>Ga0307947_1001752_pt1 | contig 17285 bp, 17 predicted proteins | sample OrgLakmetagen232_FD_201840 | JGI IMG/M metagenome (GOLD analysis project Ga0307947, IMG submission 201840) | Saline water microbial communities from Organic Lake, Antarctica - #232 | ecosystem: Environmental > Aquatic > Non-marine Saline and Alkaline > Saline | place: Antarctica: Organic Lake...
CGCACCCCCTCAACTATTTATATATTTCAGGGGGTGTGAGCTCGCCGCACCCCCCAAAAACAATATTTTTGCGGCGTGATATATTGTTCGTACGGTACTACAAAAATCCTTTGACAGGGCAAAATGCAGCGGTCTACTCGATCACGTCCAACCTCCTCCCATTAGCTTTGCATCAGAACTTGTAGGCCTCGTTGCACGTAAAGACATCTCTGCCTCTAAACATACGAACAAAAAATCAGACTCTTTCTCCCGGATACTTCCTTCCCACATCACCGCCGCCTTTTAAAAGTGGTGGTCACTGAAGAGAAAATGGCATCCCCCCTCGACTATGACCCCAATTTCCCTCATTACTGGAGTGAGCACCCAAGGGACAGAGTGTTTGGGACAAACACCAATGCCTTCTCCTCCCGATTCTCTGGGTTCTCCATCTGCCATCCCATTTACCATGACAACACCATGCTCTTAGCAACAAGACACGCCATCTACTCTGCTGCTGTCAACACAGAGGAAACAGCCACATTCATGCTCCTCCCTTCCTGGAATAAAAATACGACCACGGATCCCTATGCATCACTCTGCCGCAAATACCCGCACATATGTAAATTCCTGGGCACCATCCCATTAGACCAACTCCAATATGCGAAAGTGCCCTTCTGGAACAACATACAAATACCACTTTCCAAACACTCCTGGGATTTGCAAATCATTGCCATATGGAACACTAAGGGCAGGGTCTGCCTCAATGCTCACAACAAAGACTGGCTTAAAGAACTTGCCAAAGAGATCCCCGAGGCAAAGTGGGAAACTAAAAACATACATAACTACCCCTACCAAACAGCCTTAGGTTCCGGACAGCACTCAGGACTCAACAAAATAAATAAGCTTGCCAATGACCACCTTCAAGCCTCAGAAGGCCCAGATAAAACAAGTGCCCTGATTAGCACTGAACAACCTCATAATTGTAATATCAACGAAGCACCCCAAAACAGCTCCAGCCAAAACCTATTCCGTAAGGTAAAAGATTGGCGGGATTGGATCTACACTGATGGCAGCCTCCAAAAGGATGAAGTAGGGCAAGACACCGGATCAGGCGTATACCACCCTCACTTAAACGTTTCCCACTATGTAAACCCAAAAGGCATGGGTATAACCAACACCATCTCACGTGCAGAGCTAGCAGCTATAGCAGCTGCAGTCATACATGGCTACTCACATATAGCCACAGACAGCCTTACATCACTGCATCAAATCAAAAAGCAGCTGTCACACCCGTATCTCCATCGCCACCACATCCAAGGAGGTGTCCTTCAATCCATTGCTAAAGCAATCCGCCAATCACCATCACCCATCCACTAGTTCAAAGTAAAGTCCCATGCCGGTATTATTGGTAATGAACATGCCGACGCCCTTGCTAATAAAAAGTCAGCCACCACCTACGCCGACATTACAGACACCTCCATCAGAACAGCAGGCCCTGAGGGAAATCCCTTCTACAACATCCACTGGCTTGCAAAAGAAGACATAGAAAACCAAACACAAACCCATAATTATGCATAATTATGCAACAAACATGGCCCATTCTCCATAAACTGGGAAATGCCAAAACTGAAGCGAACTACCATGCGTACTACCAGACCCTCATAAAGAACGGTACTGCCAATGGAGCCACTAGCAATGCTTACCTAACATCATCCTATGTCCCCTTTAAGACCAAATGCATCATTATGAAATACAGAACGGGCACCCTATATAATCAAACGCACGCGGTATTGTTCAAACTCTCAACAAGTCAAACTTGCCCCCTCTGCCCATAAGTAGATAGTACCCTGCACATCCTTTCTGGGTGCCAACACACGCAAATAAAAAAACATGATCACCGAAAGACACAACTTAGCATGCCGCATGATCTTAAAGGCTATCAGCAAAACAGGCTCCTTAGGATCATGCATCGTCTCCAAAGATATAGGCAGCAACGAACGGATGATCATGCAAAATCTCCAGATTCCTGAAACAGCTGAAAGTAGAATTGTTCCCAAATGGCTCTTCCCACCCCTCTTCCCAGATAAAGGCAAATTCACCTCCAGCTGCCCATATTTTGTGCTGGTTACTCCCATTGCAGCAAAAACACAAAAACAACAAACTGATGTAGGGGGTGGGTTCCTCGAAGTGGCAGGGGGCAATTGAGGGAGACTGGGAGCACCCTAGCAGCACCGCCAGCCACCAGTAGAGCCACCAACCCCAGACAGCACCGACCTAAAGACCTCAGCAAAACTCGGCGTGACATCCACCTCGTCGAGATCAAGTACTATTGTGAAGACACCAGACCTCAGAACCAGCTGAACGCCGCAAAGGAACAGCACGAAGATCTCTGCAACATTCTCCAAAGAGCCTCCGTTACTCTCCACATCATCCTCTTGGGTGTGGACCACACCCGGGGTGGCACCATCTATAACACTCACACACTCTGAAGCCTTTCAAGGAACTGGGTCTTGATTCTCAAAGAGTTAACAAGCTTGCCTCCAAGTTCCATGTGCACTCTGTGAACTTCGCTGCTAAACTTGTCCATACCACTTTTCTCTACTACATACATCAGTCCCATTTCCTTTAGCTTCTGTTTCTTTTGTTTAGCCAGGTGTAGTTTCAGGCTTTTTCCAAACTTCCGCTGAGATGCCCTTCGAGGCATATATAGTGATGTAACCTTACCTTACCTTACCTAAACTTGTCCATACCAGACGTGCCCTTTCCAGTACTGTTATTAACTTTCATCAGGAGCCGGTTTCAGGCCAAGCCTGCAACCCTCTTGATCCTCATTGATATTCCTTTCCTTTTTGCGGTGGAGGAGCTTTACGGTACTACTAACCCTGCGTCATGACAGGAACTACTAACCCTGCGTCATGACAGGAATAGAAGGCCTTATGAGCTCAGGATCTGTGACAGATGTGACTGGCACACTATTCAGGATGAAAAACACATTTTGTTGGACTGCCCGCATGAACATCTAGTCAGACTTCGCACACAGCAACAGCTTACCTTCCCACCTCAGTTTGAGGATAGCCCAGCTCGTTTGAGGACCTTTATGAACCAACCTGATATTTTTGGTGTTGCCTCTTTTGTAGCTAAGTGCCTAGCCCTGTTCCCTTGATTTTTCTAGCGTTTTCTTTGGTTTGGTTACAGGCTTTTTCCCAAGCTTCCGCTATTATGTGGGTAGTGGTTCTCCCTGCCTGCGTAGCTTTTCTTTTCTTTTCATAGCAAATCACTGTCACAGCAAAGTACAAGATCCAGCACATTACCTAGCACTGCTTGTCACAAAATTCATCGCTGCCACCAATTGGGCATGACGGCCCTTCCTCTTCTTCTGTTTTGGGCTTGCAGTAAAGGTTGACCTCATATGATCAGAATGGGACCCAAAAGCCCCAATAATTCCTACAGGCAGATATTGAAACGCCCCAGTTTACCTAGGCTACCGATGTACAAGACAAAAGACCATATCAAATTCTCCTCAGGGGCTCATAGCGCTGACCAGAGAGCTGCAAATCGACAGGCGACCTATTTTAAAGACCAATTTGAAAATTTGCATGTGATAATGTAAGGGTTTACTGGCACTAGATATTCTGCTCAAGTTTTACACCACTGCTTCATCCAAACCAACTGACGGAAAAGTCTGCTACCTAGATCAAAAATTTAGGTGAAAGAAACTGTCCATGAATTGCATAAAAAAAGGTGCCAGCTTGTACAAAGCCCACAATGCTCCTGGTCAAGCTCTTAAATATGAGCTCCCACTGTGCTGCATTCTCACAAGACAAAGAGCAGCTAGGCCTGCCCAAAAGGTACGTATGCGGCAAGCAAGTGTCTCATGGAATCCATGTTGCAACGCTTAAACTCCGAATCAGCCAGTATAACCCTTAAAGGTACCGAAGGACAACAGCAATTATGATGTTTGCCTATTCCGCCAAATCGCCAATCGCCCAGAAATGTGGGCCATGTGTGGTTATGAATTATAAATGAAAGCTATCCAACACTCCACACGCACGCTCGGTACCGTACGCACAAATCCAGAACAGGCTCCCCTCGATACCTGCATCCTAGCTTACACTTGAGTTCAAGAGCCAACAATTCAGACCCATGAGTATTATCTAATCACGTTTTTTAGTTTATTATTGCCTTTATAATGGTTGAAATGGCCCTGTGTACGTAGTCAATCTGGAATTAGCCCCTTCCCCAGCAGCCAAGGCCTTGCCACCAGATCTGTGCAATGATCGGCACACCTGTCTGCCACTGAATGGCTGGCTGGCAGCTGTATTATTGGAGACGCTGTTCACCTCAATGTGTAAGTGACGTACGTGCAAAGGCAGTGCTTTAATCGTCCTCGACAAGTCCTTTGATTTCAGGAACCACAGTTACAATAACGTTTGTGAGTGCGCCGATGAATGCCCTGCAAATTTGAAACACAAAAGATTTACCATGAGCACAAAAAATGTGTGGCTGTATATGCGGGAGGTAATTATTCTTCGTTGCATGGAAAAAGTGAAGTCTATGTTGCAAGAACGCCCCAAGATGCTCATCAGACAGGATTTATGGTCCACAGAATAGCATGACACGTTGAGTTAATGTACGGTGACGGGAAGAAGTGTGGGAGTGCATCTATGCTTGCAAACAAAGAAACCCTCAGCTATTAAAACAGCTAAGTCTCGTTTGTGCATTTCCCGCACAATATTGTAGAATAGGCAACGGAATGTTTCCATTCAAAGCCTCACATGGATAGCTACGGAAGTCCCTATGAAGATTGCACCCAGCATGCAGGAGCCGTTGGAGAAGTATAAGCAAACACATTACGCAGCATAACTTACTTGAACTCAGCTCCAGCAGCAATGCGTGCCAGGCTCAAGTCCTCTTGGACTTCCTCACGTAATACATCCGTACATTCCTGATTCTCAAGAAACAAGCATTTGTTTGTTAGCATTTACAATGGAGTACAAGGAATACAATGGGAACAAAGGGAGATTAAGGTGGGGTTTAGTCAAGTAGGAAAGACCATGGGTATGAATATGCTAATGCTTATCAAAGAAAAAGGCTAGGTAGGCACACGCATAGCGTGTACCATCTCATTGAAGCAGAGGTGCGTACAAATTGAAGGAAATACTGCTAGGATGGCAATAAGAGTGGTGCTTGCAGCGTTATTTGTTTGAACATACAATAGAGGTGTGTACAAATAGGATAGATAGCTATCATATAGTTATTATAGGATATACAGTTATTATATCAATGCGACACAGTTCTTTGGATGCATGCAACTACGCACGTATGTGGAACAAGATGGATGCCTGTTTCACCTTATTTGCCTCTGAGACCATGCGCTTCAATTCTTCGATAGACAAAGGAGGGGCGTCCTTTCCACTGTCAACCTCAACTTCTAGCCCTTGCTCGTTGATTGTGCGGTTGGCCATGTTCTTGCACTCCTCAGCAACTGCCTGTTGTTGTGAACGGTGCAGTACGTTAGGTGAAACAGCGTTTGCACTCCAGTGTGAGGCGTAGACAGGACTTTTTTTGTCCCAGCCCGAGTCCAAACAAGTTGCACAAAGGTACAATGGTACAACACACAAGCAACCCCCAGGTGCCATCAACCCCCAGGAAAGCAATAGAGGAGAGCCCTCACAACAGCAAACATGACAGGAGCCTGCACAGAGCCCAAGGAAGTAGCCTGTTCTTGCCTTCATGCTTAGTTCGATTGGCTTAAAAATCCACACGTTGTGCGGTTTGTGTGCCTGCCTGCAGTTACAAGCCTGAGCCAATACAACCAGGGCACACATATAGGGTTGGTCAGAACCGTACATAAATATACCGTATGACCGTATGTTTGGTTCTGGCCAGCCCTACACAAATATTAGCACAGGCTAGCAGTCAAACGCCTTAACTGAAGGCCGTTACCCACACAAACAATCGCCAGCATGCTCACCTGCGCTTGAGCTCGTAGCTCAGCCACCTGGTCTTCCTGCACGCCTTCCTGCTCAGCCAACGAGGTGGGGACGGGAGGCAGGGCCAGGCTAGCTTGTATGTCAGAACTCTTTCCGAGCGGGTCCTGGTTGCTCTCCAGCTCTTGGACTGTGGGGGGAACCACAAACCTGTTTGCATTTGCAACCTCCTGCGCATCAAAGTAAAGCAGAAGGGAGAGAGGGGATTGCTGGGTCATTAGTGTTAGTTTATTTCAAAGACGGGCCTTCAAGCGCCTCGCCGGGTTAAAACCCTCACAAGTGATGCTTTGCAAGTGCAATTGCCACAGCAACCTCTCTCCTTACAGCTATTGACCAACAAAGGCTTCAGTACTACCAGCTTGTTTGCTGTCAGACTGTTACCGTAACAGAAGGCTGCAGCATTACCAGCTTTTGCATTGTCAGACTATTACTGTCGTGCTGTCACTGCCAGACTATACTTAGTGGGTACTGTTGCTGTAACAGAAGGATGCAGGAAAACCTTACCAATAAACGCTTGCTGAAGGAGCTGGTCATTTTCAGGCTGGTGCTCCTGGAGCTGCTGGACTTCCTGCTGAAGCTTGAGGTTAGCTTGTCATGCGCTGCAGCCACAAGTGGTACGCACACCTTGCCACATATCACATATACATATAGCTGGAAGGCTACTTTACCTTATACATATCTAATGCATCTAATGCATACATATCTAACGCAGTTAAATGTGGGAGATGCCATCTTTATTTAATCTCCTGGTGTATCTCCACTCATAGGAGAAGGTTCAAGCTTGAAGGTTGGCAGGCAACATAGTATGTGAGCAGTCAAATGCCTTGATTGAAAGCTGTTTCCCATAGGAATCCTTGTGTAGGGTTGGCTAGAACCGTACACATACACCGTATATGACCGTATACTTGGTAATTTCCTGCTTAAAGTACCGTATATACACCGTACATATATGGTTAAGGCCAACCCTTGTTATCCTTATAGCAAGCAGACCAAAGCACACCACCAGCATTCCTCACTGGCATGCGCTGTACTGTATTCGGGTCCACAGCCTAACTCTCAACCCAGATCCTGCAGATATACATTATTTGGATATTGGTGACCATACGTATGGAATCTACTTGTCAAAAAATCCGTATACACAACACCGTACAGGTATGTATGTTTTTGGCCAACTCCACAATCACATCCTCAACACCTCAACGCTCACCAGAGCCCAGAAATTTGGAGTCCTCGACGTCTAGATCAAACTTGGCCATGATGATGGCCTTTTCGTCACTAAGAGGGGGCTCCTCAAATTTGACAGACGTGCCTGCGAGCGTGAGCAGTTATGGTGTCACTGCTGAAATCTACTTCACAGTATATACTGCATACCTAAGAAAGCAAGCCCAAGCTGAGTAGGGCTTGTTTCTTGCTGCTTTGCTGGGCCAACTTCAGGAAAGCTAGAAAAAACTGCAACCTGTAACTTGTCCTATACTTGCAGTCCAACACTACTGGGTACATCTAGCTGCAAAACTCAGGTACAGAACTCAGCTGTAGAACGCAGCTGTAAAACTTTGCTGTAAAATTCAAGTGCACCCAGCTGCAAAACACACACACACACACATCCCACACCTGGTGTTGCCTTTGCATCCTCCAAGACCTTGCGCTGGTACTCCAAGCCCTGCATAGTCATGCAGGACGCTTGCAACGTTGCACGCATTGTGGGACACAAACGATGCACTCTTAATGCCTGCCTAGGATACAGTTTGATCAGAAGCGCTTGCTTGTAAAAGGCACGGACTGTAGACTGTAGTCTAACATGCTTGGTACAATGCCAACAGCAAGGAAGTGGAGATGGGAGCCCATGGCTAACGCGCGCTTAAATGACCTAGTGCCTGCTGTGGAGGAGGGGGTCTGTTTTGTCCAAATTCACTGTCCAACTTCACGCCGCATGCCTACAACGTCTAGATAGAATTTGTATCGAACCTGAGGACTTTAGTTTGGCAGCAGCCTGAAACTATGATGCCACATCGTCGCCTCAGCCTAACACTAGATTACGACACATCGACGATCGCGGCACATTGTCGCCTCAGCCTGGGACTACGATGCCATATTATTGACACCTCAGCCTGGCACTATTTTGCCATGCAAGCACCAGGACTGGGAGTCTTTGCTCAGGTGCCCGTACCTGCAGAACCCAAGCCATTCGACCCACGTCCCGGTCTTTGCGAGCTGCGTGATACGCTGCCATGGCCCGGTTGGATCCAGCCTGAGTGAGGAAAGAACAGCAAAAGAGAGAAAGTAAGTAGGAAGAAAACAGCCTTTGCGAGCTGAGTAATAGGCTGCCAGCCCGGTTGGATTTAGCCTAGGTTTGAATGGAAAGCAACAGGGAGAAGGTGAGTGAGTGAGGGGATCCTGACAGCTCGTGTCAAGTTTTGGCTCAAGACCTCTGGCCATTCACAGGGGTATGGAGCTCCAAATCGGTCTGGCAAGACAAAGCAGTGTGGTTTAGAGAGAGACCCCCAGCAGCCTGAATACAATATGACAGGCTACAAATGCCTGAACATGCCTCCTCTCACTCAATACCTCAACCCAGTGAACAACTCGACACGTATTGCTTTTTAGTACTTTAACTTGCAAGCCTGTTATTTCTTACAAAGTACCTCTGATAGCATTAACGTGTAAGCACACACACAAGATGTTCCCTCTTTGGCCGGCACACAATCCTTTTGGAACCCCAGGTACCTACCTCAAGCTTTGGGGAGAGCTGCAGGAGCTGAGCACGGGAGTCCGCTTGCAGCAAGTCAATGAAGACCTGCAATTATAAAAGCCAGTTGGTACACGGGTAGAAATGCTTAGTAAACAGCATTTCATAGTAGCACGCCCAGCATGGCTGGTGCGCATAGACGGAGGTTCAAGATGAGCAGCACGGACCCTCTGCTGCTTCAAGAGCCCAGTGACCGGCGCAGTGGTAGCTTCTAGAGTGCAACGCATTGTGCATTGTGCAGCCCCACCTTTGAACCGTTTTCGTAGTACTTGAGCTCCACTAGCCCCATGTACAATTTGACACGTTTGCCGTAATCCTTAGGTTCGTTCATGTAACCCGCATGCTCCAGCTGTGCGCACATGCATCAGTGAAAAAGAGTTGACCGAAGCGGGTAAGTGCTGAGACGGACACTAGCCATCACAAGGTAAGGAACGAGACTGGCGCCCCCTTTATTGGTGGTATTAAAGTAGCAGGATGGCACGAACGCTGCCATGCTTGCAATCACAAAACGCACGAAAGCATGGCGTTTACAAGAACCAAAGAGAATGTTCAGCACACGCCGAGGCTGTGAAAGGGCACACCTCCGTAGCATCAGCCAGAGTGTCAATCTGCTCGTCTGTTTTCTTGAGCCACTCTGCATCGTTGACATTTCCAGCTTGGCCACCTATCCAGGACCATGTTCCCTGAAAGGCGTGTTAAACAGAACAGGCAGCTGGATGATGCACTGAACAGATAGATAGATAAATAGATGACGCGCCGCGGATGATATAGAAGAACACATAACATCTCCGTCCAGATCGTTTCAACCTGATGCGTTATTCACTACAATGTTAAGCAATCCTGCAGCGGTTGCTCTAGCAGTCAAGGGGCACATCAGATACGGATATCTCCTAACCTCCCTCACTTCTTAGCTAGAACGGTGGCAAGCATGTCAAGGCACACAAACAACACACACAGGTATGCACTGAAGCAAATGCTAGCATTTAGGGTACCCTCATGTCAATGACACCCGTCTAAAACACACTCTATTAAGGAATGCTGTTGTCCCTCATGTCAATGACACCCGTCTAGCTGTTTGGTCCTCTGTACCCTGCTTACATTGTTCATCATATCCTTTATGACACCATGAGTGGTGCCCTCATCTAACTTCAGCGGTGCAAAGTGCCTGCAATGTCGTTACATGAATGGAATGAATGGAATGAATGAATGAATGAATGAATGAATGAATGAATGGACGAAAAAACAAATCAACGAACAAGGAAAGGCACAAATGGACAATAGATGCTTGCATGCATGACTGATTGAATGAATGAATAGCATACAAGGTTTGCCAGCTGCAATTTTGTTAGCTTCTTTGACGTTCCCTGATGTGTCTTTTATATGGCACCCTATCGTTTGTTTCTAATTCATATTATGCCTGAAATCCTGGCAGGCAGTGCTGGCGGAGTGAACATAAAAATAGGGCTGGCTGCAGGATCCTATGCATTGCCCGTGTGTGTGCGTATATGCTTGTGTGTGTATGTGTGTGTGCTTATGTGTGTACGTGCGTGCGCCTGTGTGTTTGTGTACATGTGTGTCTGTCCCTTGCAACAAAGGCTTCCTCACCTCAGCAGCACATGGGCTGTCTTGTATGCAGGGTCGTAATGAGCGACCTGCCTCTTAAGGGCGCTCATGATCATCCCAATCTGGAAAGGCGCGTGTGTGTATGTGTGTGTGCATGAGTGTTTGTATGTGTGTGCAGTGTTTGTGTGCTCATACACAATTTACTTTCTGTGTGAAAGTCCTATTTAGATGAACACAAAGGCTAGAAATGACTTGTCTTAATGCAAGCTGCGTCATCGGGCAGAAAGAGCAAAAGTCCCTCAGTGACAGTGAATTGTTATGAGAACACTAGAAGATCCTCGGTGCCACCTTTCCAAGTAACAACTTTGCATACTCCGAACTTTGCTCAAACCCTTTTCATGCTTCCCAGTGTGGACTTAAGCAGGGCTCCATGTTGCCAAAAAGCGCACCAACGCAAAGAATGAAGTATGCAGGGCACCTACCACAACGCTAGCGGCTAGGATCACAGGCTTGATCATGTTTGAGAAGTCGCCAGTCATAGCTGCAGAAGAGCATGCATGATGCATAGTGAGTGAGTAGTAAGTAGCAACCAAAGAGCATGCATGATGCATAGTAAGTGAGTAGTAAGTAGCTGCAGAAGAGCATGCATGATGCATAGTAAGTGAGTATATATAATTAAGTATATATTAAACCTTGTAAACCTTATAGCTGCAGACAAGCATGCATGATACAGAGTAAGTGAGTAGTATTAGCAACCGGAGTAATATTTGCTCTGTTTGTCAGGTGATTCTGTTTCACTCCCATCCCGAAATGCACTATTTCTAAAAAGCCAAGATTAGCTGAGCACCCGCTCTAGCCTACTGCAATGGTGGAGTCATAACGACAATGCAGAAAGGCAAACAGAGAGCTAGGTGTATGTGGCTATGTAACACAATGCCAGCCTTGGATACAAACATGCAAACACAATTAAAATCTAGCAAGGAGCAGTACTTATGTATCGGAACAAACACTTACGTCCCATGAACATGTCAATCACGCCTTTGGCCTTCTTCGCTTTTGCTATAGCCGACATCTCAGGGATCTGAAGAAGAGGTAAGGACAGGACACGTCATATATCTGAGTTGAGCATAGAATAGCAGATCGAATAGCAAGTGAGGACATTTCATAAGTGTTCCAGGGTCAACACATAATGATGGTGGTGTCAGGAGCTGCTAATGACCAGACAACCTTAAGACAATGATCAAGGCATCTACGACACCTGTCCTCTGAGCAAAAAGGACACACAGGGGTTTGTCCTGTTTCGTTCCTGGCTCCGCCACTAGAGGCGTGCAACAGGTCGGCATCCACCCTTGGACATTCATTAGGCATCTACGACACATGCTAGCAGCACAGGGTGCACAAACCTTGTCTTGTTCATTACAAGGGAGTGAGGTTGAGGTCAAGCTTTCATAGCGTTTGCCTAGTATTTAAGCACTGTGGAGTTCTGTGTGCAGCTTGACAGCTGCCTTTAAATGATGCCTGGGTAAACGGGCATGTACCCCATTTCATGCAAACAGGCAGGACTGCAGGAGAAGGTTACAGGAAGGGCATTGCAAGACATTTTAATATTAGGGCAGACACCGTGAGAGTAGCTGCATAAAAAACTCACCCGAGCTTCTGCACGCAGCCTGATAGCCTCCCAGTTGTGCTTCACAGCTGCAAGTGAAAAAATCACAAGTTTATGATTGCATGCAGACAGATCTCAACACTTGTGCTACAGAGGGTGGTACCGGCTCGACACATTCTGAAGCACTATCAAGACAGTTTAGGCTGGGGCAAATCTAAGCAATTAGCATGATAACCAGCAACCTGCACGATAAAGAAATAACGCTGGAGGGCGTGCATCAGATCAAAGTGTGATCCTCTACCTACGACTCAGCAATGCAGCTCCCTATCCATGCTGGTAGTGATCTCATTGTCAGCAGAACTTCCTTCTTCTTAAAAGCTGCTCGTGGAACAAGAATGCAAGGAGTTGCATCAGAACAGGTGCATCAAAAGCTGCTCGTGGAACAAGAAAGAATGCAAGGAGTTGCATCATGCCGCTGTGGTAGGCTCACAAACCCCATGCCTTGCATCAGCCTCGCTTCCTTTCAAAGCTACCTCCCTCCTTCTTTTCTTACCATGGCGGTTGTCGTATCGGAAGTTTGACCTGGCAAACGCCAGAGCTTCCTCTACAGGACTTCTGCGGGCCAGCAGCGCAGCAAGGCCGCCGTTCACGGCAGCACCCCTGTGTGTGTGCGCGCGTGTGTGTGCGCGTGTGTTTGTGTGTGTGTGTGTATGTTTGTACAGGAGCCAATGCAATTTTTTGGGAAAGGATGACTCTGTGAGCAGCAGCACAAGGCTCGAGGTTTGAAACACCATAGCCAAACAAAGCAAGCCACTTGCTTACATGGCCAGAAGTGGTGCTCGCAAATGGTATTTTTGCAGCCGGTGCAGTAATGGAGGACACAAGTACTGTGTCAGTGCAGCCTCAGCGCTTGCAGGTAATGCGTCATGGGTCATGGGTATGCATCAACCACAAACAATTAAACATGCATGCCCAGAGTGAGTTGAAAATGGTTGAACCACTGAAATTTGAGGACGAGCCATCCCTAGGTCCACAAGGTTCTTTTCTATTTGCATCGTGAGATGCAGTAGGAGGGGGGATATTACCAAGGAAACACTCACAACTGCACTAAGGCCCTCACAACTTGCTCTAAGTCAAGTCAAACGGAAATATATTAACAACAAGGGTAAAGTTAAGCTAAGCGTAAGTTAAGAGCAAGTTGTGAGGACCAAGGAAATAAAAAGATGGAGAAACAACAAAGAAACACAGATATAAAGCAAGAGTGATAAAATGACATGTCACTTTTGCTGCACTACAAGAACTGGAGTTCATGTGTTTCACTGAACTCAGCAGTCCTTTAAGCCTGGCCTTAGCAGCAGATAAGCAAGCAAGGCACCCTCCTCAATCTGCAACTATACTGCAACTTCTTTTACCTGTTCAGTAGCAGCAGACACACATCGTGCGCTCCAAAGCGTGCTGCAGACAAACACGTTAAAATACAGACAATGACATGTGTGAACGGGGCAGAAATGTCAGAGCACCGTCAATTAGTAGAAGCATGAGGGCCATACAGCTATTACATGCAATATCCTGTGTAACCCGTACAGGAAGGCTGGGTGCAGCACAGGGAAGTACACTGGGTGCCCAAATTATTCAGGGGGGCCCGGAACAGCCTTTAAAATTTTCTTATGTGTGTGTGTGTGTGTGTGTGTGTGTGTGTGTGTGAGCGTGTGTATGTGTGTGTGTGTGTGTGTGTGTGTGCGTCTGCGTGTGTGTGTATGTGCGTGTGTGTATTGCTTGTGTCTGTGTGTGCGTGTGTGTGTGCGTGGTTGTGTGTGCCTGTGTGCGTGCTCATGTGTGTGCGTGTGTGTATGTGTGTGTGGGTGTGTGTTTGTGTAAGTGAGTGTGTATGTGTGTGCGTGTGCGTGTGTGTGTGTGCGTACGTGTGTGGGTGCATGTGGGTGTGTGTGTGCGTGCGTGTGTGCGTGCATGTAAGTTTGTGTGCGAGTGCGTGTTTGCGTGTGTGTATGCGTGTGTTGTGTGCGTGCATATGTGTGTGTGCATTTTGTGTGTGTATGTTTGTGTGATGCGTTATGTGTGAAGTGTGAGAGTGTGAGTGTGTGCGTTCATTTGTGTGCTGTGTGTGAGTTGTGTGTACGCTTTGTGCGTGTTTGTGTGTGTATTTGTGTGTGAGTATGTGTGTGTATTTGTGTGCATGTATGTGTGTGTGTGTATGTGTGTGTGTGTATGTGTATGTGTGTGTGTGCTTGTGTGTGCCTGTGTGCGTGGTTGTGTGTGCCTGTGTGCGTGCTCGTGTGCGTGTGTGTGTATGTGTGTGTGTGTGCCCGTGCGTGTTGGTGTGTGTATGCATGTGTGTATGTGTATGTGTGCGCCTTGTGCATATGTGTGTGTGCTCACGTGTCCTTGACATCGCTTGAAGTTCGCACATGGCTGCTAGTTGAGGCCTCACCAGGGCCTGGGGCAGGGGGAGGGGGGGGAGCAGAGGGAGGAGGAGCGGGGGACTTCCATCTGGAGAGATTTCCATTCAGTCAGTTTGGTGCTTGCATGCTTGCATGCAAGATGCAAGCACTCAAGCCCAGCACTTGCTTTGTAGGGAGGACTCTTGCTGGGTTCCCGGCTCACTCTCCCCCTTCCTGGCTGACCTTTCCCTCTTCTTCCCATTCTTACAGTGTCATTCGCACTGTCATTTCCAAAATTTACTGCAAATCACCCGGAACTACATTTATAATTTTACCGGGTACCCCGGAATCGCAGGGAATGTCGTCCCTGCAAATTTCCGGGGCAAAAATTAGTTATTTATTCCGGGCCCCGGACAGGTTGTACTTCCCTGGTGCAGCATGGTCCAAACAGATCAAGATTGTGTACTCTACAGATCAAGACTGTGTACTCAACAGATCAAGACTGTGTACTCTACAGATCAAGAGTGTACTCTACAGACCACGACTGTGTACTCTACAGATCACGACTGTGTACTCTACAGATCACGACTGTGTACTCTACAGATCACGACTGTGTCCTCTACAGATCACGATTGCGTACTCTACAGATCAAGACTGTGTACTCTACAGACCAAGACTGTGTACTCTACAGATCAAGAGTGTGTACTCAACAGATCACGACTGTATACTCTACAGATCACGACTGTGTACAGATCACGACTGTGTACTCTAAAGATCGCGACTGTGTCCTCTACAGATCACATACAGTCACAGGGCACAACTTGCGACTGATAATCCGGGCGACTGCAAAGCGTCATGGAATTAATGGGAGCGATAAGAGACTTGCTGCATATGCAAGTCTACATTCCCTTATAAAATGTGCTTATGAAACAGAAAGAGGTTTCCTGATTAAGGCTACGAACTGAATAATTGGAGCCTCTGGTTATGCAGCTAGTGTCGCATACGGTATGGCTCATACCTGCCACATGCAATGGGCTAATCCAGACATCGGGGCCTTGCAGCAGGTTGGTGATTGCTGTGCGCAGCCTGGGCAGTGGTGAGCAGGTGCCATGGTGAGCAGGTGCGAGAGGGATGATTGCAGTGATGAGCAGGTGTGAGAGGTGTGAGAGGTGTGAGAGTGATGAGCAGGCGTGAGAGGGATGATTGCAGTGATGAGCACCAGGTGTGACATGCAGCGATGACATACAGTGATTTGATAAGGCGTGACATTATGGATGAGTGCTGAAGCAAACAAGTATGCATGGGAAACTAGTGCTATCATGCCAGGAAGGCAGTGCGTCAGCCGTACTAATGAGGTAGGAAAAGAGAGTGCTGGCATCTTCTTCAAAAACACCCCAGCCAGATTCAAGCAGCCTAAACCTGATACAGTGAACTCCTTACTGAGACAAGGACAACCCAGACCTACTTACCCACCCTGTTCACAGTTTTAAGTGTTTCTTAAACGTCACTTACTTTGTGCCAAGGGTCAAGAAAGCGCTTTTAGCGCCAGTTATAACCTTCTTTGCCTCTCCACTCACACCCCCCTTCTCTTCGCCTTCCCTGTACTTGCTGGCAATGTCCAGCTCCTTCAGCAGCTGCTGCTGCCTGGCATGCTTGCGCTCCTGCAGTTTCATGGAGCAACGGTCATGAGGACACTGAGTATCTGAGTCACCGAGCATAAAATGAAGGCAATCATAATGGCATGCTTGCGCTCCTGCAGTTTCATGGAGCAACGGTCATGAGGACACTGAGTATGAGTCACCGAGCATAAAATGAAGGCAATCATACGCTCGCACAATTGACACATGACGAACAAGGATTGCGTGCAGCTACTAGCTAGGATAACTGTTAGTAAAATGGAGGTTCCCTGCTTCATTTCAAAGGCAGTAAGCACGTATTTCCTTGGCTACTCATACCTGAACAAACTCCGCTGCCTTAGCTTGAACCACCAGGGCCGCTTTTCTCCGAGCGAGCTGAGCCTCTGAGTCCTGCAAGACTCAAGCACGAAAGTTTTGGCACATAAAAAGTTGCTGCTGCTCACAGTTGCTAATGCCACGCGTACAGTCCTGGTGGGCGGCCTAGGACAGCACAGACAGCATTCCTCTGGTGAATGTGAACGCAACGTTCTGGCAAGCAACCTCTGCTCTATGTATGCAAAAACAGATAGGGGCATACATACTGTTAAAGGATAAAATGTCAACGTCCTCACTTAGCAATGCATCTTGCCACAGGGGGCAGCAAGCAAAAGGCCAAGCTTGCTCCTTTTTCGACTTATAATCGTGTTTCGAATAAAATTGAAGGTAGACGGAACAATTTTGGGGTCGATCAGATGTCAAGGTGGTCTGTTCTGGGGAGCAGCCTCTTTGCTGGCATAAACCACTCCATCCTGTGCTCACCACTCCCTTATGGGGGGTCAAAGTACTCTATTCCTTTTGCAATGGAAGAAACACCAAAAGTACCCTTAATGAAGTGGGTGATTAAGTGTGAAAGACAAAATGCAGAAGGTAGGGTTCATGCCGCAGCTGCGTGGATAGGGCGCCCTAAGTTGCAGTTCTCAAGCTCAACTGCTGGGGCTGCACGTCAATGCTGAGCCCAAAAACAGAATTTGGGCACCCACACCCTAGGAGCATGCAAGGGGCACACCCCTCAGAGCCCCCCCTCTGCTTGTTTAATGGAGCTTCAGACCACAAAATGCGCTGCATGCTTTAAAACTGTTTCTCCGGGCATGGAGTGAGCAGCCTCCCTGACTACTTGCGCTGAACTTGTATGAGGTAGTGGACGCATATGGGCAGCTTAATAGGGCAGGGGGATGTAGAACCATCTTTGTCAATAACCAGCACCCTCGATCTTCAAATGCCACACCATCTTTAAAGTGTGTATAAGATGACCAGACATTTGGCAGGCTCCCTGCTTGCACTATGCTGTTAAAGTTCCCTCACAACAAGCTATCCGGTTGTGTGTGT
>Ga0307947_1001753_pt1 | contig 17273 bp, 20 predicted proteins | sample OrgLakmetagen232_FD_201840 | JGI IMG/M metagenome (GOLD analysis project Ga0307947, IMG submission 201840) | Saline water microbial communities from Organic Lake, Antarctica - #232 | ecosystem: Environmental > Aquatic > Non-marine Saline and Alkaline > Saline | place: Antarctica: Organic Lake...
CCTTATCTCCACCCCCCTGCCCATCATCACCCCCTTTTCTCTTTTCGCTGGTGGTGGCCAAAACAGCAACGGCAGTTGACCCCTCCTGCTGCTGCTCAAACTCCTGCTGCTGTGAGCATGCCACCTCTGCTTGCGCTGCTTGAACCACAAAGCGCAGGGGTATCTGCGTGAGCGACAGGTGGGCACTGTCGGACACGCAGCAGTGAATCAAACAGGTACAGGCAGCTTGTGCGATTACTACTGCGCCGTTTCGTCTTTTTCCAGGGTGGGCACTGTCGGGGAACACGCAGCAGTGAATCAAACAGGAACAGGCAGCTTGTGCGATTACTACTGAGCCCTTTCGTCTTTTTCCAGGGTGGGCACTGTCGGGGAACACGCAGCAGTGAATGAAACAGGAACAGGCAGCTTGTGCGATTACTACTGCGCCGTTTCGTCTTTTTCCAGGGTGGGCACTGTCGGGGAACACGCAGCAGTGAATAATAACAGGTACAGGCAGCTTGTGCGAATACGACTGAGCCCTGTCGTCTGTTTCCAGCGTTCACCCCGCCTTCCTGACATGAAAACTAACATGACACAAGCGCAACTCCATTTATGTGACACAAGCGCAACTCCATTTATGTGACACTTTTATGTGACACAAGCGCAACTCCATCCATGTGACACTTTTCTGTGACAGAATCACAAATCCATTTATGTTACACTTTCATGTGACACAAGCGCAACACCATTCATGTGACACAAGCGCAACTCCATTCATGTGACAAATTCATGTGACAAAAGCGCAAATCCATGCATGTGACAATTTTTTGTGACACTTTCATGTGACACAAGCGCAACTCCATTTAGGTGACACAAGCGCAACTCCATTCATGTTACAATTTCATGTGACAAAAGCGCAAATCTAAATATGTGACACTTTTATGTGACACTGTTATGTGACACAAGCGCAACTCCATTTATGTGACACAAGCGCAACTCCATTCATGTGACACTTTTCTGTGACACAAGCGCAAATCTAAATATGTGACACTTTTATGTGACACTGTTATGTGACACAAGCGCAACTCCATTTAGGTGACACAAGCGCAACTCAATTCATGTGACACTTTTATGTGACAAAAGCTCAAATCCATTTATGTGACACTTTTATGTGACACAAGCGCAACTTCATTCATGTGACACTTTATGTGACACAAGCGCAATTCCATGCATGTGACACTTTTATGTGACACAAGCACAAATCCATTTATGTGACACTTTTATGTGATACTTTTATGTGACACAAGCGCAACTCCAATTACGTGACACAAGCGCAACTGCATTCATGTGACACTTTTATGTGACACAAGCGCAAATCTAAATATGTGACACTGTTATGTGACACTTTTATGTGACACAAGCGCAACTCCATTCATGTGACACAAGCGCAACTCCATTTATGTGTAGGGTTGGCCAGAACCGTGTATATACACCGTATATGACCGTATATTTGGTGATTTCCCCTGCCAAAAATACCGTAAATACACCGTATATATATGGTTCTGGCCAACTCCATTTATGTGGTCTCCTTAAAAACTCTCCAAAGTTATTCCTCCCCAAGGCTCTGCTTTACAAGAACAATTATGTCCATCTATCCATCTACCCATCCATCTATCGAACATGCAAACTGACCGCGTGCAGACACCATGCTGCCCTATCCTACTCATAATGAACTGTGAGCTTGGCTCACAAACAATGGTGCCCTCTAATAAAAGCACAAGCACAAAATGGGCAAGCTTTCTGACGGCGGGCCGTTAGAGCGCACCATACTGGATCGCGAATAGGAACCACAAAAGAGAAGCGCACACAACTCATTGCTCTATCAAATCACTGGTAGAGGGCAGAGGCAGCACCCATACCTGCACATGGGCATGTGCTTCTGCCTCCGGGTGGGTCTCAACAAAACCGTAGGCACGCAGGAGCTCTGCCTGCGTCAGCACACCAATGCGCAAACAATCGTACAATCAGATTTACACTGTGTGTGACCTTGTGGGGTACTGATTAACGTGAAACCTCTGAGTACGTGTAGGGACAGCCGCATGCATTTAATGCGCAAACAATCGTACAATCAGATTTACACTGTGTGTGACCTTGTGGGGTACTGATTAACGTGTAACCTCTGAGTACGTGTAGGGACCGCCGCATGCATCTAAACAAGTGCCACTTTAAGTGCATGGTGGCATCACAGAGGTGGCTATGAAGCAATAGATTGCACAGGCATTTAAAATGCTCGTCATGCCGAAGAGAAGAGGATTTGGTGTGCAAGCTGATAATACTACCACAAGCATGGATTAAGAATAGGGGACGTTGCTGTTAGACAGCAAAATATACCTGATCTGTGGAGCACGTTCGTATGTACACTTTGAGTGTAGCACAAGACTTGTCCACACAAAAAGTAACAGACGCCCATCAGCACCTTAGGATATGTCAACCACGCAAAGAACAAGGTGCTTCAGTTGCTTTTAACTCCACAGCATAAGAAAAAAGCCATGAATATATTCATCGGCCATTACCATAGGATTGACATTTAGGATATCTATGTAACCGTTGCATACAATTCTTATATCGATTTGTTCAGATATGACATGTTGGACACTAATGGCAGGGGAATGTAAAAATGTACGGCCATATACAGTATATATACAGTTTGTGACCAACCCTTATCACACTAAAACACTTCAACCATAAAAAACATTAGCCACAGGCTGACCAGCCCTGGCAACTCTTCAACACATTACCCACAGGTTGACTAGCTCTGGTTCCCTACTAGAAAAAACACTTCAACACTAAAACACATTAACCACAGGCTGACCGGCCCTGGCTACTCTTCAACACAACACCCACAAGTTGACCAGGCCCGGTTCCTACTGGATAAAGCACTTCAACACTAAAACACATAAACCACAGGTTGACCGGCCCTGGCTACTCTCCAACACATTACCCACAAGTTGACCAGGCCCGGTTCCTACTGGATGAAGCACTTCAACACTATTATACATTAACCACAGGTTGACCGACCCTGGTTACTCTTCAACACATTACCCACAGGTTGACCAGGCCCGGTTCCTACTGGATAAAGCACTCCAACACTAAATACGTTAACCACAATTTGAGGCCCTGGTTACTCTTCAACACATACCCACAGGTTGACCAGGCCCGGTTCCTACTGGATAAAGCACTCCAACACTAAAATACATAAACCACAGGTTGACCGGCCCTGGCTACTCTCCAACACATTACCCAAAGGTTGACCAGGCCCGGTTCCTACTGGATGAAGCACTTCAAAACTTCAACACATAAAACCACAGGTTGACCGGCCCTGGCTACTCTTCAACACATTACCCACAAGTTGACCAGGCCCGGTTCCTACTGGATAAAGCACTTCAACACTAAAACACACAAACCACAAGTTGACCAGCCCTGGCAACTCTTCAACACATTACCCAGAGGTTGACCAGGCCCGGTTCCCTACTGGATAAAGCACTTCAAAACTTCAACACATAAAACCACAGGTTGACCAGCCTTGGTTACCTGTGACAGCTCGCCATAGTTGTTAACCACCTCCTCTCCCACAGCAATGTCACGGGTGGCGATCATCTGAAGCACGCCACCCTTACCCCTGCACACAGCACAGTGCGCGGACAATTGACGTATTGCTGAAAAAATAGTTTGCTATTGTTTGAAGCACGCCAGCTTTGCCCCTGCACGCAGCACAGTGTGCAGACAGTTTGTGGTTTGAGTGCTTTGACGCGTGTTGCTGAAAAACACTGCCATTGTTTGAAGCACGCCACCCTTGCCCCTGCACGCAGCACAGTGTGCGGACATTGTGCAGAGGGATTATATGAACGCACTTATTGAGCACCTTGCTGTGCCGAATCATGGCTGAGGAATTTGCAGGGTGTAGCAATACTCATGAGTCTTGCAATGCTATTATGAGGTGAAACTAGGGTTGGCCGGAATCATATTTATACGGGCGTATGAATGGCTTTGTGGCAGGGATATCACCAACCATACGGTCATATACGGTGTATATAAACGGTTCTGACCAACCCTAGGAGAAACGCTGCAGTGCATGAGAAAATTTGCAATTAATTTAGTCCAACACCAACTGAAGCCAGCACGCAGGTTTTCGATTTGCAAGATCAGCTGCCTGATTTTTAATATTTTACTGCAGTACTAAGCGGGCAATCACCGCTGCATTCTCATGCAATGCTATCTGTTAGGCTACACCTTTCCAATGGTCTGTGCAGCATATACCACACCTTCTATTTTCCTTTAGGGATGGCTTGACGTCGCATACTTTCATTCGTTGACCTTCTCACATCATTTTGCAATCCAGTGCACTCATAACTCATAACCCACATGCACACACCTTTTCTCCTGGTGGGACAGCTTGATATTTGACCGACCCGTGATGTGGTTCAGCGCATCCCAAAAAGGAACCATGGCCTGCAATCAAAGCAAGCAAACGAGGTTGCATTTATCGACCAGACTTAGCAGCACTCAAACAATGAACATGAAGATGAGGGGACGACGCTTTGCACGTTCCCTTCATCTCCCACCAAGCTAGCAACCACTTACATGAATGCAATATGAATGCCTATGTACATATGCTTGGTACTCACCCTTGCACCCGCTAGCTTTGACGTCCTCCATCCCTTGTTTTTAAAAAGGAAACACCACAGCAAATATTTTATGCTCGGTGACAAAATTAGAGACAGCATACCTTCCAAATTGCGGATATGTGAAACAAGGTGGCGGGCTATTACGTCTTCATCCCTCAACTCTACACACACACATACACACACACACACTCACACACACACGCACGCACGCACATTCACACACAAACACATTTACGTGTGCACATACCCCAGCTTACACGCGCAAACACACATCCACAAAAGCTGACTCAGCAAATCTGAAACAAAGCACACGCAGAAGCAACAAACAGCGCACCTGGTAATGGTCGTCTCCAAGGATAAACGAGTAGGATGCCACCGCCGCAGTAGCCCAACGGTAAAGCTCCCAGCACACAGGCTCATCTGCGCATTGTTTGCCATCGTGCATGGGCATGTGATTATGTGTGCATGAGAGCGTATGTGCGACGCACACACTATGTGCACGCACACGCACGCACACGCACGCACACATTGCGCGTGCACATACAGGCAAGACACCTGTCTGTCTGTCCATCTGTCTGCCTGTCTGTTTGTCTGTGTTTTTTCCTGCCTGTCTGTCTGTTTCTTTCAGCCTGTCTGTGTGTCCATCTGCATGTTTATATGTTTAAATTTGTCATTCTGTACCTGGGAAAATGAAACTAGTAGCAGCAGCAGAAAAGCAGCAGCAAACATCCTAAACATTTTAAAAGGGACAACCTTTCTGATTAACTTGCAAAGCAGCCTTTCAAAGGATGCATACCCGGATTTAAAGGTGGATGTTGAAACCGCGACTTTATGGTTTGCAATCACCTTGTGGGAACACTTTCAGGTCCTTGTGCTTCTCCACAAAAGGCCTGGCCACCTCCTCCCAAGCAAGCTCCACCTGTGTCCATGCATCCACACTGAGCATACTGGAAAACACCAAGCACAGCTGCATTGCACGAACAACGGGCATGAGCAATATGCTGCATGCCCGTGCATTCAACAATCACCAAGCACAGCTGCATTGCACGAACAACAGCCGGTATGCCCGTGCGTACAACATTTTCAATTTGACATGATTATCAAACAACGGTGCAGCCGTAGAACTCACGCACTGAGCTCTTGCTTGTGATCAGGCTCTAGGGCAGCAAGCATAACAGCGAAAATGCACAAGCACGGGTACCTAATGGCGCTACATTCACTCTCATGTGCATGCTATAGAAGTAATTCACGAGGCACGCTGCGTGCCCATGGTGCAAGTTCTGAAATTTCAAGCTCCGTATGAAGCCGCATGTGCGCACCAATTGTGAGCACGTCAAGCTGTGCAATGTACCACCTAAACAAAGTGAGTTTCCACATGCAGCATAGGGCTATCCAGGATCCATGCATCTATTATATACACACGGTGCATTTACGTTCAACAGTAAGGTGCCTTCCAAGATATATCATGTGCACTACAACACATCCTGGCCAAACCTACACACACAGACACGTAGGCTCAGTGGACCCCAGCCACTCAATTAAACCCAGAGACCCCTGCAACACCATTCGTGTCCAAGCTTTGAAATATGAATTTATGAGCAATGCCGCGATGCCACATGCACAACCAAATTATTCAGTCTAAAAAAACACAATTCCTCAACACATGCATTTTCATGCGCGTCCTTACGTAAGCAAAGCTGGTAAGAGCAGTCGAATCTTGACCATAGGTGACGTCGATAAGTTGCTGTGTTGGAATTCAGGCAAAGTCGTGCATGAAAAGCGTACAGCCTTGGACCTGCCACCACAAACTCCATCGTTTCCTTCATGAATTTGCATTACTGTATGAACAGGCGAGCAGTCATACATTGGCCTTTTTCTTGTAAACCTTATTAACCCTCAACCTGCCCCCACAAGTTGCGCGCTTCCGGGGTATTAAGATTAGGCATGCATCAAGGACGACCATACAACTCACTCAAATGGGCGCATTTAAATCTGCACTTCACTTGCAAAGGCTTGCTCCCCTGACCTACGCCTTCCCCACCACAAATGTCTCCCAAACATCCTCCACAAACCACCCTGTATGGATGCCTCTGCAGGTAGCTGCACGTTACCTCCAAATACCTTTAAAAAGGACCCTCATGTCTACCATGATTCCCCACACACATGTGTGGGTGCATCCACAGGCACTTCCATCTCGCATCTCCAATTACCCTCATGGGGAGCAGACAGATGAGATAATAAACGTCTCACCTGTGTGGGTGCATCTGCAGGCACTTGCACCTTGCCCTCCATCTTGTCAAGGGCAGCTGTGCCTTGCAGCTCTCGCAACTGATCCGCCTGAAGCCACAAGTCAACATGCATGTGCTATAGATAGGGTTGGCCAGAAGCCAGAACCATACATTTATAGGCATATACGGTGTACATACGGTATTTTTAGCAGGGAGATCACCATACATACAGTCATAGACAAAGTGTATATACGGTTCTGGCCAACCCTGTGCATGTGCTATAGATGACAGTACAGCGCAGACTGCACCATCAAACGGGTGGCAGCTAATGCTCGCTTTAATATTGTACATCCAGGTTCACGGTAGGCATTGATGCTCCACTGAATAATGCATCAAGGGACATCAAGGTTGCCAATTGTGCGGCTCTCCCTCTTGTTTGTCGTACGACCAGGGTCGGCCAAAACACACACTAAAATTAAACGTACACTTGGAAGGTAAAACATAAACTTCACTTAAAGATAAATGTTGGTTTAGTTTGAGGTTTCCTTGCTGAGATTAAGAGAAATAAACGTATGCCATGGCATCACCTTACCAGGTACTGCCCAACCCCACACATGCACATAGAAGGCTGTTGTAAAGACCTGTGTTGTGGTACACTCTCTTACGCTCACTTCTATTCCATACTCAGTGCATCGTGGCTTTTCTGTAATCACACTGGCAGGGATCTCTTACGCTCCCTTCTATTCCATACTCAGTGCATCATAGCTTTTCTGTTATTTACACTGGCAGGGATCTCATACGCTCCCTTCTATTCCATACTCAGTGCATCATAGCTTTTCTGTAATCACACTGGCAGGGATCTCTTACGCTCCCTTCTATTCCATACTCAGTGCATGGCAGCTTTTCTGTAATCACACTGGCAGGGATCTCTTACGCTCCCTTCTATTCCATACTCAGTGCATGGCAGCTTTTCTGTAATCACACTGGCAGGGATCTCTTACGCTCCCTTCTATCCCATACTCAGTGCATCGCAGCTTTTCTGTAATCACACTGGCAGGAATCGGGCGTAGCACTAATAATGCAGGGATCAGAGTCACTAAGAACAATTTGGGACATCCCTGATCTTGGTATTTGCCCGCTATGTGGCAGCTGGCCTCAATGCGAGGATTTTTGTCAAAAAACAATTTGGGACATCTTTGGTATTTGCCCGCTATGTGACAGCTATGTGGCAGCTATGTGACAGCTGGCCTCATAAAGACTAGACGGTGTGCCAACTAACTCCTCTTGGCTTTCTTTGGTCCTAGAGCGCTCAAAGTGACAATATGCAACAGAGACACAACACTTCCTCTCACCAGCCACAGACAAGCTGGCACAGAACATGCATTCTTATTTTTACACCTACTGCTCTCACACTCACATCCCAGTAAATTGGCACGTGCGTCATGTCCTTGGGAATGAAGTCCATGTACTCGCTCCACCTAGCATTTCGGCACAAGTGTACAGAGTATTCAGACAGTACGAATGCGTGGAATGGTAGGGAAAGGCTTGCTTCCTCTGTCAAAGTGAAACGAGCTTTCCTGTTTGTTTGTTTGTTTGATTGTGTGTGTGTTTGTGTGTGTGTGTTTGTGTGTGTGTGTGTGTGTGTGTGTGTGTGTGTGTGTGTGTGTGTGTGTGTGTGTGTGTGTGTGTGTGTGTGTGTGTGTGTGCGCGCGCGCACGCGCGCGCACAGCGTGGACAGTGTACTGCTACTGTACGAGCCAGATAGTGGATGTAGTTTGTATAAATAAAGCTACGGTACGTTTGACCACATGCAAGAGGTGCAGTAGTTAAATACAGTTGACCACCAGCTACGGTACGTTGACCACATGCAAGAGATGCAGTACGTTAGTATGTTTGACCCTATGCAGTACGTTTGACCCTATGCAGTACGTTTGACCCAATGCAGTACGTTTGACTCCATGCAATAGGTACTACGTTTGTGCAGTGCTTTTGTACTCATGCAGAGTGTGCATACCATTCGACCAAAAAATGTGCATAGCTACACACACAGCAGGCTGTGAAAACGCACAGCGTGGATCTGCAGGGTCAGACACTGTAGGTTGAAACACTGGCTGCACGTACATAACATGTTGCACAACTTGGCAACCTTGGTTTTCTCTCACCTTGAGGTCTTGCCTAAATGCCGCTCTGCCATGACAGCCAGAACGAGGCCCTGCACCTCTTGCATTGGGTCATCTGCGGTGGCCTTTGCCAGAGACGCGTCTGCGTGGTAAGTGTGGTGGGCTGAGTGTCAGAATTGACGTACAGCTTTGTTGCCTGCAAGTACAAAACAATTTGATTGCCAGTGATGGGCTTCGTCAGAGGCGCCTTTGTGAGCCAGAGTGTGGTGGACTGAATGTCAAGAGCTACATGCAGTGTTGCTTGCAAGTATAAAACAACAATGGTTGCGTCTGAAGAAAGGTTTAATTTAAGGTTCTTTTCATACCACCAGCATGGCTAATATAACTGATGCGTCATGTGGACAGGAACAGGATACAAACACACATTACCTTCTAACTCCTCCGCTATGCAGCTGTTTTCCACCATAAGAACAGCAGCATCAGGCACTTCCACCACCTGCGTGACCCATGCCATATCCAGCTAATAAACAGAGGGAAGCGGGAAATTTGTCCCGACAGTAGAGGATCAATCTCTCTTTCTTGTTCCTCGCTCATTTCATACAAGTGAGAAGCAATCAGAGACAACACGCACTCACCAAATCACCAGCCTTTAAAGGCTTCTGTGCAACCACACCCCGCACGCCATTCAGCCATCCTATGGTGCACTTTGGATGAGAAACCTTGTTGGCTGAAAGCCAGGCTTTAAAGTTGTCTACGGTGTTAGTACTGGCGGCTGCTGGAGCAGGTCCTCTCTTTGTTCTCCCCATGCTACTGGTTTCGAATGTCCACTGGTTCTCTTGCAATGTATTCTTGACTCTGTTCCGTGTGTTCTTGACTCTGTTCCGTGTGCTCCACTGGTTCTCTTGCAGTGTATTCTTGACTCTGTTCCGTCTCAGTGACACGTGAAAGTTACGTGGCAGTAATAGACGCCAAAAAATGCTTGTGTTGAAATTTCAGATAATTTATTGGTTTTTAACGGGCAGCCGCGTAATTGAGGCATGAGTTGAGCAGAGTTACTAGGATGCTCAGCACCGTCCACATTGTCCTGAACGTCCTGCAGGTAATTCATCATTTGCTGCAGCTTGTTTCACTGTGTTTAATTATGAGCACTGAGGCTCGTGGAGCACATTTGCGAATGGACACGTGCGCGCGCATGTGCACGTGCACACACACACACACACACACACACACACAAACACACACACACACATACACACACACACACACAACACACACACATACACAAACAAACACGCACGCACGCACGCACACACACACACACACACACACACACACACACACACACACACACACACACACACACACACACACACACACACACAAAAAACACACACACACACACACACACACACACACACACACACACACACACACACACACACACACACACAAAACACACACACACACACACACACACACACACACACACACACACACACACACACAAAACACACACACAGACACGCACGCACGCACGCATGCATGCACATGCACACGTGCATTTATACATTCATACTCACACATACAGCAACATTTCATACGTTTACACACAAAATAACAGGCAGGAGTTGGTAGCGCCTTGCTATACCAAACGTCTGGGGCTCTAAGTCATGGCACGTGCGTGCTCAAGCCTTTGCGCGACATCCACTGCCTGCACGATGCTTGTGGCGTGATTGCTCTCGCTGCTCTTGTAACGGTGTTGTCATGGCTCTTGATACGGATGGCAAAGGTGGGGCTGTGTTTTTTGTGCTAACAGCTCCACAGTGTCCCTTATTACATGGAATGGTTTGTCCGATAAAGCACTTGCAAAGTAGCTCTTGATATGGATTGCAAAGATGGGGCTGTGTTTTCGTGCTTAAAGCCTCTTCAATGTCCCTCTTTCATGGTGTGACTTTTCAGTTCCATGCGTACAAATTAGTCGCTTGCCAAGTAGCTTGTGCACCTCCATCTCCTTTTACCTCGTCCTTCTTCTGTGTTAAATTGGTTGTTGCAATACTTGAGTATGGCACTGCAGCAAACCAGATCCTTCATATTTCCCTCGCTCTCTGTTCCTCCGCTGCTCCTTCTTTTGCCACCCTCGACATTCCACACTCCGCATTTCACTCCACACTTACTCCACCACACTCCTCACTCCACACTTCACACTCCTCACTCCACATTCCACACTCCACATTCCACACTCCACACTCCTCACTCCACTTCCTCACTCCACATTCCACACTCCACATTCCACTCCACAATTATTTCATCACACTCCTCACTCCACACTCCTCACTCCTTACCTCACATTCCACACTCCACACTTACTCCACCACACTCCTCACTCCACACTCCACATTCCACTGCTCGTGCAGGGCTTGGCCTACCTAGTATTCCGTGTGGAGTGGCGTGGAGAAGTGGTGGTGGAGCTCATAGCGCGCGCTGCTCTCGCCATTGGGTGGGCGGTTCTGGTCATTGCTGTCACGCTCTCCCTAAACCAGGTGCGCACCTCGTCTTGCTGCACCTGGTCCAGAGAGCGTTTTTGTTCTGCATAGCTGTCAGGCTCTCTCTAAACCAGGTGCGCACACTGGTGGTGAATCAGTGAGTATCTATGTTCTGTACAGCTGTTCTGCACAGCTTTTAGGCTTTTTTTGAAAGGCTGAACCAAGTGTTCCCCCTGTCTTGCAGCAACTGGTCCAGTAAGTGCTTTTGTTCTGCAGTGGAGGGATCTTTGAGTCCTTTTTGTATTGCTTCCTTTCCCTATTCGATGCGTGAAAACATGTGCTGCGTGCGCGCTTTCTCTCTAACTCTGAATTACAGGCGCTGTACCTCAAACAGGATGCGCAACTGCATGCAGCAACCACACGTTTTTGTGAATGAAACGTGGCTAGATGCTTTCATTTTTCACATGTGACAATCATGCTGTGCGGAAGTTTAAACGCCATGCAAATTGACAGGTTTTTTCTCAAACTGTGGTAGGCTGGATTGCCTGCACACAGTTTGCTTCACAAGCACACGCCTTCCTTGCTCTCATGAACACAGCTCAAAGGCCCAGACAGTGAGGTACACCAAAAAATGCATGCACACGTGCATGAGGACACAGACACTTGCACACACACACACACACACACACACTACACATGTATACACACATGCATACACACATATGCACATATGCATATGCACACGTGCGCACACACACATACACACACATACACACACACACACTTACACACACACACACACATGCACACACACACATACACACACACACACATACACACACATGCACATGTGCGCACAGGCAGACATGCATGACCGGGCCTCCAACCCTAACAGCACAGAGGGCACTGCCAAGAGTGCGAGTGGCCCTGCTGTGGGTACAGGCAGCTTGTTTGGTGGGGATGATGATGGCCGGCGTGAAGCGTTGGTGCTGTTGTGGGCCATGGTGAGCACACACACACACACACACACACACACACACTCACACACAGATACACACACACACATATGTATAAGCACGCACAAAGCACACACAAGTTGCCAGTTCACAGCGCAAAAGGCTTCGCCAACTTTTCAGCATCGCTTGCGATGCTTCCCCCTACTTGTCCCCTCAATAGTGCTGTTTTAGCCTATAACTTGTAGGTAGGGTTGGCCAGAACCGTATTTTTTCACCGTATATGACCGTATCATTGGTGATTTACCTGCCAAAAATACCGTATATACACCGTATATATATATATGGTTCTGGCCAACCCTAATTATAGGTCATGGTGAAGCACTGCATTCATTGAAAGTAGCGGTGTCATGCGTCGCGGGCTGGCACTGGTTCTGTCGTTCATAGTGCTGTTATGGGTCATGGCGAGGCACTGTTTTTTTGAAATGGTTATAATGGTTACAATGGGGGCTGACCTTCAGCCAGGTTGTTTGGCTGATCGGCTGCTGATTGGTCTCAGCCAGCCACAAATAAATCCATAAGCTCAGAAAGAAAAAGGAAAGGTCTATCTGCAAGTCTTAACCTTTTTTTGTGAATACTTAGGGTTTGCCAGAACCATATAAATACAGTGTATATACGGTATTTTTGGCAGGGAAATCACCGTATATACGGTCATATGCGTTGTATATATACGGTTCTGGCCAACCCTATAAATACTCAACATATCGGTTTATGTGCTGTTGGGGGTCATGTGTGTATGGCATGGTATCAAGAGATATTGGCCTACTGTTCTGCTGTTTTGGCATTATAGATTTGATTTTCGTGGAGGCTTCCTTACACAAATACCTAGACGAGTTTGTTGTGGGACGGCGACAGTCGGTGCGGAGCCTTGATATAAACGATTGAGGTGTGAGGCTTTCCTTTTTTTGTACAAAAACCAATAGCTGGGGGTGTACGCTTGCTTTTTAGGAAATTGCTGCACAACAGACCAGGCGCATACTTCGTTCTATCTGGAAGAAGAAAAAGGCACAGGCACTGGTTCCCCCATACAGCAATAATGGGAAAGGAGCCACTTGGTACCTAAATACCGCAAATTTCCTCCACCACAAGGAGAAAGGCAACGTTGGTGGGCGGAATATCACAAGGAGAAAGGCAACGTTGGTTTCCTTACAGACCGTATATCACCGCGTACCCCTAACGTTTCTGACCCCTCGCGGTGTGTCGGAAGCATTTATATAACCAAGTGACAAGGGCCTCACGAAGCTCGCATTGGGGTAACTATTTAATCCTGAGAATTGGGACAGGCCGGAATAGCCTCCCAAGCCGCCCCTCAAGGCCCCCAAGGTGGACAAACATCTTGGGAGGCTGACCCTCTCTTTGGGAAGGACACCAAGAGGAAGGGTGTCTTCAATCCATTCACACGCGCACACGTACACGCGCACACAAACACACCCGCACGCACACACATACGCGTGCACACACATACGCACACACAAGTACACAACGCACGCACGCACGTACGTACACAACTGTGTACACACGCGAGCACATACACAATGCACGCACACACGTATGTGTATGCACACACACATATGCGCACGCACACACACGCACGTACGCCCACGCACGCACGCACACGTGTGTGCGTATGCGTGCACTTGCAGCTCCTTGGGGTAAAAAATTAGATTGTGTGGCCCTCGCATCAGCTCGCATTGGGGTTTATTGATTGTTTGATTCAAACCTCGCATTGGTCAACAGTCTGTTTGGTATATGAACTACATGCGCGATACAGTGTGTGTACATGTGTGACGCAGTGTATGTACATGTGTGACAGTGTGTGTACATGTGTGATACAGTGTGTGTACATGTGTGACACAGTGTGTGTACATGTGTGACACAGTGTGTGTACATGTGTGATACAGTGTGTGTACAGATTATACAAAAATGAAGATCTCGTACATGATGTGATGTGGTGTGTACCGATGTGATCCACCCTGGGTGTGTTTTGCAGACATGATGTTTTGGTGTATGCCTCACAGCAAAAGTGTGTGTGTGGTTTAGAAAGGGAGGGAAATCAAGGGATAGTTTAGGGCTGGTTTTTGCCTGCGCTGGAAAAAGGATCGTAGATTTGAAGTCAAGGGCCTGCTAAGTCAAAGGAAGATCAAAGTTGGTCTAGACATGATTATTGCCAGCGCCAGAATTGCTTTATTGTGGAAAAAGGCATTGGTTGGTGTATTAATGCCTGCAGATCTCAGGTGTGACGATGGATAAGGGTGTGTTGTGGTTAAATAGTGTGAGATCAAGGAAAAGTAGCGCTGGATCAAATATCAAAGACAAGGTCATCTGTTGTGTGGGTGCTGCTGGTTTCAAAGCATTAGGCAGACAAGCAAATTCACACACACATTCACACACACACACACACACACACACACACGCACACACACACACACTCACACACACACACACTCACACACACACACACACGCAATATGCACTTCATAATGTATGAGCGCAAAAGGTGCACTTGACTCAATTGGTTACAGGCATGTACACGCACACTCTTACGCACTCAAATGCCACGCAGTTGGCCATTGCAGGCGCCCTTGCAGTGCTGGCCATGTTTGGGGCCTGCTGCTTGATGTGCTGCTGCTGCTGCTGCAGGTGAGTTTGGTTTCTGACTTTGTGCACATGCGCGGCTTGCACAAAGACACATGCGCTCACAACACACTCAAGTCGATCCCAATGCAATCAATTTGTTCCTTATAACTGACTGCAACAGTAACAGAGATAGTGCAGCTATGAAGGGGCCCAGACCTTCTGCAGAACCATGGACACCTCCCCCCCTCCAAAGCACCTACCTGCCTTGTCGTTTGTGTGGCTGTGCTTATGTAACTGCACTTCTTCCAAAACCGAACACTGTGGGCGTACGTGCGTGTGTGTGCGTGCGCATATGTGTGTGTGCATACGCATACGTGTGTGCGTGCGTTGTGTGTTATGTGTGTGTGCATACGCATACGTGTGTGCGTGCGTTGTGTATGTGCTTGCGTGCTGTACTCTGGCTTTGGCTGGCCATTAATCCTTAGCTGGTGTCATTAATCTGGTCCGCTGGTGCCATTAATCCTGGTGTCCATTAATCCTGGTGTCATTAGTCCTTGGCTGGTGTCATTAATTGTTGTTTTCCCCCTTTTTGCCCTTAGCCTTCTGACCCCTGTTTGAATGGCTGTCTGAGTATGGCATGCATCCCATCAAATTTGTATCCTCTGACTACAAAAGGTGCCATTTCATTGTACCCCACTTATCTGCCTCTGCTACGTCCACACCCACACCCATATCCACACCTACACCAACACCCAAACCCCTACCCACGCCTACTACCTCACTCACACTCACACCCACACCCACACTCACCCCTACCTACACTCACAGCGACAACCTCATGTACCTCGCCCCGTGTGCAGCTCTATGCTGCTTTTGCTGTAGCGATGGAAGCAGGGGCGATGAGTGCTGCTCCCCTATGATGTGTGCAGAGCTATTGTGTCTAGGTGCGTTGTGTTGTATTGCTGCTCAAAAGCTACTGCACTTGTATGGAGCAGAGAGGTCAAGTGACTCCTTCTGTTTTGTGCATGTGTGCGTGAGTGTGTGTGTGTGCGTGTGTGTACCTCATTGAATTGCTTGAAATTACCGTGTGCTTCTATCTCCTTTTGCACTTTCTGGGCAAGTATGCATCAATGTGAAGGGGAAAAGGTGCAGCTTGCGATCAACTCCCCTGTACTGTATGATTTGTGTTGAGTAAATGGAAATGTGTCCGTGAGTGTGTGTGTGCGTGAGGGTGTGTGTTTGAGTGTGTGTGTGTGTGTGTGTGTGTGTGTGGCGCATGTGCGTGCGTGCGTGCGCTCAGCTCATGTGAACATCCAAATTTGGGCCAGAAACAGAAATGCATTGTCGGAAAATTGCTCTGCTGGGGTTTGTGCACGTCTGCGCGAAACATGCACCAAGGCATACAGGTGCTTGCCCAGTAAGTAACTTCATGCAGTCTTGCAAATGACAAGGATCCAAAAAAAATCGTACAGGTGCTTGCCTGATATGTGAATTCATGCAGTCATGCAAATAATAAATTTTAAAGGAAATCTGAAGTCAAAGGAAATGGGAAAGTACACCACCTTTTATAAAGCAAAGGATGGTGGCACCCCCCACACTAAGCAGGCTCTTAACTTGTTGCGCGTCAACATTTAAGCAAATCCTTTGTATGAATATAGAAAGTTTGCGTTCACAACACTCCGAAATCAGTGTTAATGCCAAGCCTGTACTTTCCAAGATGATGCTTATTTGTTCCGTTTGTTTGGCAACAATGTTTTTGTTAGCATAGCAGCTCCTCTTGCATCGAGTCGTTTAAAAGACACCTTTTGTGCAAATGAAAGAGTTATAAGTAGGGTTGGCCAGAACCATTTATATACGGTGTATGTACGGCAGTTCTGGCAGGGAGCTCTCCAATTCTATTGTGTATATATATACAGTTCTGGCCAACCCTTGTAATATACTTTTTCACTGCTTTCATGGCCCTCCTCTGCCAAACTGTGCTTGTAATGCAGGGTTTGTTGGAATGCGTGCAAATTTTGCAGATCTTTATAATGACACAAGCTCCAAAGTGAATTACCTGACAAATTGTCATAGTGCACCATTTACGAATTTATCCCATGCAAGCTGGTAGGTTGGCATGTCTTTATAATTAATGTTTTTGTGCTAGGCCTATAATACGCAAGCAGCAACTCATCGTGTGTGACCTGAA
>Ga0307947_1001755_pt1 | contig 17261 bp, 18 predicted proteins | sample OrgLakmetagen232_FD_201840 | JGI IMG/M metagenome (GOLD analysis project Ga0307947, IMG submission 201840) | Saline water microbial communities from Organic Lake, Antarctica - #232 | ecosystem: Environmental > Aquatic > Non-marine Saline and Alkaline > Saline | place: Antarctica: Organic Lake...
GGAGAGGGAGAGGGAGAGGGAGAGGGAGAGGGTTGGGCTTGTATTGCTGATGTGAGGAAGTAATGGAGGGAAGGTGATCTTCAAGAAAATAAACAGTTTTTTAAATCTGTATTCAAGGTCTCTGCCACACTGTATTAGACCCACCTCTCTCCGTGCCCTTGCCTGCGGCCTTGTGGCTAGTAAAACAACCTTTCTACATATGATGGTTCCTTCTACCTGAGCCAGAGTGGGGCAACTTACTTGCCCAATAAGAAATAGCAGCTTCCCTCCTGCCGCCCCCTTTGCTCAGCAACGTAGAGTGCGTTAATTTCCTCCCTGCGTCGTCCTGCTTTGCCTGCATAAAAGGCCATCATCTGTGCATACTGTTCCATTCCTACCGCTCCTTCCCCTGGCATTGCAACGTAGGGTGGGTCCATCTCCTCCCTGTTGTCTCGCTTTGGCCGCCTCAAGGAGTCCGTCATCTGTGTGTACACCAGGCAGCTGCTAAGTGGGCTTGCGTACTTGCACGCACAGCGCACCGTGCATAGAGGTGATGGGCTGTGGGTATGGATGTGTGCATCGTATGTTTGCATGCGCACGCCTTAAGCTACCTGCAAGTAGGCTCCCATACTTGTTACGATTAAAGTTTGGTAGCAAAATATGGAGTCCAAAGAGCTACTGCTTGAGCAATACCAGTTCCAGGAGCCATGGCTAGTCAATCAGCCTGGGCTCAACCCCACTTTTTGCTGCCAAATCTACATAACACATCACTCAACGCACCACATAGAGTGGTTTCTGATGTTTTGGGGTCCTTACTACGACAGTCATAAAAAAGTGGAGTGGAGAGAACCTGCGGTCGGTGAGACCTTAAATTTCAACCATTTCCTCTAACAAAGTGCAATAATGATAACAATTGCAGAAGAAATGGTTCGGAGACTGACCCCCTCCAAAACTAGTTTTTGGCATTAGGTATTGTATAAGGACATACAGCTTGTGGTGTATTGGGGGTTAATTGAGCTGATGTCCAGGCGTCTTTGCTCATCCCACCCCGTCTGGTAAAATTTGCTTTCGGGGGCTAATTTCTCTGTCAAGTGTTTTGGGCCCAAACTGAGGCCCAATAGATGGGCTCCTTGACCCCAACTCTTGCTTGTACTTTATCGTGTACAAGTGTGCAATAAAAGGCGCATACTTTGTACCAAATCGCCCCCTTTTCTGACTATTGTCCTCTGCCTCTACCTCTGACCATGTCTCTGCACTCCCGCACGCTGCAACGCAGATGTCAAGGGTGCCAACCTGCTGGTGGAGACAACGGGCCGTGTGAAGCTTGCTGACTTTGGTAAGTCTCTTTGCTTGTATTGATTGTGACTTGCGTGCGCAAAAGTGTAGTTCAGGGGCAGAAAAAATCCAGGAACTTCCCTAAATTCTAAAAGAAATAATACAATTGCATATCAATTTTTGGGGGTGCAGTTAGCACTACTTTTGGACGACACGCGCCAACCCAAATTTTTTATAAATTCGAAATCCTTGTCAAGAGCTATCTGTTGGTGTACGTGTGGGTCGGGTCAATTCTGGAGGGGGAAGGGGGGGGTCGACTTTTTGGGACCACCTTCCAGAATCTAACCGGGGCTCTTTTAGCAATACATCTATTCCTGAGTTTGAGCCCTGTTAATTGGCACCTTCTTTGTGGAAGTCATATGAAAGGGGAGATACGGGTGCTGATAGGAGTTCCTGTCTGCTTGCAGGATGTAAGCCACGTGCTGGGTGGGTGGTGCTATGCAGCGACAGCTGAGGTTGTTCAAAAAGTAGCAGTCAAAAGTTTTCATACCCGCCTGAACACCTTGCCTCTTGCTCTGTGCAGCTTCCATGTTTATTATTTTGCGTAAATTTGTGCGCTCTTTGACCACTAGAGGTGCTAAGCCAATTTAGTGATAGCCACGCCTTTATGTGATTCATCACGAAAGTGTGGAATCATGTCCAGCAGCATTAACACAAAACATCTACAAAATAAATACACAAAAATATTTCGAAATCCTCAAGGTGCTCCTCTTCAACTCCAGAATCCTGTTCAGCTTTCACCTAATAATATGTATGCGGGACACAAAACACTTGCAGTGCTTGGTCAGTAACGTGTTAGAGTGCGGCTTCATAAGTGCACACATACACAGCACACACACATGCAAAAGCAATAATAGAAAGCAGCCAGATAAGCCTAGTGCTCCGCCATGTAGCAAGCGCTGCCACGTATGGCTGCCACGTATGGCTGCAGCAGTGGCTCTGGGCAGCTTGGAGAGCAGACCTTTCCAACTGCGCAGCGCCTCCCTGCTTGCGCTGATGAAAACGCTGCGTGCGTGCTGCCTTATCTCCATCAGGGCCAGGATATGCAAGCTCTTACCCTACCTGCGACGCTGGTACAGTGCACCTGGCGGAGCTGACACACCTACTCCACTAGCCAGGGTGCACGCCTGGCCGGGTTGCATGCCTGCTACTGGCCAGGATGCACGCCTGCACGCCGTTCAGTACCTTACACAGCTGCTCCATAGAGTCCAGGTTGCTGAAGTGCCATTGGTTGGTGCACACGTTGCCAAAGCCCAGGAGCCGCAGTAAGCCTCCAACAGAGGGGGTACTTCTGCTGCTTTGCATTGGCCAAGGCTGTCTTGCTCTTGTTGTGGACAGACACACATTATTGCTGGCAAACAAGCCGGCAAAGTGGAAAACAGACAGTTTCTGCACAAATTAATGAGAGGTAGTGTAAGCTCATTGCTGCTGTACTGAGCGGCTGTGTTGGTTTTTGGAATGTTATGCAGTTTTGCAGGAATGTGGCACTGTTTCCAAACCTGCTAAGAGGGAACATTGCATCACGTTTCTGTGCCATGCAAGGGACTCCATAATTACTTTGCAGCCGGCCAGTTTCTTGCCGCGTAAATCATTCTCAACCAAACTAGGGGCACAACAAACATTGCACTCAGCTAAGAAGTGCGACGCTACTAAAACCAACACTAGAGTCGAGAAATGTTGTACACAGCCTTGAGGATGGATTGGGGGAACCAGGCATTCGGCCATGTTCCCCGTCCGCACCGTCTCTTGGGGGGTATTTGGGGGTCTTATGCCACCGCACTGTTCTACGGAACCTCACAGTCCATAACAATATGGAGGGTGTGGCCTCTCAGCAGGAAGGTCAAGAGCTTTCAACTTGGCCCTATTCTGTATTCCTCATAGACCTAAACAAGGGGAGAGTGGGGTTGGGGCCTCTTAGATAGCGCCCAATTTACTTGGTTTGGAATTCAAGTTGTAGCGCAGTGAAATCCCCAGTTTGGGAGTGTTTGTGTTTCCCAGATGTCACTGCTCACCATGGCAACCCCCAGCATTCCAGACAATGGCACTTGACAGGGTATGCTTGGGGAGCATACGGAAGAGAGCTCAGGACACTCAAGTGGCAAACAGGCAACGCGCTTTCAGGGTTAAGAAACAAATTTGCCCAGTACACAGGGCTGTTTACCAAGTCCATTATCTACGTGCAGAAGTATTCTCACGAATGTATACAAGCCCCTATTCTATCTCAGACGTGTGCTGTGTAAGTTGTGCGATAAGTCCCCCTTTCAGGCCTGTAACGTCCCCATGTTTCATTCTGCCACTATATGCATCCAAAACATACCGAACTCATGTACAAAGACTGACTGAGCATTGCAGCCGTTGTGTGTGAGTCACACACCTTTATATCTGCAAGCTGAATAAGCTGAGCATTGTAGATGTGTTAATTGTTAATTTGCTGTGCTCTGGAGTTTGGGAGGATCGCTTCCTGGACCTGAGAATAGAGCTTTCTAAACTTTGAGAATCACTGTGTTGACATGCCCGGTGCATCGTTCTGTGTATTTTGGAGTTGCAGGGGAAAAGCAGAGGGGGGCAACTGAGGCCCAAAAGGGGCAAGCTGTACTATGCTCTTAGGCTCATGTGCCCCAAATTGGCAAGCTCGAAGTATATATCCTGTATTGTATACCTTAATATGCTCGTGTATTAGGCAAGACCCATTTTGCATAAAACACAAGAGTTAACTTGACCAGGTGTTCCTGTTGCAAACAAACTCACAATCTATGCACTCTCATCGCTAGAGGGGCTTAGCCATCTCAGAACTAGCAAACGCCTGCTTTACTTCATGTCATTTAAACTAACTACCAAAAAGTATTAAGCAGAGGTTCGAATATGTACTGCGAGAAGTTGCACATTGTGCACCATTGCATGCTTTACTTCATGTCATTTGTCGGAAAATTGCAAAACATGCTCAGTGTGTCACATACACTTAATTTTGGATGCGCATGCCTCATGAGCAGCAGCATGCAGGCCAGATGCATCAGAGATTTAGCCCTGCCATATAATATACCCAGTGACTCACAAGCAGTGATCCGCATACACCCAGAACAAAACTTGTTTGGAATTTTCGACGTTATCTTCATTAAGGTTAATCCCAGCTCATAAAACAAGTGAGAAAGGCACACAGCAGGTGAACAGATGTGGAGTTCAGTCGTCAATTCCCTTGAAGAATTAGCTAGGACTCTGTACTCTCTGTTGCAACAACGTGTCTGGTAGAAGTTTTATCTGTTTCCTTATCTTTCTACCGTTACTCTTGGGGGCTGTCCACGATTCTGTTTGTGGATTTATTTGCCATGCAAGCGTGCGCACAAACAAATGTGATTTCTCGCAAGCTGTCAACACGTTTTGCACTCACTGATCTGTGCAGGCATGGCCAAGCAGATGGTAGAAGATGCCAGCTTCACCAAGTCATTTAAGGGCTCCGCTTTCTGGATGGTGGGTGGTTCAAAAGAGGGGGGGGGGGTACTAGGAGACCATACCAGATTGTTTAAGGGTTCTGCTTACTAAGTGGTGTAGCGGTCAAGCAAGGTCGCTTGTTTTGGGAGTCACCAAGGACCTATTGGTCTTAATAGATAGTTCAGGCTTGTGCTCAGACGGTCAGACGGTACAATACTATGAGTGCAGTACGGACCGACTTTTTGTTAAAGACGGCGTATTTTCAAATTTTGCTGACCGTATACGGTATGCGATACGGTGCCAAGTTGGCACTGCCAGTGCATAAATGGCCTCTGAAAGGCCTCTCCACCCCAAAACCTCCCATTTTTGCTCCCCAGTGTGCTCCTCCCATGTTCTGATGCCACACAATGCTTCCCTGAAGGACCTTGAGGCTGGGTTGAGGCTGCATCAGCTCGGGGGCTGGCACTGCCAGTGCAAAAAATGGCCTCGGGAAGGCCTCTCCGCCCCAAACACCTCCCATTTCCACCTCCAGCGTGCTCCTCTTCTGTGCTGACGCCACACAATGCTTCCCTGAACGACCCTGAGGCTGGGTTGGGGCTGCATCAGCTCGGGGGAAAGGCCCAGCAGTGGCTTGCATGGAAACTCAAAATCGCTCTAGTACGGTGTACCGTACCTTACCGTACTCATTCCGGTGCCCAAATTTCAAAAATATTAAATGTAACCCCGGGTAACCCCGGACCCTGTAATTAAATATTTTAGCCTTCCCTGCACCAACCCCGGTGGGCATTTAGCCCAGCCAGTGCCTGTACATGTGTATACACAGGTGTATGCATGCACATGCACGAATGTGCGTGTGCATGTGTGTTTTCGTTTCTCGCTTGTTGTGCGTGTGCATGTGCGTGCGTGTTGTGCATACAAGTGTGTGTGTGTGTGCGTGCGTGCGTGTGTGTGTGTATGCACATGTGTGTATGCGCATGCAAGTTTGTGTGTGTGTGTGTGTATGCGCATGCGAGTTTGTGCGTCTGCATGTGTGCTGATGCTGCTTCACGCTGAGCCCTCTCCTCTTTTGCCTGCTGCAGCCTGGTTGGAATTCTGTTGCTCCTCCTTTTGCTGCTGCAACGCTGCTTTTTCCTCTGCTGTCGCTGCCGACTTGAAGAAAAAGCTGTCAAACGTCCGCTGGAACACACCTTTGGGCGCAACCCCTGTTGCTAACGCTGGGGCTGGTGTTGGTGCTGGGGACGAGGCAGGGCCTGGGAGGGGAGCGGAGGGGCCTTCTCCGCTCATCCACCAAACTTTATTTTCGCTAACCCCGGTTAACTCCGGATCCTCTGAATAAATATATATTATACGATGCCGGCATCAATCCGGAGGGCAAAAAACGATATTTACCCGGGGTGAATTAAGAAAGGTACGGTAGTTGCACAAGCCTGAGATAGTTACACCAAAGCCTGATACTCTCAGCGTCAAAGCAGGGGGTGATTTTTTGGGGATCATTGGGGACCTGTTGTTGGAGCACATGCGTATGAATCCACAACAAAATAGTTACACCAAAGGACTGGAACACGATCAGTTGGAATTACACAGCCTTTCATGTGAAAGCATCTCAAATCAACCTTGATCTGGCAATAGGTAATAGGGTTCTATTACGGCTCGTTGGGCTGGGAGAATTACAGGGCGGGAAAGGGGCATCAACACCAAAAACCTGAAGGGATCCCAGAAAAAGAAAAACGCAGAGAACCGCTAGACCATCCTAAGAGGCGAGCTCTAATAGACACACAATTCAGTCTGCAGGTGCAAGCTTTGCGCAAATAACAAAATAACAAAATAAAAAGCGGGCTTGACACTGGGCAAGGGAAGCAAAGGAGGGAAAAGAGAGAACTCTGGAACAAAAGCTAGAAAGCAAAGGCAGACAGGGGTGAGGGCAACGAAGCAAACTAAAGTTAATTGCCCCTTAAATCGCACAGATAATAAAAAGATGGTACAGAAAGGGGGAGCATGCACTTTGTGCAAAAGTGCATCACACATGTAACTCGCCTACAAGAACTCGAGTTCTTCTGCATGCTGCAGAGAACTCATTAGTTTTGTTGTGCCGTAGCACCCAGCAACTTGTGGTTATGAGGGGAGGGAACATGTGTGTGCGCAACGTAACAAATGTCCCTGCACGTCGGTATGTTGAGCCACAACTCTTGCTCAGGTCATTTAATATGCATTATGCATACACATCCACACCAAGGTATGCTGGCGCACCCTCTCACACACTTGCACACTCACACACCAACGCCCACACACATACACACACACAAACTCATGCACAGCTACCTCCCCCCCCCCCTTTTCACACACACACGCACACACACTCACTCACTCACACACACACACACTCTTAAACACTCACGTACTTAACATAACAACAGGCGCCTGAGGTGATTCGGCAGCAGGGCCACGGCATGGCGGCTGACATCTGGTCCCTGGGGTGCACTGTCCTAGAGATGGCCACCGGGAAACCACCCTGGAGCCAATGCACCACACAGGTCTGCATGTGGCCCAGAGTGTGCACCCTATCTAGAAGCATGCAATACTCCTATAATGCCTGTACTCGTCTCTAAAGATGGCCACAGGATATCCACCCTGGAGCCGAAGAACCACGCAGGTCTGCATGTGGCCCAGAGTGTACGTGTCTGTCAAGAAGCATGCACTACTGCGCTACCCATATAATGCCTGTACTCATCTCCGTTTGGCGTAATGTTGTTCCACAGAAATGTTTTGTGACATTGTGTGTTATTTTCCTAAACGTAGGCTGTCTTCATGAACGGCCCACCCCTTAGCAAGGCAAACTTTCCCAATAAGCCAGTGTTGGCTCTATCTCCCCTTTCCCTTCACCAATCTGGGACCTGGAAGTTGCGTTGGATAGCTAAATTTTGTCTACACGTTTGCAAAAAAGCCAAAGGGGTTCAACTGAGGCCCCAAAAGGGGTCACTTTTAACACGTGAATTGAGTATGGGCGCCGGAGCTGGCAGTTTCTAAGATTAGCACCCAGATGTAGTGATCTGAGCTTTCGAGAACACCTGAGCTTAAAAACTGCCAGTAGTGGCGTACACGTCTGATTGCCCACGGCGTAAACCCCACTTTTCACCACGAAATCTTCACAGCAGGCCACCCACCATTCCAAATCACATGATTTCTGGTGGTATGGAGTCCTTGCAACAAACAAATATCATTGCAAAAAAAAATGGAGTGAAACGATCAAGTTGTTGGGGATGTAGGCCAACACATGCAGTTTTCCCATGCAAAACCACCCTATTAGAGATTTGGCAGTCATTCCGAGCTTGAAGCCCTGCCAATTTGCACTCAGAGTGACCCACATGAATCCAAGCAAATCCTTGTGTAACTCATAATGTCAGCTTCAATTTGAAGCAACAATGGTCCCAATCGGATTGAGGGGCAGTGGATGGCCGGCTTCTGAGTGCAAAAAAAGCACATAATTGGACATTTCCCCAGTTGACCCCCTCTGCAAAAAAAGCAGGAAAAAAGACAAAGCAGACATCATTGCTCACGCACTGCGCCAATCCGTGCCCTCTCTTGATAATCTGGTCCGCAACTCTGGTGTATAAGTGAGAGTGTGAAATGGGGCCGAAAAAGCTCCAGCTGAAACTGCTTGCATGTAAAACTGCAAAATAGCTCAACAAAATTCGACCAGGCCACCGATTGGCCACGTGAATATTTTATTGTGTTCTTTGTTTTGGCCCGCAACTCTAAGAGCCAAAAACCAGGCTGAAACTCGAAGCAGGTATGGAGCTACAGACTTCTGTCTTTTTCCCCTGTGTCCCTTGTGTGAATGCCTCCCACTCGCCGGCATTCCCAGTACCCCTGCCCCAAATTTGGCATTGCGGCATTGTTATATAACATTTACAATGCTTATATTCTGAAGCAGAGGTCGGTCGGGGCAACTTCAGAAATGCACCAATTCCCTGCCAAAGTGGGTGCAAAATACGCAGCAGGCCCCATAGAACCCCCCAGAATGTTGATTTCCAGCAAATGTCAATGATTTAGATATAACATGAAGTATTTAGCATTCAGATGAGGCATAGGGGGCTTTGAATTGGGTGGAGAGCTAAAGGAAACTGGTTGGGGGGGGGTGTTCATGGGGACAGCCCGTAGCGATGCTGGCAGCTGGCAATATTACAAATTTCACACCTGTTAATATTCATATAGTGTGGCAATCATGTTGTGCGCTTTTCACATCCATTCACATTCTCTAATCTGGGCACAACCGCCCTCCATGTGCCTTTCTGGCATTATGTCACCCCTGCTACAGGTACAAGCCATTTTCAAGATTGCTAGCAGTCAGGATCTCCCTGCCATCCCAGAGTCACTGTCTCCACAAGCCACAGAGTTTGTGCTGCTGTGCCTTCAGGTACGTGCGTGTGTGTGCATTTGATTTTGCGTGCGTGTGTGTGTGTGTGCGTTTGAGCGCATGCGTGCGTGTTTGCATGTTTTTGTGTGTGTGTGTTTGCAAGCATGGCAAGTCAAATTTAAATCCAACGCTGATAATCTTGCAACATTGACGCGTCTGCTCACACCTTTGCGCCTGCAGAGAGACCCCTCTGCTCGTCCAACAGCAGAGAGCTTGCTCAACCATCCATTTGTCACTTTCAAGGTGGGTCAGACAATATCTGTATGGAGCTTGTATATGGAGGCCGCTCATTGTGCTCATGAATTGTATTACAAATATATATATATACCGTACCTTACCGTACTCACCCCGGTGCCCAAATTTCAGAAATATTAAAGGTAATTCCGGGAAACCCCAGACCCTGTAACTAACTATTTCAGCCTTCCCTGCACCAACTCCGGTTGGCATTTAGCCCGGCCAGTGCCTGTACAAGTGTGTGTGTGTGTGTGCGCGTGCACATGCGCGTTTGTGCATGTGCATGTATGTTTCTGTTTCACGCTTGTTGTGCGTGTGTGTGCGTGTGTGTGGGTGTTTCTGTTTCACGCTTGTTGTGCGTGTGTGTGTGCATGCGTGTTCATGTGCATGTGTGCTTCTGCTTCACGCTGAGCCCGCTCCTCTTTTGCCTGCTGTAGCCTGGCTAGGTCGGCTTTCTGCTGCTCCTCCTTTTGCTGCTGCAACGCTGCTTTTTTCTCTGCTGTAGCTGCCGACTTGACGAAAAAGCTTTTAAACGTCCGCTGGAATACACCTTTGAGCGCAACCGGTGCTGCTGACGCTGGGGCTGGTGTTGGTGCTGGTGCTGGGGCAGGGCCTGGGAGGGGAGCGAGGGGGGCGGGGGGGCCTTCTCCGGGTTATCGCTGTTCAGCCACCCACCAAACTTTATTTTCGCCAAACCCCGGAACCCCGGAGCCTATGAATAAATATAAATTTTACAGTACCAATATCACGCCGGAGGGCAGAAAACGTCATTTACCCGGGGTGAGTTTGGAAAAGCACGGTATGCTCTAATTTTGTTGATGACCAACACTGTAACATATGCCTACAAGGCAACAGCTGCTGGTTTGAAACAAGGTCCCCCACTCCACTGGAACACGGAACAGGGCTGCTGGCAGCTGATATGCACGCAGACGGAGGAGGAGCATATCATGTAGGGTTTCCTCCAGTACACGCAAATATGACACACATATGTGTATGTGTATATGTTATGTTCTATATGAATGTGAGTATTTGCAAGCAGGTGCAAACAGAGGCGCCTTTCCGCACTCATTCAATTGCACAATCATGTCGCAAACATCTCAACACTGTCTTCCCTTTGCTCCATTTACCTACGGCCTGTATGCATATGATTAATATTTTTTGATCTGTAGTCATTTACTTACACACACACATCCAGGATGTCACTGCAGTGCCCGCCCTTCGTTCCATTGACTACCGTTACCTTAACCATACCACCAGCCCCAACCAGCCCCACAAGCATCGGACACAGCAGCAGCAGCAGCAGCAGCACCCCCCAGGCTCTCAACACCCCTATGCCCACCATCGATCCTCTGGACAGCAAAATCCTCACAAGGTTGGGTTGAATGGCGCACACACAATCTAAAACACACGTGCATGCACACACACACATGCACCGGCACACACGCGTGCACAAGCACACATACACACATGCACACATAACTACACACAAACATGCGCACACACAACTCACACACATATATACACACGCATATTCCGCCCGCATAGGCATACACCTCAAAGGGCCCAGCCCAGGACGTAGCTAATGGAAACAAACCCCACATGGGCAGAGCACCAGCTGGGAAATCTGAGCCTGTAAGTGTTGGAATGCGTCATACTGCATGCCCTGAAATGGATGACGTGATGCTGCATGGGGGGGAGGCTAGAGTTTCCGCGCCTTGTGTTAGTGAATCAATGCAGTGAATGCATGCAAGGCCGAATCAAAGCAGGGGTCTCATGCCAAAAAGGTTCGTAGCACTGCAGCTTGCCGCAACGTAGCTCCCCCGAAGAACTAGCCGATGTTATGTTGTACAGTGTGACACCTGTGAGGAGTAGAAAGGGGTTTGCATTGAAAGTTGAAAGGTTTCAGAATATTGATTTCTGACATCGCAGTTTGGCGACACCGCTGCATTTCAACAAATGAAATAGCAATGTCAGCACAGTAAGTCAGGTCAGCCATTCCTGCCAAAAGTTATGCCCCAATGCAGAAAAATACATTTAAGTATTCAGAACTCTTAGTTAGATATATTTTAGCACCCCTGCACACTCAGTTTTTGGCGGGAGGCGCCCAGGTGGGCAGGGTGGACCTGGGTGGAAACCCCTGCCAAAAAGTAGATTTCCAAAAGCTCCTCCCCGGTGCCAGAAAAAATCAGGGGTGTTCTAAATAATATTTTCGACATTTGGGTGAAGGTCCGGGGGTCTGGGGTGAAGTTCCGGTTTTGGACCCCCTTTTGGCAGGGAAAAGTGCTAATTTTTATAAGTCGACAACCTCTGAACCGTTTGGGGTCGCGATTGTTTTGCTGGGCTTACTTAATTATATATACAATGTTCAATCACTCAAATATTTGTCTACCTCCCTCATTTCTTAAAAACCACAAAAATCGACAGCTGACAGCTGGACGACGACTTTTTGGAGTTCCAGCGAAACAGGTTGCGCCTAGGGCCTCCTGGCAAAGCCTTAAGTTTGTTTAATTCCCAGCTGTCACTGCCCACCACAGCCCACCCCCAGCAACCCAGACCATAAAACTTTGCTAAATACACCTGGGGGTTTTACTGAACAACTCCTGATACTCAGATGGCGTCCAAACACCGTGCTTCCATGGTTTTCAAGTTAATGCACATTTTTGCCCCCCTTACAGGCCCACGCACTAAGGTGGCGGTCACACGTAAAATTTATCCTACTTTTTTTCTTCGGGGGGGGGAAATATTTTCACTTTTGACAATTTTGCGGTCACACGTAAAATCCCAAAAATTTTTCCCATGAGGAAAAATATTTTCGCCACATGCCAGAAACAGGGTGGGACCGGCTTTCAGTATTTTTTTTCGTTTGGGACCTCCCCCCAAAAAGGTTGGAAACTGGTCCCACATGTTCCCACTGGTCCTAAAACATAAAATTCTATCTAAAAATCACTTATAATTATGAATTTTGTGTTGTAGTAGTCAGGGTGGTGAATGTATTCTAAAAATTCTAAGGGGGGCCCCCCCAAGGCTCCTGCCAAGTCTAAACGCAAGCAGAGAGGAGACAAGCAGGAGCAGGCAGGTGGTGCCCAATGCACAGAGGCACCTGTGTCCTGTAGAGGGCTGGGGCTCTCTGATTTTGTGGTAGAGGGCAGCCAGGCTGGGGAGAGCCAGGCTGGCTCTTTGCAAGCGCTTGCGCATGCAGCAGGGGAGCTACGCGTGCAGGAGCACCTGCAGCAGGTAGCCGGTGTTGCTCCCAGTGGCAGTGCGCGCCCTAGGCGCGCAGCCGCACCCCTGCCAGGGGTGTGTAAGGGGCACGATGGGAAAATCGAGGACTCAGCTTCCGAGGAGTACGGGGCAAAGCAACTGCAGCGTGACATAGCAAGTCAGTCTCAGAGCAGCGGTGATGAGGAAGGGCAGCAGGAAGATGAGCTGGCAGGGCAAGGGGGAGAGAGCGAGCAAGCAGAGGGGCAGGGTGAGCAGGAGGATGTGGACGGGATGGTGCTCCCCTTTGAGGTGGGGGAAAGAGGAGAAATTCATTGACATGATGCTTGCGCTTCATCATGCTGCTGACAGAAAGCGTGCCTCTCACCTTCCGAACACTCCAGAAGCCCCTTGGCTTCCTACCATTCCCCTCATGCCCTTGGGCATGCACCAGGGCAAGGCAAGCCCCGAGTTGGGCACATGGGTCCCCCCTCTAACACCAAGGTGACGGCGGGGAGAAGTGTTCACATGGCCCAATCAAAGAAGTCTGTCCTCTGTTTAGGCATTAGCTGTGGCATCATGGCCAGCCAAGCAACAAGAATCACGGCATACGACATTTGGGGAGCTAAAATTTGAAGAAAAAAATATGAAAAATATTTTTCAATTTGCGTGTGACCGCTGGGAAATAATTTTGGTCCCTGAGCGAAAATATTTTTGTCATCCGAAAATATTTTACGTGTGACCGCTAATTTTTTTTCCTAAAAGTGAAAATTTTAAGGAAAATTTTGAAGAAAAAAAATAGGAAAAATTTTACGTGTAACCGCGGCCTAAGTCCTTTGGAGCAAATATTTTGCCCCCCTTTTTTTGGGTCCAATGGGTAAGCTTGGACCTAAAACCTACCTGGGAACAAAAAAATGGGGAAAATTTGTGCCTGGACATGCACTTCTGCACTCTTGTCACTAAAGTTAGCTAATTTGGCAGGGAAACGGCACAAATCCAGCCCCCCAGTCACACCCTTTACCCCATTTATTTTTATGCAGAATTGTTACATCTATGGTTATAAACCGCTGTGTGACCTCAGATGTGCATGTTAGAAGTGGGGCATTAATTCCCCTTTTTTTGGGTGGGCTTGGCTGGCCTGACAGTAAGTACTCTGAATTTGAGTGTGCCGTCGAAGACCCACGTCATGGTTACGCTGCCAACGTAACAACAATATAGCCTGTGATACAAATCGAATGAAGGTAGCTGTCCTTTCATCTAGAGCCCTCCTCAGACCCAGTCCTCTGCTCACAGGAGCTCGTGCACACAGTTGTGTCCCTCCTGAGCTCCTCAGACCCAGTCCTCTGCTCCAGGAGCTCGTGCACACCAACTATCGGGTCTTGGGAAGAAGTCTTTGCTGATGGCGATGAGTGTGCACGTTTTTCTAACCCCTCAAGGAAGGACTCCAAGCTAGTGCTAGCACTTAGGAAGGTCCCGTCATCCGTATTTGTAGTAGAAGCATCAAACACCTTACAAGCACCAGATCTCTGTAAATTCCTTGCAGGAATTTGCGCGTGCCAGCAAAGGCCCCCCAGGGGCTCCACCCAAACTGACACAGGACTCGCTCATTGAGCAGGTGCTTGGCAGAGCAGGTGGAGACCCCCTTGGTAGTCAGCGCACCTCTACGCAGCCGCTTGTGCCTCGGCAAGACTCGGGGTGAGGAAGATATAGAGGGTGGTGTGTGTGTGCGTGTGTGCGTATGCAAATGGAACCAAGTCCACCTTCTTCGCCTGAGTGCAGTAGCCTCATTTGCTCATGTGTCATGGGAAGGGTCAGGATCAGGAAGAGGGAGTGCTCTGCCCACTTGTGAGGTACGAATCCATCGCCACATCATAAGTTGGGAGACCATATCTGAGGTACCAACTAGGTATATTAGGTATATTGGTGGGTATGCTAGGCCAGTGAGGTGGAGGCAGGTAGACAGGTTTGATTTGTGTATGATCAGGAATCTGGTTGAGTAGTCACAGTTAAATTATGATGCCATTGCCGTGTCAGTGTGCAACACACACATTCTGCGGCAAATACTTTGCATACAATTGCTTGGCATTTATATCATGTAGGTGGCAGAGTTGGTCTTTTCCGCGTCCCATTATTTCCTCCTTCCCTGCCCTGCTCTGTCCTTCTTGTTTTAGAAAGATCATGCTATGCATGTCATCTTGGTGACAAGTGATGTTTTCTGCTATGGCGTGGCATATGTGTGCAGTTATTCCGGTAACGAACGAGACCTCAGCCTGCTAAATAGTCACGTCTACCTCGGTAGGCGCTTGACTTCTTAGAGGGACTATTGGCGGGACTGCACCAAAAACCTAACTATACAAGTTGTGAAGCCTCCACAAATCTAGCTACAAATAGAGTGAAAATTGCTGATAAAAAAGATTTTTTATAATGTGCTTGCAGAGTTGCAGGTCTTGAAGAGGCCATAGATTTCACTGTTCAACCGACAAATTTCAAGGTGGGCTTGCCTGAAATCTTTGGAAGATGCGTGATCATGAAGGCTGCAATGCTTTTGATCCCCATTTTTCTGCCTTTCCTTTCTGTGGTGAAACAGTTGTATGGTACTCAGCGGCAAAGTGAAAGGACTCCTTACCTTTATTTTAATAAAAAGGGGAGTGCCTTTCACTGCCTGGATACATTTTTGTTCCGCGCACAGCGTCACACCCACAGTCTTGTTTGCTTAGATTTCTATCCCACAAGCACATACATGGTACTATTTGCATCACTTTTTCTCATCACACTGATATGCATGTGCCTTCACACACTAGGCACTTCCAACACCTTCTCATACTGCCGTCTTTTGATACAAGGGGGTAAAAATTGAGTGTCTGTGGAATGCATTCCCCACGTGTACCAGTGTTTTTTTTTATGCGATATACCATATCGATAGATATGAAAGCATGGGTTTCCGACATTTGAAATTGATATGAAAATAAGCTTTTGGGGTTGCCGACGAGCCCCTGTGTAAAACGGTTCTGTGGCCCTTAGGGGGCCGTCGAAGGCCCTCACACACCACAATTCCAAAAACTTCCGAACAGTTCCAAACATTTAATTAATGATCATGTTGAAATGAGTGAAAACCCCCCACCAAAAAAGGCCAGAGTTGCCAGGGGGAATAAAAGTGATGGGAAGTACTTAAGGGCCCATGGGCCCACAAACAAGTTCCAAGCTTGGTGGCTTGAGCATCCAGCCCCTGAGGGACAGCCCCGGTGCAAGGATTGGCTGAGTGATGGGGGGGTGGACGGAAAGAACTGGTTCCAAGTTCACTGCAGCATCTGCCCAGCCATTTTCCAGTGCAAGATTCAGAACATTGCGTCCCATGAGATCAGCAAAGTTCACAAAGACAAGGCAGCAGCAAGCCCGGGCAGGCTGGCAAGAGCAGTTGAACAAGGGTGCAGATTATACAGCAGTTCAGCGTGCAGCACTGGCAGCAGACCCCAAGCTGCACACCCAGTTTGCTTGCGTGTTCAAGACGCTGCAGCAGGGGCGCCCCATCACTCATCACATTTTGGAGTGGCTCAATGCTAAGAAGCGCCGTGCGATTGTTTAGACAAAGGACTCATTTAGTAGAACAGTATTGGAGATAGATTTCCCCCTACAATTCCAGAACAACCTTTTAAAGTTGCTGCAAAATGTTCAAATCCTGAAATTTAATTTAATTCACTTACATACACCATTCACCATATGCGGCCTCCCGGCGGGCTGGGGCAGCAAAGTAAAATCAATATGAGAACCCACTTTCTCAATCCTCAAATTTGGGGGTGATATGAAATCAAGGTTTTCCCAAATCCTTAAAAAAAACACTGACGTGTACCAAACAAATTCCGTACACCTCTGATTCTGCAGGTGCGGGGCCTGCTGTCACTGTCGCAGCTACCCCTCTTGGCTCAGCACACCCTTCCTTCTGTGCAACTGTCTCAACTGTACGCGCGGCCCACTTCTGACCCAACAACGCCTCCTCAGGCATGACCCCTTGACCCTCGTTGTCAATGTTTGTATATTTGTAATAGACAAAAGCTCATTATATGCTCACTCAGTAATACATATGCGATGTGGTACGTGCTACCTTGCCCATGGTCTAATTTGCAGCTTGCGGAAAGTGCTGACAGTCATTCCTGCTTATCATAATCCTGACCTTGTGACAAGACAAACATCTACTTTCTTAATTGGTAAATGCAAGTGTAGCCTATTGCTTTAGACAATACAAAGCAGACTACCGCTAACTGAGCTGTGCTTTGAGAGTGTGGACACGAGCCTTTGCAGTCATACTGGTTTTGATCCAATCGAGATTTTCAAGAGCATGCTTTTGGTGGTCAAGGCTACGCAATTCCTGCTGGTATGTATGGGAGCCAGATTTGGTCCACCCCTTACTTACAACAAGGCAAAGCAGTCCCCTACAGAAATGGCTGTTGGCAGTGTTGAAAAGGAGTTAGGGTTTAGCGTTATCGACACCGAATCTCCCACAGACGACCCTATACTCCCAGAAGTGTACACTGCCACAGTAGCTTGCATCTACAACAAGGGGTTACAAGGGGTTACAAGGATGGCCTACAGCCCGAGTCTCTGGCTGATGGCAATTGGCTGGTGAAACAAAATCAACCAGTGTCGAAAATTGAAACTAAATCTGACACAAACTTGAGGA
>Ga0307947_1001758_pt1 | contig 17252 bp, 24 predicted proteins | sample OrgLakmetagen232_FD_201840 | JGI IMG/M metagenome (GOLD analysis project Ga0307947, IMG submission 201840) | Saline water microbial communities from Organic Lake, Antarctica - #232 | ecosystem: Environmental > Aquatic > Non-marine Saline and Alkaline > Saline | place: Antarctica: Organic Lake...
TGTGTGTGTGTGAGAGAGTGTGTGTGAGTGTGTGTGTGTGCGCGTGTGCGCGTGCATGCATGCCTTCAACCTGCTCACATCTGTCAGTCAAACATGGAGACTCGCATCCTCAGAACACGCTCCCATCATCATCGCGTCATTAAACATTAATGTTTTAGTCCCTTGCAACTTGAATTGTGGAAATCCGTGCACCCAGTCGTGTGCTTGCATGGAGCAGCGAACTTTTCGTCCCGCCTCTCCTTGGCCCCGGACCCAGCCGGCACACTCAGAAACGTCTCCTGTCCACGCCTGTGCGGTCAGATGATGTTCGGGGGGCATGGGCTGGGCTGAGCGCCGGGCAGCTTCCTCCAGCTACCAAACATTGAGTCAGTTCTTTCCACAGCACTTCTCACTGCACCCCTGGTCACCAAAACTGGTATGCCCCGACAAAAACTTTTGCTTGGCCTGCCTGCCAAGTTTCAGACCTGGATGTTGGCTGCGTGGCTCTGTCCAGGCCCTGAGTCTCAACTTTTACAAAACTCGTTAAGGGGTACGCCCAGCAGCACCACCCCCTGCCCCTCCCCTCCCCCTGGCACCGCAGGGCTGCCTGATTTGTAAGTCTGGGTCACTGTGCAAGTTTTGGGGGCGGGGGGTGCGATGGGCGGGCCTGCGCACACTGGTGTGAATAATTTTCGTTTTCACGGTGCGCCCAGCAGCACCTCCACCGCCCCTCCCCACCCCCTGACACCACAGGGCTGCCTGGTTAGTCAGTCTAAGGTGCCTTGCAAGTTTTGGGGGCGGGGGGTGCGCTGGGCGGGCCTGCGCGCCCTGGTGGGAACTCAGGCGTGAAACATGCCAAACCTAGGGGCTGCGCCCCATGACTGGGGCTTCGCCAAAAACTGCACAGGCACTGGACGAGGCACTGGTCCACGTTCACTTGCTGTGTGTGCACTTGCTTCAAGGTGGAACTTTGCAAAGCAAGGATGGCTACTCATTGGCAACACACTTTCAACAAGACCCCAAAAAACACACACGCCGGCTCCTAAAAGGCAGTGCTCCCCCACACGTACCACATAGAAGGCCAGCAAGAGAGAGCACGCGTACGTAATCACCATGGCCAGCCAAGCACCTGCAAGTCACAGGATGAGTCTCAAATCATCAGTTGCGCGCTGTGCTATCCTGGTGTGTGCATTTGTGCGCTTCCAGGCAGGTGGTGTCAAAATTCCATCAGCCTGGAGCAAGAGTAAATAGATAAGCAGCCTAAGGCTGAGGTCGCTCATGCAACGGGCTTAATTGCTGGTAGGCCAGCTGGTTTGCATCAGAGAACACGGGCACTGATGTTGAGAAAATATGCTTTTACGGCCACACCACCACTTTTACCCCCCAATGTACGCACACGCACACGCACAAGAGCACACATGCACACCCACAAGAACATACGTGCACACGTACAAGATCACACACACAGGATACAATGCTCACCTAGTGCACCTCCCTCTGCTTCAGGATTAAATTCAGCTATCGACGTCCTGAAAGGGTAGCCACCCAAGCGCGTCCATTCCACTCTAAAGGCGCCCACCAGGATGATGGATAGCACATAGTAGAGCAAGTAAAAGAGCACAAGGAAGAGCAGTGCCTTGCGCACGACCACTGGGGTGCTTGTGTCAGCATGTGTAGCCATGAGAGAGGGCCTCAGGTCAGGGATAGTCGCGCGTGGAGGTGGAACAAGTGTGGCATGCCGGGATACGACCTAGTACACCGGCAGCGCCCGTAAACTGTGCATGAGTTTGTTCGTGTTTGTATACCTGTGTGCGTTTGTGTAGCGTCTGTGTAACAGTAATGAAATGCATGTATGTGCAATCATGTACTCTGTATGTACGTATGACTGTTTTGTGTTAGTATGTATGTCTGAGCTCACATGTTTGCTTGTGCGTGAATATGTGTGTGTATGTGCATGCACACGTGTGTGTGTGTGTGTGTATGTGTGTGTGTGTGTGTGTGTGTATGTGTGTGTGTATGTGTGTGTGTGTGTGTGTGTGCGCGTGTGCGTGTGTGTGCGCATGTGTGTGCGTGTGTGTGCGCGCGTGTGTGCGCGCGTGTGTGTGCGTGTGTGTGCGCGCGTGTGTGCGTGTGTGTGTGTGTGTGCGCGCGCGTGTGTGCGTGCGCGCGTGCGTGCGTGCGTGCGTGCGTGCGTGCGTGTGTGTGTGTGCGTGCGTGCGTGTGCGTGCGTGCGTGCGTGCGTGCGTGCGTGCGTGCGTGCGTGCGTGCGTGCGTGTGTGTGTGTGTGTGTGTGTGTGTGTGTGTGTGTGTGTGTGTGTGTGTGTGTGTGCGTGCGTGCGTGCATGCCTGTTTGCACAAATGTGTTATGCATTCCCACCCTGAAAATGGTCTGGAAGGGTGCTAGCCAGCCATGAGCGTAAATATCAAAAGTTGCTCCAACTGTTGGCCTGTTCAAAAATGAGTTCCTGATTCTCGGTTGTTCAAGTTATTTTTATTACCTAGTTTACAGGCGAGAAAGGAGTATACAAACCTCGCGCAAGGCGGAGAGAGGAACAAGGTGAGAATAAGACGTGCGCATGGTAGATGAGTTCTGTCCAGAAACGGTCTACTCTCGAGTGTACTCCCGTATTTTGTAGCAGCAAGCATCCATACTAGTGACATGCCAGTCAAACGAATTTGCTCCTCTCCCCTCCCCACCCACCCCCACCCACACGCGCCCCACATCATCCCTGCCTTTGAACGTTGTTGTTGAGTGCCTGATACCCTGGGTTTCACTCAGGCCGGTCAAGACTCCTGTTCCTCAATTTTGAATCGATGGAGGGAAAGAGTTTGACGAGCACGAACGCTGCACCGTGCACCTAGTATTACTGTAGCTGCGTGCATGCGAACGCAGCGTGGTGTTTTCCTTTCCAGGAGGGGCAGGGATTGTCCTGTGCCTGAAATTTGAAGGGAAGGGATTGCCCTTCATGCAATTTACACACAACCGCACTCCCTCGCTGCTGTTCTCTCCCCCTCAGAGGACAGTGCCCCACTCGTCAATCGCATTTTGTCCGTCCGATTTGCAGTTTTTCGTCCTCGATGTTACTCGCCCCCCCCTCAACCTCAAGCGATTTCACTTGTTTGCTGCAGGCCTCCTCCAGTAATAACTGCGCTGTTCCTGGATGCGCTCTAGGTAGCCGCATCAACTTGACCAACACACGATGTCCGGAGAAGAAGCACCGCCTGCCATGGGCAACACGAACAACACGGAGGTGCGGTCGCGATTTACCGCATGGCTCTCTGATGGCTTGCTGACAGATTGACCGGTATCGTTCCGGGATCACCGGTCTCAAAATTCGCTGAGCAGCCGAGGCTTGTTGCATAAGGGCAGTGACACACACACACACACACACAGACACACACACACACACACACACACACACACACATATACACACACACCTCAGGCTCCCGCAGTAGACGTCCCCAAGACTGAGGCTGATGTACCCTCTCCCCCTGCTGCTGGGCAGGAAACTGCAGTGGCAGAGGCCCCCAAGCAGGAGGACGCTCCTGCAGGTGCTGCCCAGGCCAGTATGGCTCCTGCCCAGGTAAGGAGGTGCTTCACGCAAAACACGTGCACACACACACACGCTTACACAAGACTCACTTGCAAAGTCCGCAGATTAGGATGAAGGGGATATGCTGCATGTGTGCACGCTCCTACACGGACACTTACTCACACACCCAGGTGGCGAGCATGGCAGCCGCCCAGGCTGCACAACCTGCAGCAGCAAACCCGATGTACCAGAGCCAGATGTCCCAGATGAACTTGCTGATGCAGAACCCCCAGATGGCCCAAATGGTGGCCTTCATGACGCGCTCCAACCCCTCCCTCGCGCAAAACCCCCCGCTCCTCATGCAAGCGATCACCAGCTTCCTGGCAACCCAACAGGTGCGCGGAATTGTTGTTTAGCACCACGCACATTGGTTGCACAACGCACATTGGTCATTTGCTTGGGCTCCCACCACGCAGTGCTAAACTCATGACAGTATGTAAGCGCAGCCACCTGCTCCAATGAACTGCTCATGTATGTTTTCACAAGCACACATTGCACACTCGTGTGCACACACACACATACCCACACACACGCACACACACATGCGTGCAGGCGCAGGCGCAGGCTCAGGCTCAGGCTCAGGCTCAGCAGCAGGTAGGGGGGCCACGCCCAATGATGCAAGGCCAGGCGGCCACCATGGTAAACATGCCCATGCAGCAACAACAGCAGCAGTACGGAGGGTATGGGGATGGAGGAGGGGGTGGTGGAGGAGGGGGTGGCGGTGGTAAAGGAGGCGGAGGGGGCGGCCGTCGTAGGAAAGAGCGCTACGGCTCCCCTGATGAAGATGAAGATGACGATGATGATGACAACTTTGACGAGTTTGACTACAGGAAGCGTATTGCGCGTACACCTGGTGAGTATGGTTGTTACCATGGGGGTGTGGGCTTCTCAGGTGTGAATGTGTGCTAAAATGTACATCTATGTGGGTGAGCCCTCGGCAGGTGCAGCATGTCGCGTTCTTGTCAACTGTTTCGTTTGTGTTCAAGCACGTTCACGCACCGTACGCACCTCAACAAACGCATACTAAATACACATACATGGGCGCATACACTTGCACACACACACACATATACTTGCACACACCCACATACGCACACTCTCTCACACACACACACTCACACAGGCAGTGACGATGACGAGGACGGTTCTCGCCGCAGCGGTCGCCGACGCAAGCCCAAGCGTGACGCGTACCTGGAGGAAGAGGAGAGGGAGGCGGCACGCAAGGCGGCAGCCCTTGCATCAGGTGTGTGTCTTAATCAAGGGGGGGAAAATAGGGTGTCTGGTTTTGCCAGCGAGGCTCGGCGAGCCTCAACGAGGCTCAGCACTCACTGGGGAGGCTCTTGTTGGTGCATTACGGTTAGAAAATCACTTTCTCAAATCTGCACGGATTGAGCCGGAACTTTTCCTGTTGTTCGCTTATTATGAAAATTAATGTTGAGACCGGGTGAAAAATATGGGCGTGTGAGCCAGGAAAATTCGGTTTTCGTTTACCCCCCCCCCTGTTGCACACCCCTTTAACTCTGCCTGGTGTTATATGATAATAAATGAATATTATAATGAAGATACTTGGTTTAAAAGATGGGCCAAATTAGCCACGAAAAATTCAGATTTGGGGATTTTGGGGTATTTCTGGGGAGATGGGGATGATTCCGCCCAAAAAGTGGACACCCTCGCTGGCCGATGAGTGTCTTCCACACCGGGAAAGAGGCTCGCCGAGGCTCGGCGAGGTCATGACCCACCCTTAAGTCATATTAATTATATTTAACTTTTGGCAGTGTATTTGTACACATGACGTATGTGTGTCATGCTGAAGGTGGGGGAGAGGGAGACAGTTAGTCAGGCACCACCATCTCGGAATGCACCTGACAGGTCCTCTTCGGTATATGATATGTTTCAAATGTAAAGAAAGAGTTCGACATAGTTGATGATCAAACTCCGGTGTTTATGTGGCAAGATCCGATGGTAGTACTAATCCATTTTCGATACCTGTGACTCACGTAGAGACTTGTACACACATACACACACGCATGCACATACGCAGGCAAACGCCGTGGCGGCCGTGGGCGGCGCCCCAAATCCATGAGCACTGTCATCGGAGACCCCCCCCCTCAGCCAGGTTACGGGCCAGACAACGTGCCCCTGCTGCCTTCTGCCCTGCCAGAGGCCCTCCTATCTGCGCTGCCCCCTCAGCTGCAGCTGCTGATCCAGCAGCGGCACGCTCTGCCTGTGCCCCAGCAGCAGCAGGTGTGTGAAACAGAAAGAAAAGAAAAACTCTGCAGGCAGGATAGACCCCTCCTCACAATAATCCAAGAAAGGGTGTATGTTTTGATTTGTTGTGCGTGTGTGCGTGCGAGGGTACGTTCAGAGGCTCCTCACGCGCAGGCAAGTTCCTCCTTCATTTGTGATCACATGTCACGTTGATTTTACTGAGGGGTCACGCACGGTGTACGAACCAGGTATGAAGTAAATACGTGCGCTCTTTATCATTCAATTTGTAAACCTTTTCAACCTAACCAAACCGCACACATGCCTCCTCTGTTCTCCCGCAGATCAATGCGCTGATCATGCAGCTCAGGCAGCAGCAATTACACACACATGCCTCCTCTGTCCTCCCGCAGACCAACGTGCTCATCATGCAGATTGTGCAGCAGCAATTGCACACACACACACACATACACACACACCTGCTCTGTCCTCCCGCAGATCAACGCGCTGATCATGCAGATTGTGCAGCAGCAGATGCCCGAGCTGGCCACCACGATGGTCGCCCAGGCACAGGAGCAGGCCACGGCATACACGCAGTACCAGGAGGCGCTGGCCAATCTGCCCCCCCCAGCTGCACCCAAGCCCAAGCCGCTACCCAAGGAGTATGAGGAGGTGTGCATGCTCTGTGTTGGACGTGCGTGTGCAAGGAGTCCTTTGGCCCTGTGTATGTGCGCGCACATATATGCCTGGTGATCCTTTGCTCTGACCAGTCAGTCCTGACCCCCTGCCTTCAATTCAAGGGCCCAAGCACGTGTATTCTGTGCGTGCGTGCTGAGTTTGCGAGCTCAAAAGGCTTTTTCTGCCTGTGTGCCATGCCAGGCACACATACGCAATTCCCTCTCTTGTGCACAATCACGCTCATGCAACCTTGCGCGCGCACACACACACACACTCAACACGCACAGCTTGAGGATGAGCCTGAGGATGAGCCCGTGGAGGAGGAAGAGAGTCCTGAGTACGACAGCGAGGATGACACGCGACCCAAGCGAGGTGAGCTCATGTGTGAGTGTGAGCGTGTACGTGTGCGTGTGCGTGTGTGTATTGGGGGGGAGATGCATGCCCAAGAGCAGGTGAGCACCTGTGTGGGCCTGTGTCATGCGTTTGGACAATTGCGTATGAGGAGGATTGCAGGCCTTCCGCTTCCATTGATTCCAGGTGCAGTTCACAGAGTTAATAATGCAAGGCTTGGTTATCGCTGACGCTTGCCGAGTAAGAATGCAAGACGCGGCCGCACGTGTAGTAATGCTGTGGTCACAAACCTCCCGTGCTCTTTGTCTTCTTCTTCATGACGAGGGAATGCATGCAAAATTGAACAACCTACCGAAGGACCTCAGGTGGGGCACCCACATTTTGCATCCAGGTGTCATTGAAGCACTGAACACTAGCAAAACACACACACACACACAATGTGACACTGCACGTGAACACTACGTGCAAAACACACACATCTTGACACTGCACTGAACACTAGCAAAACACACACACACATCTTGACACTGCACGTGAATGTTCAGGGCGTGGCCGTGGCCGTGGTGGCCGTGGGCGGGGACGGAAGCCCCCTGTGGATGAGGAGTGGCGCCCTGGCATGGACAGCGACAGTGATGAAGGGCGCGCACGAAAAAAGTGAGTGCTTTCGCAGGCACAAACACTTGCAACACACCTCTGTACGTGAATGTTTGTATGAATGCGAGTGTGTATGTGTACGTCTGGGCATGCGTGTAAAAGCTGAGTGATTATGTGAGTTTGTGTGTGCGTGCGCTCGTTTCTAGTTGTTTCAGTGCGCACACACAGGAAGGAATTGCTTTGTGTGCTTGTGCACGCTCACGCATGTTTGTGGACGCGCGTGTGTGTGTGTGTGTGTGTGTGTGTGTGTGCACTGTTACATGATGTATAGTAGTGTGGATGCAAACAGGAAGTTGCAAGGCGTTCAGCATGCAACACACAAACAGGCTCTCGTGGTGTTGCGCACTCATATGCCACGTGCGCTGTTGCACATGCATGCCACGTGGACCTATTGATGCCAGCGTTCCTGCTGAGTGTGTATTCAACTGGGGCATCAATTTAGACAGTGCAGTGAGAATCGTGGGGCTGGCATTCAGATGAGCTACTTGATGCATCCAACACTTGCCTAAAAGCAACGAGCAATGTTCTGAGTACGTACGTATGTTGTACACCGAGTGGGTTGGCAAAGTGGGAAAAGTCATGAGCATGTATCAATCACTGGCTGAGCATTGAACGATGAACTCACTATGTGTGTGTGTGTTTGTGTGTCCTGCAACAAGGACGTGGCTTTGTGAGCTGCCAATGCAACACTAGCTAAGCAAAGACCAATGCACTCACTGCTTTGTGTGTGTGTGTGTCCTGCATCGAAGGGGCGGGCGTGGGGGGCGAGGTCGTGGGCGTGGTGTGGGCGGACGAGGAAGCTACAGCCGGGGTGGGAGCAGTGATGCGGACGACCGTCCTGGAGGAGGGTACGGTGGATATGGAGCCGCCATGCAGCAAAGCATGTATAACCCTGGTGTCATGGGGCACGCTGGCATGATGCCTCAGGTGGGTTAGCAAAGGGATGTGTGTGTGTGTGTGTGTGTGTGTGTGCTCATCAGGGAGGCGATTGTGAGACACACTGCAAGTCATAATTTTTTGCTGACCGGGAGGCAACTAATAGTGAGTGGCCTGCGTGTGATCGGCAGGCCACTACTAGTTGCCGCCCATTAGCAATTGTGTGTTCCTTTAAGCCCTCTCACCACCACCACAGAAGATATGCACAACACACACGCACGCGCACACACGCACGCACGCACAGGCGCACATGGGCCAGATGGGCTACAATCAGATGGGGATGGGCCAAATGGCAGGGATGCAAAACCAGATGCAGATGTTTGGCAACCAGATGGGAGGTGGCCTACCCCCCTTGCATCAGCAGCAGGGCCAGGGAGGTATGTAAGGGAACTATGTAAAGGGGCACGCTGAGTTGCACCGGTGTCAGCCACTGTGCGTTCCAGTGCGCTCTCCAGTGTACCTAAAACGTCAGTGGACAGCCCTGCAACCCTCGGCCAGGCGCCTGAGTGGGCGACGACTCTGTGGCTAGGATGCAGACAACAAACAGGCCTAGTAGGCCTGTGCATGCCACAGCTGTTGCCTGTGCTGTTGGTGGACACGCGCCAATCGGACTGATTCCATCTGTTGTGTGTTGTGCTGCAGCTCCATGGTTTGATAGGCACATGACGGGGTGTGTGTGTGTGTTCATGTGACGTGCTGTCAGTGAGCATGCAGTTGATGGTGTATGTAAACCGTTTGGGCCCCCCCCGTGCTTGCGCGCGAGTTCAGAAGTTTTTGCGAGGGGCCTCTTCAAAAGCAGAGGCGCAAACACTCGTTGCTGAGTGCCCCTCTGTGTGTGAGTACGCGTAAGAGCTGTGGTGCGCTGTATTGTATCTGGAGCAGCAAGTGCATAATTGCCTGCACGGTCCCCCGTGAATTACTTGGCAGTGACAGCTGGGGGAAAGATTAGGTGGTGCGGCATAGCTCCCAAGCCAAAGGGTTTTATGGGGGGGAAGGCGGAGCATCTGAGTGTCGGCAGGCTTATTTGGGGCCCCCATTTTTATGTGCAAGCAAGCTGTGTAGAAGTGCGTACCCTGCTGGTGTGGGTTCTTCGACCAGGTGTGTTATCCAAATTCGGGTGAAGATGGCTGATGCTGCACATTTCTGTCATGTGCGGCAGTGTGATGAGAAGTGACTTTACGTAGTGACATCAATGGAATAGTTTGACACTGGACGAGTTAGACTTGCATCTGACAGACTTACATGAGGGCTCCTTGACATTGTGTGTTTGTTGGATGATTGAAGGTGAAAAGCTGTGTGCTGCACGGTGATGTGTATGCTTCGTTTTTTTTCATGCAGCGCCTTGGGGTGTATCTCAGGCAATCTTGAAGCCTTGACTGCCAGATTGGTTCTTGTTGTCATACCAGGATGTAATATTTTGCAAGTGTCCTCGCCATTGGTGTTGTCGGAACAGATAGAATCGGAGACCCTACACGGTACAAGGATTACAAGAAAAGGCCTTCAATCGAAGCGTGCGACTGCTAGCCTGCTCATAGAAAATATCATTTCATGCAGAAAAAATAGAGTTTGTTGTTGTTCTGTTGCAAAAAAGTAAAAACGTCCTGTGTTCTTACAAGGTACAGGGTCTCTTGAGGATCCCTCTAATGGTACCTCATAGAGTTCACATGTTGTCAATTAATGGGGTTACAATGAGTTCACATGCTGTCAATCAATTGTTTGATCAAAACTATCAAATCCAGAAGAAGAGAAAAAATTACGCAGGCAGTGAAAACCCCACATTAATTAAGGAAAAGGAGCCACTTTGGTACCAAGTACCGGAAAGCTCCACCGCGAAAAGGAAAGGAACAATTAATGGGGGATCAAGTGTGTTGCAGGCTTGGCCTGAAACCGGCTCCTGATGAGAGTTGATAACATTACTGGAAAAGGCACGTCTGGTATGGACAAGTTTAGCAGCAAAGTTCACAGAGTGCACATGGAGCTTGGAGGCAAGCTTCTTAACACTTTGAGAATCAAGACCCAGTTCCTTGAAAGACTTCAGAGTGTGAGTGTTGTAGATGGTGCCACCTACACCCAAAAGGATGATGTGTAGAGTAACGGAGGCTCCTTGGAGAATGTTGCAGAGATCTTTGTGCTGTTCCTTTGCAAGAAGATAAAGGTTAATATCAATAAGATCGGCCATCAGCTTATTGAACAAGACATGTAGAACTCTCAACTGTCAACTAACTTAACTGCTCTGTCACACCATAAGTCCCTGCCAACGATTGGGCGTGACAAACCAAACCAAAAAGTGGTGAGATTTAGTGGCGTCAAATTGGCAAGCTCTCTCTAGTCCCAGGGGGCCCGCCCAAACGAGCGGTTCGTGTAGAATAAGCTCGGACTGTTTCAGATTGATGGACTCGCAAGATCATATGCATCCAAAAATTGTTGGACGCAAGAATATATATATAATATATATCTTGGAGCGCATGCAGAACCTGAGTCCATGTATCACTTCTGTTTGCAAGAAGAAGGTCACCCACACAACTTTCTCAAAAAGAAGATTGTTTGAAGTGAATCAATAAAAAAATTGGGCATCTAATCTGTTTCAAGGAGCACGCAGAGACAAGAACAGAAAAAGAACGCAGATAGTGTAAACACTACCGGCATGGATTAGGAAAGGCTGTCGTTTTGTGTTCGCACCACCCAATGGATGCTTATTTTATTGTTTGAATTGGCTTTAATTGTTTCTTACCCCATCAGGCTAATAAGCGGCGCCTGGTTTAATTTGGTTTTGAGGTGTCAGCTGCCAATTCCAGTTTGACCTTTTGGGGCGCCGCCATGAAAGAAATTAAGGAGCGGCGCTATTAATTCACAAGGTGCGTAGACCTCAAGAATGTAACAGTTCTAAAAACTGTCAGGAGCTTGTTGTGGTCTAACCTGCAAGACTGACGGGAAATTTTGTGAGGCAGGTTGGAAAGGGGGGGCATGAGGGTTTTGTGACGAGGCTGGAGGGGGACAGATAAGGAGGGGGTGTGATGGAGGGGAGGGCGCACGCGGATTTTGTGGGGTTGAGTGGGGGAGCCGTTCCCCACCTTCAGTTGCGGCATTTTTCTAAATGTAGCAAGGCAGACGAGGAAAGAGAGAAGAGCAATCGAATATGCCCACTGACTAAGTCCCTAAAATCCTAGTATATACATATATGGATTCAAATTTAATCATTTTTCGTTTTTGATGGCTCGCACGTTTGTCTTGCCAGCTGGCACATCCGCCGCTTTTCAGCTATTATTATTTTATAAATCAATCAAACACCACACAAGCGTCACAAAGTGAGCCATACATACACACCATTGAGTTGAAACCTTTAAATTATTCATTATTTATCTTTTTTTTTATGGATAGTTTTTATTATTTATTTGATGCGTGCCTGGTTGCATGAATACAACACATAAGAGCCACGTCTTCCAAAGCACAGCCATCAGCTGCCCTCTCTTTGCAGCCATCATCAGCCGGTGCAGGAAGGACAATAAGGGCAAATCAGCAGCCTTGTCAATCACATCATCTAGCGTGATCAAACCACGTCCTCTCGACAAAAGGGAGGAGACGACAGAAGGGAACAAATGGGGAGGAACCGATGCCACCTTGAGTTTTGGAAAGTCGCAAGAAAAAGCTAGAAGTCAACACTTTGGATTTTGGGAGTGGTGTTCACTGCCTGTGCGTGATTGTTTCTTTTTCCTTACGACAGGAGGGCAGGAAGCAATGCAATCTCATAGCCATGGGAAAAAGTCACGGAAATGCAAGAAGCAAACAACTAAAGTTTGTAGTCAATGAGGGCATCAGAAGACGACCCGGGGGCCTTAGCAGGCGTACTGCTTTCCACTAGAGGCAAGAGCGCCACTTTTTGGCTGCGGTGTAAATGAACAGCCCATCCTCTAGGCATAATACGCCATAGCCTGTAGGGTAGAAGGCTCCCTACAAAGCCTGTGCAGTCAACGAAAGGTTGATCGTTTGGAGGGGTCACAACGCAGCGTGTCTAGTTGTCCAAAGGGTGGTTCAAGAACATTGAGTTCATGTTTCTCCTCATCTTGGCTGTACTTTGAATGCTATGAAAGGTTAAACTCAGGTACAACCATATCACAACATACACCAATTTAGGGCCAAGCCTGTAACTCTAATATTTACCATCTACTATTCACACTCACACACACACACACACACACACACACACACACACACACACACACACACACACACCTGCAAAATTTGTGGCTGCCGCGCGTAACCCTGCAGCTCCGGCTGCCAAGCTACTCACACCCAACAGAATGGCAGCCCAGGATGCCCACCTGGCTAAGCGTAGACCTGGGCACGCACAAATCAGAGCATATCAATTAGTTAAAAGCTACAGCCATGCTTTGTATCCCAGAAAAGCTGCACGTGAGCTGCAGCGTCACTCGATGATCTTGCAAGCCTGCCTGCTTCACCTTGAATTGGCACAACAGACAGGTCATCATAAGCAGCCCGAGCAACCCTCTCACTCTCACCCGGAAACCAAATTCCTCTGAAGCTAGTGCTCCCTTCTTTCCAACCTGAACCCCTCACCTAATTTTTTAGAAGAGCAAGCTCCCTAACTCCTTGCTCCCTTTGCACTGTTCTAGGCTAGGGTGAGGCCTTGCACTGATCTTTGCACTGATCTAGGCTAGGGTGAGGCAGGGCCTGCCCTAAACCTAACAGGGCGCCAAATACCCCCGCTAAGAAAGGCTCCTCAACCACTTTTCTTTGCACTCACCTGGGCTGGGAGGGCCCCCCTAAAAGAAACAATCCAGCAAGTGCCCAAGCTCAGAGAGACTCCCTGATCACCATTTTTTCACTTACCTGAACTTGGAGCGCCCCCCCCTGAAATTAACAGGCCAGAAAATAATCCAGGTACGAGAGGCTCCCTGATTGCTTTATTTTCCACTTACCTGGGCCGAGAGGGCCCCCCCCCCCTTTAACCCACAGTTTGCACCACCCTGCCACTCCCCACTCACCTGGGCTAGAAGGCAGGGCCTCTCCCAAGGCCAGTAGGCCAGCAAGCACCCCTGTCACCACAGATGCCACAGCTGCCATAGTACACACCACGATGGTGCTCCCACTTTTAAGACCCCTGGTCTGCAAGCGTACACGCACCATCATCGTGCTCTAAAAGGGTGAGTGAGCACTTTTTGGGTGCAACCATCTAGTGCGCACACTGGCAGTGCTTCCGCCTTCCTCAAGCTCAATAGAGTTGCCCTTTTGGAAGCTGAGGTTTGCAGTGAGGGAAAATACTTTTTGTAATTCCAGTGTTACAGTGCAAGGGTAGCAAATGAATGGTTGGGTACTGTGCTCATATACATGTGGTGACTGCGCGCGTGTGCGTGTGTATTTGTGCTCAAAAAGTTGCATTTGTTTGAGCAAACTACATTCACTCAAGCAGGCAAAAGACACAAGTAACAATACCAAAAATAGGCCTTCAAAGCACACGCCATTTGGAGAGCACTTTACAGCCTACCTATAGGTCATAAATAGATCCCACACTTTCTTTACCGCTATGTCATGTCGTGAGGAATGACTCCTAGAACACAAGCCACATCAGTTTTGCTCCCTGGTTGTGGGCTCTCTTCTCTCAAACCCAATTGCTGTAGGCTTTGCCCCCGCCTCAGCAAATTAGAAAGGCGTTCCTTCAAAGGCTCTCACCTTGATGTTTAGCAAAGGATGAGTCACTGCACCTACGATCTCATCAAACGTGCTAGTTAGGTCTCATATCAGTGTTTTAGCATAGGATGAGTCACTGCACCTACGATCTCATCAAACGTGCTAGTTAGGTCTCATATACCCAAATTTCCGACAAGAAATTTGCAATGTCCAGGCTTTAACCGATTCGGTTGGACGCACTTTGGGCCTGAATAGCTCCGCGGTCGGGCGTCTGTTCCGCGTAAGATTTAGACAGACAATTCAGAATCACTGCATCTCCAGGTCTGCCAAGTTTAGCGGCGAGTTGTGAGGGTCAGAGTTTTGGTGACGAGAAGGGCTGCAGAGCGGCACGTTGTGACGGCCTCGAAATGCGGAAATTACTGTTTTGATTCGTACTTAATTCCGTTCAGGAATTGTGCAGTCATCATGCGCCGTCACTTTCTGTGCCTGCATGGAGACCGACGAGGAGGGATTTTTTACCGGCCACCGTTTGATGCAGTTGATTGCCGCTGTTATAAACTATTATTTTACGGCGTAGTGACGCACTCTGGATTTTCAACTTGTGGAGAGCTCAAACAAGGAAAGACTCGACTGCAAGGTCACTTGGCACATGACTGCATCTTCCAGCACTCTGCTGTCAAGACAGGACTTGAAGACAAACATACCGTTTTAGTATCAGGCAGAAAGCATGCATGGTGGCTACAAACAACACATGAAGGACAAAGTGGTGGCCTGCTTCCTAAATCTGCAAGCTTTCCAGAGGGGTGTACGCAATCCATATGATGTTGCGTTGCAAGGTAGAATGCATGTCACATATTGGAGCAATGCAAGGCAGCATGCATGCGGCAGGAAGGCTAGGAGACACACAATTGGTTTACACGTAACTCAAGATGCACTCTTTGCACAACAGAACAATAGCATATATTCCATACACATGCTTTGCAGCAACATTTAGAGGACAGTTTCTAGACCTTCAGGCTAATGTGTCTCTATCTTTGAAGAGCATGCTAGTACTGAATGCCATTGGCAGACTGCAGATTCACATAAGAAGCACATGACATGCTACTACGCCAGCACTGAGACGTGTGCAGCATTCTAAAAGGATTGCACGCATGTTCATGTTGCTGGACCTGGCAGGACGTGCACACTTTTATTGGCTTCACTATCAGGTGCAGACAATCAGAACAAGCAAGATGCTGGCTATTGCGCCTTATGTATCGACCTATGTGGTGCAAGCATCTGGAATGCACTTAGTCAGTCTGTTTCCGTCTTGTAGGAACGGACATCCGGAAACAAACACACAAAAAGGCAAAAAGTTTTGTGCGTAGAAATTTGGGCAGGCGGAGCCCTTCTATTTGCGATGTCCGGGCTTTAACCGATTCGATTGGACGCATGTTGGGCCTGAATAGCTCCGCGGTCGGGCGTCCGTTCCGCGTAAGATTCTGTAGACAATTAAACTGGCCTGGTTTTAGTCTGTGTGTCCGGTTTCGCGGCGAGTTGTGAGGGTCGGACTTTTGGCGACGAGAAGGGCTGAAAAGCGGCACGCTGTGACGGCGTAAAAATGAGGAATCTACTGTTTCGATTCTTACTTGATTCCGTTCAGAAATTGTGCAGTTATCATGCGCCGTGATTTACTGTGGCTGCATGGAGACCGACGAGGAGGATTTTTGGCCGGCCACTTTTTGTTGCGGTTGAATGCCATTGTTATTAGTTTGGTATTGCTTTTTTTGGAGCACAATAGTACTGTTATTATTTTACAGTGCAGTTATGAGCTTGAATGGATTTTGGGAAGCTCTGGCAGTGAGGGGAGGTCCGTGCATTGACTTGCTTCCGCCTGTCCGCGACTTTCTGGTCGCGTTCTTAAAGCAAGAACGGGTCTGCATGGCATGGTGCAAAGCGAGTGCACAGGAGGAGGCCTGTTTCCGCACAATTGCAGGAACGGAAACAAATACACAAAAAGGCAAAAAGTTTGCAGAAATTGCAGAAATTTGGGCGGGCGGAGCCCTTCTATCAGTGTTTAGTATAGGATGAGTCACTGCACCTACGATCTCATCAAACGTGCTAGCTAGTTCTCTTATCAGTGTTTAGCATAGGATGAGTCACTGCACCTACGATCTCATCAAATGTGCTAGTTAGGTCTCATATCAGTGTTTAGCATAGGATGAGTCGCTGCACCTACGATTTCCATTACTGGGCTCCTAAGCCCTATAGCACCTAAGCATGCCTACAGCACCAAGCCACCAACGTAAATGCATCTTAGCTCGCAAACACACCTGTAGCACCGAGCCACTTGACATAAATGCACCTCAGCCAGCACACTACGTACCTACAGCACCAAGCCACATGACGTACATGCATCCTGGCTCGCAAACGCACCTGCAGCACAAAGCCACTTGAGGTCAAGGTCACGCTGCCTACAAGCCCCGCTAATGCCCACATCCAACCGACACGCCGTGCAAGGATGAAGCCTGCCACAGCGGACGATTTTACAAGAGATTTGCCATATGACTTATATATGATATATGATACATCAGCATGTTTGCAAAGTATCTTGAGTCTGTGTCTGGCGATCAGTCTGTGTCTGACAAGCATCACAGCATGTTGGGGTGGGTGTGCTGACAGCAGAGTGGTATAGCAGTGGGTGTGCCAATACTTTTTTCAACAGTGCATGATTGAAGCGTTTTTAACAGTATTTACCGCATAACTGGGGTGTTCGACACAGTATTTGATTATGGAATTGGAGTGTTTAAAAGATTGCTTGACTATAGAACTGGGGTATGGTGACACAGGATATCGGAGTGTGTAACACGGTTCACGGCCACACGATACAGGTTTCCCTGCTAGAGATACCGTGCATACACTGTGTGCACACCCCCTAGACAGATTAGGCCAAGCTTTCTCATATCAAACATGAATCATAAATACCAGGAGGCACGCTGGAGTTCACGGAAGTCAAAGACTGTTAAACACTGGAGAAACGCAGCAAGTGAGGCCAATACTACTAGTAGTACCCAATACCCATCTGCATATTGACAAAGCCTTGCCTGCAAGTGCATTATCTCTCTCTCTCTCTCAATCTCTCTCCCTCCCTCTCTCTCTCTCTCTCTCTCTCTCTCTCTCTCTCTCTCTCTCGCTCTCTCTCTCTCTCTCTCTCTCTCTCTCACTCTCG
>Ga0307947_1001760_pt1 | contig 17252 bp, 26 predicted proteins | sample OrgLakmetagen232_FD_201840 | JGI IMG/M metagenome (GOLD analysis project Ga0307947, IMG submission 201840) | Saline water microbial communities from Organic Lake, Antarctica - #232 | ecosystem: Environmental > Aquatic > Non-marine Saline and Alkaline > Saline | place: Antarctica: Organic Lake...
GCTTGCGCGCGCGCGCGCGTGTGTGTGTGTGTGTGTGTGTGTGTGTGTGTGTGTGTGTGTGTGTGTGTGTGCGCGTGCGTGCGTGCGTGTGTGTGTGCGTGTGTTTGTGTGTGAGAGAGTGTGTGTGTGTGAGTGTGCGTGTGCGTGTGCGTGTGCGTGTGCGTGTGCGCGTGCGCGTGCGCGTGCGCGTGCGCGTGCGCGTGTGCGTGTGCGTGCGTGCGTGCGTGCGTGCGTGCGTGCGTGCGAGCGTGCGTGCGTGCGTGCGTGCGTGCGTGCGTGCGTGTGTGTGTGTGTGTGTGTGTGTGTGTGTGTGTGTGTGTGTGTGTGTGTGTGTGTGTGTGCGCGCGTGCGTGCTGGCGTGCATGCATGCCACGGGATGCACTGACCTTTGACGCCAGCAGCAAATCACAGCATGCTTTCACCAGATCCATGCGACTGCGTCCCTCAGTTGAAATATCCACGCAGATCACAATGAGTTCAGTCATTATACAGGTCTGTATTAATTTATTTATAAAATTGCCTTAATTTACTTACAACTTGTCCAAGATGGATGACGTTGAAAATGAGGCACGCCTGGAGCAGTCTACCCCTGGAGCAGTAGGCGTGTCAGCCTTCCTCATATTGCTTTACTTGTCAGTCGCTCTGATTTCAGCAGGAATTAAAGCCCTGCTAAACAAATGGTATTTGACCAGAGTCTGCCTTGACGTGTGTGCGTGTGTGCTACTTTGTATGTGTGTGTGTGTGTGTGTGCGTGCAACTGTGTGAGTTTAGGTTATTACATATTTGTGTTGCTTGTCATGGTGCAGGCAACAGCGTGCCAGGGAAGAAGCGTCGGCGTTTTCTCCCCCCCCCTTAACACGGTACGCGTCTTAAGCATATTACCTAACGTCCTATGTAGGCTGCAGCTATATACATGTAGGCTGAAGCTAGGAGGGCCATTCACCTCTCTTTGCCAATTCCCTGGGCTTTGCAGGCTAAGTGAAATAACTCCTCCAAATAATGGCCAACAACACGGACTGGTGACCCGCACACCCACTCCCCCTTTCTCCGTTTCAAAGACCATCATGCGCACTGGACAGCCCCGCAAGCCAAGCAGCAATCCCACCTCCCCCTTGTTTGACTTAGGGAGCCCCTCTGTAGTGACCCCGTATGCCAGCCCTTCCCCTCTAGCAGACACCCAGCAGGGGAGGAGCATCTTCCCTCCCCCTCCCTCTGAGCCTGCCTCTTCAACTTCAGCACCACAAGGTCAGTATATTGAGTCGCCAGAAGTGACAGGACAGGACAAGGGTGGGGGGTGGGGGGGGTTCGTCAAAGGAGAATGATTCGTCGCTAGCAGGCTGGAACACAGGGTGAGAAGTTGCGGGTTCATACAGAAGTGCGTTGCCGCTGCAGCATGGCTCCTAGAAAGGCAAGCTGCACTGAACATCTTCTTTCTTGGTGTGAGATGAGACCTGGTAACCACCGAGAAATTCACGCTGTGAGAACTTCTGTAGCTTCTACCAGCTCCTCCCTTGAGGAATAGAGACGATGAAATGAAATCTTTCGGGTTGCATAGTATAGAATGCTTGGCTGAATGACATTGATGAGTAAAATTCATCTTTGTGGGTCACGACCCGAGGTGCTGGCACCTGCACCCACAGCCGCATGAAGCGCAGGTAAGAGTAAAAAAATGTTTGCCCTCCCTCTCCCATTCGCTTGCTGCCCATGGACTTACCGTCGCTGCATTCATGCATGCATCATTTGTAGGGTTGGCCAAAACCATACATACATACGCATCTACAGTGCGTACGGTTATTACACATTTAGCTGGGGATTTACCATTCGTACCGTCATATACGGTGTGTGTACACGGTTGTGGCCAATCCTAGGTATTTGCAGATTCGTCCACAGGACAGGACAGTTCTTTTTACCTATCCTGTTACTACTGGATCCAGCTCCTGGCCATTGTCAATTGTCTATAGGGTTGGCCAGAACCATATATATACGGTGCATATACGGTATTTTTGGCAGGGAATTCACCAAGTATACGGTCACATACGGTGCATATATACGGTTTTGGCCAACCCTAATTGTCTACCCTCCTTGTGCTTTTCCATACACATTACACTTCCCGATCATTCCTATATACCTACCTAGCTAGCTAGCTAGCATGCCCACACACTTGCATGTTATTTTTATTCCATACACACTCCAGCCTTCCGCCACATTGATGTATGAATCTTGGGCTTTGTTTTGGTGCGTGAAGCCTGCAACAAAGCAAATGCGTGAAGCATCTTTGTTTATTGTTAAATACATGTTTGATTGGTGTGTGATGCAGTCTTGCACCCCCCTCCCCCCCCTTTCCTCACACACACACACACACGAACACGCACGCACGCGCATACACAGAAACACACACCGCGTTCCACAATTTCACACATCACACACATATACACGCATACACACATTCACACTCAGGCTGGGACCCTGCATTGCTGCAGCAGTGTGCCCAAAACGAGAGCCGCATCTCCAGCGTAGAAGGCCTGTACACCTCTGCCGAGTTGCAGCAGCACGTGAGGTACGACTTGCACACAGTCGTTTAGGGCGGAAAAATTTAGTCACACATTTTTTCCATTTGCCCGATTGGTATATTTCAGTCTGGAAGCGGCATTGTGACAATGCATTTACTCTTCTGGGCTTACATTGATGATTTTGAAATTAACGCCCCTTTTTAGGAACATGCGAAGGGGTTAGACAATGAAAAGAGGCCAGATCGACTGTGCCATTTAAGTGCCCCAATAATGTGCATGCATGTCTGCCACTTTTGCATTTCTGGAGGCCGTCCAGCCTCTAGACACTGCTCTGACTGAAGTGCTGCCTGCTTGCTCACGGAACGAGAAGCAGCCTCGTGTCACGTGACGCTTTCCTCCTAAATGGCAAATCATGTGTGGATGGATGATTTTGAGCAGAAGCAAGTAATGAGAACAACAGACTCCTTGTCGTTGCTTCCATCACAGGTCGACCACAGCCCACAGGAACTTTGATCTGCACATGAAGCAGACAGAGGCCAAGCTGAGCACTTACAAGGACCTGCGCGCATTTGACCGTGACAATTTTGTGCAAGCTTACAACCGCAAAAATATCAAGGCAAGACGCTTTCCAGGACTCGCTTGTTTCCCATGTGGCTCTACTGCACTTGCCCTATGCAGCCAAGCCTGAGCAAACCACACAGGCAGAACTGCCATGCACACCTTGGGAAGAAGAAATCGCAGATGTTGTCCATCGCTCGCTTGTGCGTACGTAAGGTCTCGGTCTGGAGTAGGGGGCTGTCAGCCACCCTCCAGATCCCCACTAGTTTTCTTTTTTCCTTTGGTGGGGGAAACTCACGGCATTCGGGCCAATGTGTCTCCTGTTCCTTCATTGATGCAGGGAGTATTTTGCTGCCTGCATAGTTTTTCTTTTCTTTTTTCGTACGTAAGTCCCTTGCACGCCCCAACTTGTATGAAGCACGGCTTATCTTGACTGTTCATGTGCGCGCACACGATGACACAGGATTATGATGAGCTGCCACCACCGCTGCTGCTCCTCCTAGCTGACCATGCCTCCAGTGCCGTGCTGTTGAGTGCCTTACTCTTGGCATGCCTGCAGTCAAGCCCGTGGGGTCCAGGTGAGTTTGTCTGTATGTGTATGTGCGTATGTGTGAGTGTGTGTGTGTGTGTGTGTGTGGGAATGGGGGAGTGGGGGGTCGAGGTGCAGGCATTTGTGTGCTCGTAAAGCATGCTAAGCTGACTTTCCTGTTACTCAGATCATCGCCAAATGCTTGAAACGTCATAAAAAAGCTCATCCTCATTATTGTCACCACATGCTTCTTATGTAGGGTTAGCCACACCCGTACATATACACCGTATATGACCGTATAGTTTGTGATTTCCCTGCCAAAAAGTACCGTGTATATATATACACATACATATGTGGGTTCTGGCCAATTCTAGTCGTAAGTCATTACCATCTTTCCTTTCACTAACGTTCTAAGCCACCTCTTCACGTACCAGATACTGCATGCCTGCATGCCACATATCAGATGCAGTATGCCAAGCTCTCCTTGAACTCTCTTTGCCTTTGCGGTGTGTGCGCAGGCCTTCTCATAGCTTGGTCGGTCATGCAAACACTGCTTGAACTCTCTTTGCCTTTGCGGTGTGTGCGCAGGCTTTCTCATAGCTTGGTCGGTCATGCAAACACTGCTTGAACACTCCTTGCCTTTGCGGTGTGTGCGCAGGCCTTCTCATAGCTTGGTCGGTCATGCAAACACTGCTTGAACTCTCTTTGCCTTTGCGGTGTGTGCGCAGGCCTTCTCATAGCTTGGTCGGTCATGCAAACACTACTTAAACTCTTTTTGCCTTTGCGGTGTGTGCGCAGGCCTTCTCATAGCTTGGTCGGTCATGCAAACACTGCTTGAACTCTCTTTGCCTTTGCGGTGTGTGCGCAGGCCTTCTCATAGCTTGGTCGGTCATGCAAACACTGCTTGAACTCTCTTTGCCTTTGCGGTGTGTGCGCAGGCTTTCTCATAGCATGGTCGGTCATGCAAACACTGCTTGAACTCTCTTTGCCTTTGCGGTGTGTGCGCAGGCTTTCTCATAGCTTGGTCGGTCATGCAAACACTGCTTGAACTCTCTTTGCCTTTGCGGTGTGTGCGCAGGCCTTCTCATAGCTTGGTCGGTCATGCAAACACTGCTTGAACTCTCTTTGCCTTTGCGGTGTGTGCGCAGGCCTTCTCATAGCTTGGTCGGTCATGCAAGCACTGCTGTCGTGGCGTGTCAGCCAATTCTCCCTGGTATCCTCTGCGGCCTCCATCTACTGCGTGCACGGAGATGACAGGTGGGTCGGAGAGGCTGTGTAGCATGTGGGAACAGAGGAACTGAAGCAGAGAGACTGTATAGCACTTGGGAACAGAGGAACTGAAGCAGAGAGGCTGTGTAGTATGTTGGAAAAGAGGAACTGAAGCAGAGAGGTTTGGCAGCATGTGGGAACAGAGGAGCTGAAGCAGTGAGGCTGTGTAGCATGTGGGAACGAGGAATTGAAGCAGAGAGGGGCGCAGGCATGCAGGCGTGTGGTTATAGTAATTGAATCCTGCATAGTTCAAGTTATGTAGGTGTAGGATGTTTACAGCATTTGTATGTAGGTTTTTGTCTATGACGGAGGTTTACGGGAGCAAGGTGTTCACAATGGGGGGAGGTATGAAGGGCAAAGAGCTTGCTTCTTAGGAAGGGCAAAGAGTTCGCTTCTTTGCTTTAATGAATAAATGTTTGAGAGCAGCTCCATGATTTGTAAAGTTTGCAATTTTTTCGTGTAAGAAGGCCGTTTTTCGGTTTAGTAGTGTGCGTTGTCTGATCAGGGAGTCGATCAAAATTGTCCCTCTCTTTTGACTTGAATACACATCTTTCAAATTCACGCCTGATTTGCGCAGATGCAGCAACTGCGGCTTTCATCTTGTCGCGATGTGCTCATATCATGGACAGCGTTGCCATGGTCTGGGCTTCAAAAAGTACCAAACACGTGTCCATACTCGCACATTAGTGTACGGAAACTTAGTAGCACTCCAAAACTGTAAGCACACACACTTACACAGGTACGCTGCCCACCAAGTTGCCGCCGGGCCCCTCCGCACCGGCTTGGCTGCCCTGCTTGACCTTGTGTTTGCTGGTTGCAGCCTGGGCACCTCGTGCTTGGTGTCTTTCGTGCTGGTGTGTGCGCTGCCCCTGCGTCAGAGCCTGGGCCAGCGCCTCATGTGCATCTACCCTGTTCGCGAGGTGGGTTTCATCTGAAACTTGCCAACAACAGTGAGATATACCAGGCCCGGATGTGCAATTGCTTTGGAAAGTGGACATGTTTTAAGAGGTTGGTGTGTTCTTTCTCTCTCATTGAAAACGCCTCTCTCTCTCTCTCTCTCTCTCTCTCTCTCTCTCTCTCTCTCTCTCTCTCTCTCTCTCTCTCTCTCTCTCTTTCTCTCTCTTTCTCTCTCTTTCTCTCTCTTTCCTTCTCTCATTGGGAATGCCTGTCATTTGGAGAGATTTTGTTCCAGGGATGTAAATGCGGAAGTGACCCGTCCTGTTCTTCTCGTGAGTTGACACAGATTTCGGTACTCAGCACATGGATGCAGTGAAAATGCGCACAGCCTGTTTTGAAAGCACTTACATGTACGGTATGTAGAGTTGGCCAGAACCGTATATATACACCGTATATGACCGTATATTTGGTGATCTCCCAGTCAAAAATACTGTATATACACTGTAAATATATGGTTCTGGCCAACCCTAACAATATGTAACATGTAACAGGTTGGCAGCTGCCCTGCTTTAGATGCAGGATATGTCAATGAAAGCATCAAGCATCACATCCCTCGTGTGCTTGTGTGTACTCATTTGCACATTTGCACCTTGACGTGCTTCTGACATGTTGTAAAAGCTTTAGGTGCGGTCTGCCCATCAACTTTTTTAATACCGTGAACCCTCTATAAGATGTTCTACGAAGCATACTCTTACAAATTCATCTTGACAGTTTACCGTTAAGATGTTCTGTATAGCATACGTAAAAAGGACCATTTTGCTCCAAAGGTTGCCATATCTGTGGGCATTCAATTCAATCCAATGTGGACATTCAATTAAATCCAATGCTGCACTCAAGGAACTACCAAACCGTTTCTGACTTGTTGCAAACATGCACGTGCGCTTCTTCACGGCTTACCGTGTCTGCCCTAGTACGTGTAACCCTGTGATTCCGCCCTTGAAAAGGGGAGGACCTGTCTGCCCTTGCCGACTCACAGCACAGCAGTTCCTTGGGTAGCGGAAAACCCGCTTAGTCTCCTGGCAGCTCCAAACTCTAGGCAAGTCACTGGCGCTCCACTGTTTTCAACGTGACAGTTGGCATACTTTGTGACCCAGCACTTCAACGGTGACGAGCATGGTGGAGACCTTCCATGTTTGTGACCCAGCACTTCACAGGTGACGGGCATGGTGGAGACCTTCCATTACCCTTGAACCCCCTCCATGCTCTGCCGTAACAGTTGCTGTGATTTGTGATGTGGCAATATGCAGGTGGTGAGAGTAGTGAAGACTTCCCGATACTCTGGCAGCCTCTCTCCAAGCTTTTAGGCTGTACAGGCTGGACCAGTCTGGTTCTCCGCTGTCTTTAACAGTACAGATGCTTAAATTTGTGATGTGGCAATATGCAGGTGGCGAGAGTAGTGGAGACCCCTCGATACTCTGGCAGCCTCTCTCCAAGCTTTTAGGCTGTACAGGCTGGACCAGTCTGGCTCTCCGCTGTCTTTAACAGTACAGATGCTTAAAATTGTGATGTGGCAATATGCAGGTGGCGAGAGTAGTGGAGACCCCCCGATACCCTGGCAGCCTCTCTCCAAGCTTTTAGGCTGTACAGGCTGGACCAGTCTGGTTTTCCGCTGTCTTTAACAGTACAGATGCGTAAAATTGTGATGTGGCAATATGCAGGTGGCGAGAGTAGTGGAGACCCCCCGATACTCTGGCAGCCTCTCTCCAAGCTTTTAGGCTGTACAGGCTGGACCAGTCTGGTTCTCCGCTTCTCCGCTGTCTTTAACAATACAGATGCTTAAATTTGTGATGTGGCAATATGCAGGTAGCGAGAGTAGTGGAGACCCCCCGATACTCTGGCAGCCTCTCTCCAAGCTTTTAGGCTGTAAAGGCTGGACCAGTCTGGTTCTCCGCTGTCTTTAACAGTACAGATGCTTAAATTTGTGATGTGGCAATATGCAGGTGGCGAGAATAGTGGAGACCCCCCTGTACTCTGGCAGTCCCTCCAAGCTTGCAGGCCGTACCGGCCAGGCCAGCAAAATCCAGACAGTACACAAGGTAAAGCACGTGTGCCACTCAAACTAGTGGTCTTCGTTTAATTGTCTTGGAAATTGTCTTGGAAATGTATCCACCAATGAAGCTGTTTAGATTATATTTCTCGTCAACGTGGCTCATAAATCCAGTTGTTTTTTAGCCGATTGCGATCGCACTGCCGGTGCTACTCTTTTAAACCGCTCTTTTGAAACATCATTTGTTTTAGAACCCAAACCTGCTTTTTGTTGGTCCATACCAGTCGTGGTGAAAAATGCTGGTAATTATTAATTTCTCTGTCTATCCAGGGTCCTTGGGACCCAAGCCGCGTACCCAGTGGAAGGCAAAGGATGTCAGCCATGCACGCATCCGCCCATGCTGATCTAATGCCCCCTCCTCCCCCTTTCCAAGGACTCCCTCCCTTCCATGGACTCCATCACGACCACCACACGCCTGAGCAGATGCCCATGCACAACCAGCAGCAGCAGCAGCAGCAGCAGCAGAACCACCCCTCATCAAACGTGGCGTGGGAGGAGGTGTGGCTGTCAGTTCCTGCGTGTACCTATACCTGGTTCTGCACATTGTTCTTGCCACTCAACGCTTCTGCTTGCCTGCTCCCATCTGCTCCCATCTGCTTGCCTGCTCCCATCTCCGCCCATCTGCTTGCCTGCTCCCATCTGCTCCCATCTGCTTGCCTGCTCCCATCTCCGCCCATCTGCTTGCCTGCTCCCATCTCTGTCCATCTGCTCCCATCTGCTCCCATCTGCTTGCCTGCTCCCATCTCCGCCCATCTGCTCCCATCTGCTTGCCTGCTCCCATCTCCGCCCATCTGCTCCCATCTACTTGCCTGCTCCCATCTTCTTGCCACATGGTCAAACCACTGTCTGCTTGCCTGCCTGCCTCGGAGCGTGTGATATGTGATATGTTGTATGTGATATGTGATAGGTATTGTGACGTTCCTGTTTCTGTGATGGGGGTTACGGTACTCAATACCGAAGTGGCTCCTTTTCTTAAATCAAAGTGAGGAGTGGTCTTCCCTGCCTGCTTACTTTTTTCTTTTTTTCCTGCTTTTGCTTCCTGTCTTCCTGCCTGCCTTGGAATTTCTATTTGCACCTCTACCCTTTAGTTCATACACCTCACATCAAGGTAATAATAATAATAATAATTAAAGTGTAATTAAAGAACTAACTGGTGTGGTTGTAAAAAATATTAGTGTTATTACATAATTAACTAGCGCACATCATGCATGGAACACTGATTTTGTATGGTGCAGAGTGCAGAGAGCGTTCAGCTTAAACCATCTTACCTGCATTACCGGCCAGCCTCCCAACACTGTAGTAAAGAGAAAGCTTACAATATGCAGTTATACATGTCGCCTTGGCTTGTGCACATGTTGTTGCTGCTTTCACTGGGCTGCGCAGACTCCCGATCAATGAAACTTTCTGACTGACGTAGGATTGGTCATTTTTTGATGTGCACTCTTTTGCGTGCCCTTTTTTATATAGATGACAGCGCTCAGTTGAAAGCGGTCCCTCCCACAATAAAATTTTCTGACTGACGCAGGGTTGGTCATACTTCGATGTGCATTGTCTTTTGCGTGCCCTTTGTGCAGATAGCAGCTTTTAGTTCAAAGCGGTCCCTCCCACGCTCGCCAGTCAGCGTTCCCCCCGCGCACTCCAAAAGGAAGCAAGCTTGACAACAGTAATGCACATCCTGCGTTGGAAGTTTACTTTTTAATTTGTGTCTTGACCGGTTGTAAGGGTGAGGTGATCAAGTAAGGCTGCAGTAGCGTACTCAGCACTGATAAGCACTTTGTTGAGGAAAGTGCATTGCAGAATCTCTTGCTTGCAGGGGTGCTGGGAGAAGCCAGGCTGGTGTCAGTATGTGTGTTGTGTGTGTGTGTTCCCCCGTTTTATAACAAATTTCCTCGCTGTTTATGTCATATACGATATACGGTACCTACTAAACCTGACAAACAAAGTTGACATTTTCAAATTTTTATCAGGTGACCTGCCTGCCAAGTGAGGTCTTTTTTATTTGTTTGGTGTATATTTCATTTGGTGTATATATCATTCTGGCTTTACATCCTATCTGAGGTTGGCAATGAGATATTTCCTGGTTTGAAGCTAGACCACAGTGCGGGTATTAGAAATAAAAGAAAAGAATAGAAAAGAAACACTACGCAGGCAGTGAGGTAAGGTAAGGTTACATCGCTATATATGCCTCTGGGGGGCATCTGAGCGGAAGCTTGGAAAAAGCCTGAAACCAAACCAAAAAGGCGCTAGAAAAAATCAAGAGAAAAGGGCTAGGCACTCAGCCACGAAATAGGCCACACCATAAATATTAGGTTGGTTAAAATAGTCCTCAAACGAGTCGGACTATCTTCATATTGAGGTGGGAAGACCAGCTGGCGGTGCTGTGTGCGGAGGCTAACAAGATGTTCATGCGGAAAGTCCAGCAAATTGTGTTCCTCATCATGAACAGAGTACCAGTCACATTTGTCACAGATCCTGAGTTCATAAGGCCTTCTATTCCTGTTATGACGCATTCTTTGGACCAGAAAGTTATGGCCAGAAAGGCGAAGGCAAGAAAGTGCACGTCTGAGATTGTTGGAAATATCCAAGCGAAGGTAGAAAGATAGCACAAATTTATGATTTCTTTTTCTGTCATCCCACCAGCCAGGAGCAATCCCCAAAGGTACACCAAAATGTGTGTGATAAGTCCTCATAATTCTGCTGGAATGGTGATTATCATGTGGTGTCAAGTTGTCAAGCTCTCTCCAGCTCCCAATGATACGTTCGCGCAAAGGGAGCTCGAATATTCGAACTGTTTCAAATTGATAGACTCGTATGGCATTCATAAACTGCTGAGACGTAGGGAAATCTTGGAGTGCGCTCAGAACCTGGTAAGTCCAGTATCACTTCTATTTGCAATTAGAAAGTCAGCCCGCACAACTTTCTCAAGAAGAGGATTGTTTGAAGAGAGTAAACTGTTCCAGAATCGTATGATGCATCTGAACCAATAGAAAAAAATGGGCATCTGACCTGTTTCGCGGAGCACGCAGTGAGTATCAGTACTTTTCTTGACACCCAGAAGTCTTTTCAGGAAGCCCAGGTGAAGGACATGTGTGGAGGTGATTTTTGAGGAATCATATGTCAGGGAAGAAGTGGCCCATACTTGACAAGCATACAGACCAATTGTCAAAGCAAAGACCTGGAAAAGCCATACTAGCAATGCATGTTTTCTTTGTTTGATACCCTTGCTGTCACCAATTCTGTAAACTCTGGCAATGGCAGACCTGAAGTTGTCTGCCATCTTCTTAGTAGCTGTGAGCATGCTTTTATCACGAGTAAGAGTGATTCCAAGGTATTTGAATTCAGTGGCAAGTTCTGTGCTGTCGTACGTGAAGGTGGGAATCGTAGAGTTACCGCTGCTGAAGAGGACCGTGAATTTTGTTTTGCCAGTGTTGAGCTTGAGCCCTTTGAAACGTGTAAAGTCATAGAATTTGTTTAGTTGTATAGTTGCAGATTTTCAGCCATGTTTGAAGTGAGAGCAATGTCACAGCATAACCACAGTGAGGGATTTTAACTGAATATAAGGCAGTGGCAGCACCTCTCTGTACAGTCAAGAATCTGTCCATGTCATTGTTATAAAGGGAGTAAAGGAGGGGACTCAGAGGGCAGCCCAGTTTCAAGCCTCTATTGGGCGCAACCTCCTCAGAAATTTTGTCGCCATCAACGAGAAGGTTTAGGCATCCTGTGTACATGGTTTGAATGATGTCTCTCAAATACTGCGGAGTCTTTAATTTTTGCAAGTGTCTCCAAAGCTTCTCTCTTGGAACACTGTCACAGGCAGCAAAGAAGAACAGGAAAGCAATGTAAACCTTCATTTTCCACTTTTCAGCAGTCGCAAGAATGTGGCGAAGTATAAAGAGGGGTTGGTTGGTGTTCCTTGTGGGGCAGAAACCAAATTGAGAGTCTGGTATTTGATGTTCAGCAAGAGCCCAGTCCGTCAGCAAGTCCCTGACCACGTTTGCATAAAGTCTCTAGATACAACCATTGATAGCCAGCAAACGATATTTTTTGGGGGATGTAGTTGGACCTTTTTTGTGCAGAGGCGTAATTTTGACTTTGTTCCAAAGATGAGGGGTGATACCGTCTGACAGGAACAAATGGAACAAGTCAGTGAGAAGGGGAAGCAGAACGTTTTCAGTGTGTCTCTTACCACGATCATCCTGAATTGTTTTCTCTGCGTGTTTGATGAAAGAAGTAGAGAACGGATCAAAACCTGGGCTGGACTGCACTTTCATGTTTGAAATGTTTTTCTGGACAGTGGTGTATGGGGGGTAGCTCGTACACAGGTGCTCGCTCATTGCTACGTTGAAAGGTAGTGTTCATGCTCCTGTACCTGCCACCAGGGCCGGGTGGGACTGCAATGTCAGAAGGAAAAAATTGTCCAGATCGTAACTGGTCACTGAGTAGCTGATGACGTGTAGGTAAGTTGGATCGTCTAGGTAGCACGTCAGGAACACTCTCTTGTGGTTGCACAATAGGGGTGATTGAAGGTGCTCAGTCCATGACTCAGCAGAAATGGGAGAGATGTCAGTACGTTTAATTGCAGTCATCGGTCATTTGTACACCTTTGGGCTGCGAGTGTCAATGAGTCCAACCATCTCATCTGCCTTCTCTTTCTTAAATTGTTTTTTCCTCAGCCTGCAGTAGGTGGTGTATTGTTGTTGCAGCTCAGCAAAAGATTGGTTGTGTTGTTTTTTCCATCTAATACGTCTTTTGCAATCACGGCACGTTGCGTCATACCAAGGAGCCATGGGAAGGCCCAGCTGCATTCTGCGCGACATTTGTCTTGCTGTCATACCAGTGGCATCAGCAGCAAGCGCAATGAGATCTAGGAAGTGTTTGTAGCAGGATTGATGTTCTTGATTGCAAATAGAGTTCCGAAAAGGTTGGAGGACAGTCTCACTTTTAAGCATGCGTGGAAACAAACGCGTCTTTGTGCTCATCCCTCCAAATCATATGTTTTTCTTTCCCGCTTCTCCGAATCTGACTCGGAAGTCGCAGATCAATGTGTGGCAACAAACACTGGCCTGAAGTGGCCTGTGGTCTGCTGATTCAAATTCATGTAGTACGCTGATTTGTTTGCAGCAAAAAAAAAGGGCAGTGGACATCAGGATGTGTTCAGTCCGTGATGGGTTAAAAGGAGGATTGTAACCAAAGAAGGTGGGCTGCCCATTGACTCCCTTGCCCCTGCCCGTGGTCAAAATGAGAGGAGTTTCAAGCACAATATCCCTCAAGCACCTGCCGGCTGTGTTAGCTCGGCCTTTGTACTGCCCCAAACGTGTAGTGCCCAGTTCAGAAAATCTGGAGAGCATGGCAACGTGCCCCTCAGGAAAATAGTCAGGCAAATTGTCGAAATGTGCATTGAAGTCTCCCACCAGAATCATATGTTGGCTATCGCTTAGTGCTTCAGAAACATCGTGTTGCATGTGCGAGAACATTTGGGAGATCTCAGCCTCGAAACGTGAAGAAGAGCGAGGATTTATGTACACAGCCCCCAAAAGTACTCTCCTCCGAATCCCAAAAACTGACGTTGATGTAAATTCAGACAGCTTGATAAAAATCAGGGACCCTCCATAACTGATGAACAAGCCCCGCGAGACTGTTGTGGATAAAAATGGCCACCTCCTGACCTCTCCTCCCTCCAGTCTCGACATCGTTGTGGTAGCAAATTGTGTGTGTGCGCAATTGGGAATTGAGGCGTGTCAAGTCGTATGTACGAGTCTCCAGAAGGACAGCAATGTGATGCTCTTGCATGTATGTCACCAGCTGGTTCAGTTTTTAAGAGTACTCAGTGTTAGGAATACCATAACAGTTTGATATGGCCAGTTTAATGCCAGTATTACGTGTAGCATTGTGCCGCCCCCATCCCTAGGCCTGTCCATTCATAATCTGGCATTTGGCTTGTGCATAGTTCAGTTGGGGAGGGGGGGGGTTGGCGTTGGTGTTGGTGGTGTGCATAGGGGAGCGACGTGTGGGAGAGGAGTGTGAGCTGGGAGGGGAGTTGGAGACAGCTTGCCTCTTGTGTTGGCCTTGGAAGGGGGGAGGGCTTTGCGAGGGGTATGGCTGCGGGAGGAGGGCAGGGACTGAAAGATTCCTCTGCTTGTGCTTGGGAGGTCACGTAGGACAGGTGGGGGGCGTTGGAAATTGGTTTGGGGAGCGGGTGGGGCGGGTGGGGGCGTGTGAGCGGGGCGCTCGTTGTTGGGGGTGGCGGTTGGGGGAGGTGGAACAGTTGTGTGTGGTTTGACCACGTGTTTTGGGAAGGCAAGTCAACGGGTAAAGTAGTACTGACAGATGTGCGCAAAACGCGGAACCTGCTGTTTTCAACGCGCTCAGGCTGGTCAAAGAAGTAAAGCCTGTTGTATCCTTCTATCGCAAGGCATTGTGTTATTGCCAGCATGTCAGCAATAAATAGGGGGCCGGTCAAACCAGTGTCAGCCTTTACGGCGTTCAAATCAGCAGCAAGGGCAGTGCCCTGGGTCTCACAGGCTTGCATACGGACATTAGAGGAAGAGACCTCGTTGTGGAGTGTAGCAAACTTGGAGTCAAAGTCAGCAAACTTGGAGTCAACCTTGTCAGAGAGGGTCTGAATCGAGGCCAGAAGCTTGTACGAGTCACAGGAAGGCGATTCATTGTCTAAAGAGAGAGCACGAGAGGAACCTCCTTTCTGCTTGCCAACCATTGTATCGTCCAACTATTTTCGATGCCGCTATTCTTCGTTACAGAGACAGTGAGAACCACAGAGCTACAGAGAGTTACAGATAAAGCCATCAGTCAAAACGTACGACTGCTAGGCTGCATATGTAAAACGTGTAAAAACTGGGATACTGGTTGTTGTTGTAGCACCAGACTTGTAGCAACTACAAAAAAACCCCTGGAAAGGGAAAAAAGGCACAACGTTGTTTGTTACATTGCAGCTGAATAAATCTCAGTAAACAATCAAGCATCTGCCTGGACCAACCGACCGTTTAAAATTAAATAGGAGGAATTATCTGTGATTTCTGGGCACGTAAAAAACATGGATCTGTCACACTAAGGATACCAAGAATGAGGGAGGCAAATAACATTATATATATAAACTCATTTGTGAGGAGCAGCACATGCACAACGAGAGGGTCTGGAACATCAAACATAGTGAGAACCACTCCCCACATAAATAAGGAAAAGGAGCCACTTTGGTACCGAGTACCGTAAAGCTCCTCCACCGCAAAAAAGAAAAGAAAATCAATGGGGATCAAGAGGGTTGCAGGCTTGGCCTGAAACCGGCTCCTGTTGAGAGTTAATAACAGTACTGGAAAGGGCACGTCTGGTATGGACAAGTTTAGCAGCGAAGTTCACAGAGTGCACATGGAGCTTGGAGGCAAGCTTCTTAATACTTTGAGAATCAAGACCCAGTTCCTTGAAAGGCTTCAGAGCTTCAGAGTGTGAATGTTGTAGATGGTGCCACCCACACCCAAGAGGATGATGTGGAGAGTAACGGGGGCTCCTTGGAGAATGTTGCAGAAATCTTTGTGCTGTTCCTTTGCGGTGTTCAGCTGGTTCTGAGGTCTGGTGTCTTCACAATACTTGATCTCGACGAGGTGGATGTCACGCCGAGTTTTGCTGAGGTCTTTAGGTCGGTGCTGTCTGGGGTTATTGGTGGCTCTACTGGTGGCTGGCGGTGCTGCTAGGGTGCTCCCAGTCTCCCTCAATTGCCCCCTGCCACTTCGAAGAACCCAACCCCCTACATTAGTTTGTTGTGTTTGTGTTTTTGCAGCGATGGGAGTCACCAGCACAAAATCTGGGCGGCTGGAGGTAGATCTATCTTTATCTGGGAAGCGGAGTGGGAAGAGCCATTTGGGAACAATTCTACTTTTAGCTGTTTCAGGTCTGGAGATTTTGCATGACCATCCGTTTGTTGCTGCCTACGTCTATGGAGACAACGCATCATCCCAAGGAGCCTGTTTTGCTGATAGCCTTCAAGATCATGCGGCATGCTAAGTTGTGTCTTTCGGTGACCGTGTTCCTTATTTGCGTGTGTTGGCACCCAGAAAGAATGTGCAGGGCACTGTCTACTTGTGGGCAGAGGGGGCAAGTTTGACTTGTTGAGAGTTTGAACAATACCGCATGTTTTTAATTAAATAGGGTGCCTGTTCTGTATTTCATAATGATACATTTTTTTTTTTTTTTTTTGGTGGGGGTTGTTACACGGTCCTCAGCAAGGGCCTGACAGAATGAAGGAAAAAAACCTATAAGACTGGGAAAAGGAACTCCTGCCTAAACAGAAAAACCCTCCTTGAAAAATCACAGTCTGAGAAATTGGCCCACGCTCGCAAGAGCACAAGCTAAGAGTGTGTCTGCAGAACAGACAGAAAAAGGCCTAACCTTAAGTTGGAGTCAGAGAGAAGGCAGGCTAGAGTACCTCTGGACATCAGGCAACCTAACTAGCAAAGGCACTACGCCTACGGCAAAATCAGAGCAACGACCAGCAGGAGCCTAGCACGACCGAAGATCCTAAAGAGGCGGCTGCTAACGGCTAGACTGAGCCCCACAAGCCCGCAGAGACCCCAAGACTAGAGAGCCACACCAACCAAGAAACGCTAAATGGTCTTAAAGGGGACATTGGATGATGTCAGGTAAGCATTGCTAGTGGCTCCATTGGCAGTGCCGTCCTTGATGAGGGTCTGGTAGTACGCATGGTAGTTTGCTTCAATTTTGGCATTTCCCAGTTTATGGAGAAAATGCATGTGTGCTTGAAGGGCGTCACGGTGGTTTGGTAGGTACCAAAGCTTTGGGGGAGGAGAATGGGCCATGTTTGTTGTATGGGTATGATTATGGGTCTGTGCTTGGTTTTCTATGTCTTCTTTTGCAAGCCAGTGGATGTTGTAAAAGGGAATTCCCTCAGAGCCTGCTGTTTTGATGGAGATGTCTGTAATGTCGGAGTAGGTGGTGGCTGACTTTTTAGCAAGGACGACGGCATGTTCATTACCAATAAAAACGGCATGGGACTTTACTTTGAAGAAGTGGATGGGCGATGTTGATTGGCGGATTCCTTTAGCAATGGATTAAAGGACATCTCCTTGGATGCGGTGGCAATGGAGATATGGGTGTGATAGCTGCTTTTTGATTTGATGCAGTGATGTAAGGCCGTCTGTGGCTATATGTCAGTAGCCGTGTATGACTGCAGCTGCTATAGCTGCTAGCTCTGCACGTGAGATGGTGTTGGTTATACCCATGCCTTTTGGGTTTACATAGTGGGAAACGTTTAAGTGAGGGTGGTATACGCCTGATCTGGTGTCTTGCTCTACTTCATTCTTTTGGAGGCTGCCATCAGTGTAGGTCCAATCCCGCCAATCTTTTACTTTACGGG
>Ga0307947_1001761_pt1 | contig 17250 bp, 19 predicted proteins | sample OrgLakmetagen232_FD_201840 | JGI IMG/M metagenome (GOLD analysis project Ga0307947, IMG submission 201840) | Saline water microbial communities from Organic Lake, Antarctica - #232 | ecosystem: Environmental > Aquatic > Non-marine Saline and Alkaline > Saline | place: Antarctica: Organic Lake...
TAGCTTCTTTTTCTGGTGTCTTGTTCAGTCTGGCCTCTTTCTCTTCTTGAAGCTGGCTTTTTTATGCTATAGCTCAACTGCCCTCGCTGGCGGATATAGCTGTGTAACCCTTACCCTTACCCTTTGCTGCGATATGTGGCAGGCAATATCGGCATTACCAAGAATGATTGTTCTTAAGACTGAGTCCTTGCTAGGTAGGACGGCAGCGCCTTGCGCGTCAAGAGAGGAAAACATGTAGCAAACAATAAAGAAATTATTCTAATTGCAAAAGTTAAATATGAGCAGCTGTGTAGCTGAAAATTCAATGCTACATATACGCACCATAGTTGCTCTAGCCCAAATACAGCGGCAGGCAGCTTTGTGCTACCATCCCAAGAAAAATAAACACTCATTGGTTCCAAACCAGCAGGAGGAAATCTCTCATCCCCCCTTCCCTGCAATTGCAGACCCGTTTCCAACCACACACAACAAAACGCGCTCAAGCCATGGCCATCTTGTCCTGCTGGCGCTGCTGCAGCCGTCGCTGCTGGTTGCCGCCAGTGTGGTTGGTGCAAATAGAGGACTCCATCTCTACGCCGGGTGGGGGGACCCACTGCATGAGGGCCTCCACGGTCTGTGCTGACAACTTCTTGAAGTCTACCAGCCTGCGGCGCAGCAAAGGTATCCAGAATTGGTCTTGGCACAGCTGTTGTACAAATCACTGTTACGAGTGAGATGTCCGTGAAAGTACTTAATGTTCGGGCATTATTGAAATTTATCATTGTAAACAGGCCTGACTCAAAAATAAACGCCTATATGCTATTAGTGCCTTGTAACAATTCTGGCGCATACAGCCCTTAATGGACATCCACATTGCATGTTTGTGTCTAAGCTCATGCGGCGTGTACATGTGTACAAGCTTGTGGCTACTTGTGTGTGTATGTGTGTGTGTCTGCGCACATGTGTACGTATTTGTGTATGTATACGTGCATGCATGTGCATGTGTGAGCACTTATATGCGTGTGTGTATGTATGTGTGTGTGTGTGTGTATGTGTGTGTGTGAGTGTGTGCGCACCTGTGTACGTATGAGTACGTATTTGTGTATGCATACGTGCATGTGTGTGTGTGCAAGCACACATATGCATGTAAGTGTGTATGTGTGCGTGTATGTGTGTGTGTGTGCACTTGCGTGCGTGCATGCGTGTGTATGTGTGTGTGTGTGTATGTGTGTGTGTTTGTGTGTATGTGTGCGCACCGTGTACGTATGTGTGAGTATGTATTTGTGTACGCATACGTGCACGCATACGTGCATGTGCGTGTGTGCGAGCACACATGTGCATGTGTGTATGTGTGCGTGCGTGTGTGTGTGTGTGTGTGTGCGTGTGCTTGCATGCTTGAGTCTGTGCAAGAGAGCACATGAGTGCTTCTGCAGACACGTGTTTGTTTACGCATGTGCGTGCGTGGATGTGTGTGCGTGCGTGCGTGCGTGTGTTGATGTGTGTATTTGTGTGTATGTGTATGTGTGTGTGCGTGTGTGTGCGTGTGTGTGTGGGTGCATGCGCATGTGTGTGAGAGCAAAAATGCGTGCTTTTGCGCGTGTATGCGTGTATGTGTGGGTGCATGGTGCGCGCGCGTGCATGCATGCACGTTTGTGCACGCGCATGCCTGTAATTTTCTGTTGCATATGCATGTGCGTGTGTGTGTGTGTGCATGTGTTGGTGTATGTGTTTCTGCGTATGCGTCTATTTCTGTGTATGTGTATGTGTGTTATGTGTGTTTGTGTGTACGGGCATGTGTGTATGTGTTTGTTTCTGCGTGTGTGCGTGTGTGTGTGCAGGTGTGCATGTGTGTGCGTGCGTGTGTGTGTGCGCGTGTGGCGTGCGCATGCGCGTGTGCGTGTGTATATATGTGTTTGTGTGTGAGTGCATGTGTGCTTGTATGTATGTGTGTGTATGTGTGTATAAGTGTGTTTGTGTGTGTGTTTGTGTATGTGTGTGTGTGTGTGCTCACGCTAGCATGCTTGCACATTCGTACACTTACATGTCTGTGTTTCTTTGTTGCGTATGCACATGCACACATGCACGTGTGTGTGTGTATTTGTGTGTGTATGTGTGTATGAGTGTGTTTGTGTGTGTGTGTGTGTGCTCACGCTAGCATGCTTGCACATTCGTACACTTACATGTCTTGTGTTTCTTTGTTGTGTATGCACATGCACACATGCACGTGAGTGTGTGTGTGCGTGTGTATTTGCGTGTGTGTATATTTGTGTGTGTGTGTGTGTGTGTGTGTGTGTGTGTGTGAGAGAATGTGTGCATGTGCTTACGTGTGCATGAGTCTGCGTATGTGCTTGCGTTCCTCTGTGTGTGAGTGTATGTGTGTATGTGTGTTTTATGCGGGCTTATGCACATATGTTCGTGCGTGCGTGCGTCAAGAGAAAGCCTCATGCTTGCATTCTTGCCACACAACAACAACCCTCTGACTGGCTACACCCCAATTGCAGCTGTGTGACAGTCAGCAGCCACCCACCTGTGATGCGTGCGCACTTCAAAGTGCTCCCGGGCATCCTTGTTGACGTGCGGTGAGCGCAGCACGCAGTAAAGTTTTCTGCGGGTGGGCAGCATGACTGGCCCTTTGAACTCCGCGCCGGTGACACTCGCAATCGTGGCCATGTCCGCCACCGCATCAGCCAGGAGGTTCACGTCATAGGCACGCATGCGGATGCGTAGGCGGACTGCGGTGTGATGTGCGGGGGGGGGTTGGTCGGTTGCACGCATTTGTGGTCCCAGACCTGTGTGTTACTGCCTAGGATGTCATCCCCAATTTGATGTTACCGTTCTCAGTGGCTAGGGGAGCGGCCACGCCGGACGACACATTCACGTCCAGGTCCTCAGCGATTTCTGACAAGTCGAGCAGTTCTGGGGCTGCCCTTGCGACGAAAGAAGAAGAAGCAGAGCGCCCGGAAGAGGAGGCAGCTGAAGCAGAGCGGGGCACAGCTGAGGCTTGGGGACGGCTGACTGCCTGCGCAGGGGAAGCTTTTCTGCTGCAAGCCACCCTGGTCGAGGCGCCCGACTTTTGCATCATTGCCTGCATCCTGAAGTACTAAATTTTAATTGATGCCAGTTTGCAATTGTCGAAACCTTAAATTAAATTGCTGTGATATTTAATTCAATTATTTCATGTCAACTCAAGCAAAATAAGCAGTGGGACCAGGGCATGAGTTTGCCGAGGCTGTTCGCCGAGGCATGCCATATTCGTTTACACGTTCTAGCAAATGGTTTTAACTTCATTGTCGTAATGCGAGAAAGAAATAGAGAAGAGAGTGCCTGCAAGGAAACATGTGTTTAAATGAGTTAGCCAGGTCTAGAGTCCTGAGACACAGGTGTCTGGTGGTCGGAGTGCCATTGCTGATAAATGACACGTAGAGGCTTGTAGTTCAAGGTGTGCATATATGATAGGTTATAGGAAAAAGAACGCAGATAGTTTACAAACTACCGGCATGGATTAATTAGGAAAGGATGCATATTGTTTTGTGTTCTGCAACACCCAAATGGATGCATATACACACAACGTCCCACCTGGAGAACTAGAATAGGAGAGGCTTTTTAGTGGGGGCTCAGGTGTTTGGGAGGCAGAAGCCTGCTGCACACCTCTACGAGTATTGGTTGCTCAGACACTTTCGGGGGTTGGTGTGTTCAGTGTCTCGTCTCATCTATATGATTTAGGCCTAATTCTTTCATGAGTGCTGTGGCATGAGTGCTGTGGCATGACCAGTAATTCCGAGGCTGTGGAGCGGGTTCCTGGTGTGGCTGCTGTAAACGGTGCCTGCTGCCTGTTGCCTGTTGCTCCTCCTAGCAGGATGGTGTGAAGGGTTTTGCGGTGTCCGAGTAAGCGAAGCATTAGCGGCTTCTGTTGTTCTCGTGCCTTTTCTGCTTGTTGGGTAGGGGGCGTGTCTGCACAGTACTTATTTTTCGACTAGATGTACACTGCGTTTTTTTGGTTGTATAGCCTGCTAGGTTATGAAATGAAATGAAAACGATCACATCACATCACAGAACGAATATCCAAAGGAAATCTAAAGGCTAGCAGAAAGACAACAAGCATCTACCCCACAGGCAACTGAACAGCTGCCCAAGCCAATTCACAATGAGTCCCTTGGAAGGACAAAGCGCCAATGACCATGAGAATACAGACTACATAGTAATGAAATACAAGATTGAAAGGTGCAGCCCCTGGATCCTGAAAATAGGGCAATTTCCCTTTGGGACTACAGCAAACTTTGCGTTGCTGGAACTTTCAAAGACTCATCTGATGCTTTTAATTATATATACCAACACCATCTGCAAGCTGCAAAAGGGATAGACCATCGCCTGCACGTCAACGCAGGGCAGATAAAGAGATGTTGAAGACCAAGAGCAGTACCTCACACACTAGCCCTTGATAATTGAAAAACGGGCTCTCCGTCTACCTAAAACCGACAAAACCAGAACCATCATCAGCACGGAACCTACTGTCCGCATAGATGTAGAAGGTGCCAGCTGCGAGATCTGCTGTGACCCAGGGACGCGTGAGGAACACACAGAACAAGGAGATTTACCTAACACAGACCTATACCAATGCAGCGTATGCAACTGCGCCTCCACTGGTCATGTCTAAAACAGCTCCAGTGCCACAAAGAAGAAGACGGAATTTGCATAGATGCACAAAATAAATGACTGGATGGAGCTGTCCTGCCTGCCACGAACTCTCCTCACACAAAGCAGAGTCACATGCATCACAACACGAACTGCTTAAGGTAGCCTGGAGCCCCACCTGGGAGGGAAAAGAGCTAATGCAATCACGGGCAAGCCATGTGCCTGTTGAAAAAATGGTGTTCAACGTGAACGATGTTGGGGATACCTCGCCTATCGTTATATATCGCTATCATGATGGGGTGCACGGTATCCTCAAGCTCACCTCCTGCTTTTGGAAAGCTGTCCTTGTATGGCTTTCAAGCCTGAACAAAGTGCAAAGTCTGAACCCTGAATTCGTGTGGAGCAAGGTGATGATGGTTTGATCTGCTAGGGTGCAAGCTGAGTGTAATAATGGCCTTCAAAAAATAAAACCAGCCAAAACAAACGCCACAGGCGCATTTTTGAGGGTTGAAAAGGTAGGGAACAATGCATGCTGCGTGCTGCGCGTCCATCGCGTCTGTGCAGGCAAAAACGCGCACGTGCTGTGCTTGCTGTAATTTGAGGATCCATTGACTCACACACAGGACTAATGATGCACAACCAACGCTTTGTGTGCGTTCCTTGGGGTTGAAATCATAGCCTAGGGCGAATTGGAGGTTCCGGAACAGACAATTTTGGGGTCCTTGCAATGCAAGCGCGCGCTCGAACAGACAAAAAGCGTCCCTTGCAAGCACAGGTGCGAGACCGGACAGAACAGACCACACACACACACACACACACACACACACATACACACACACACGTTCCTGAGGGTCAAAAACACGGGATAGAACGTGTGTGACGCGCCCATAGGCTGCGTGAGTGGTGATTGGCCACCAGGCTGTGTGTGCTGTAATCAAATGCACGCCGTTGCGTTGCACATTCTCAAGACGAATGGTGCACAAACGACGCTGTGTTCCTAGGGGTCCAGGAAACCGACCCCGCAGAAGGCAGAACCAGACAGCATGACCAAACCCCTCAAAGCCCTTTCCTCTCCTTCCCAGCATTCTCACGTAACTGAATAAGAGCCAAAGCGTTGAGGAACTTGTCTATTTCTTCTGCTGTTCCTGGGCTGGCATTGTCCTTGGCTGTCCGCTGCTGGCTGCTGAAAATCCTGTATCTGCGAGTGTGATGAATCTTGTGCGTGCTGTTGAGGTGATGATCTGTGTGACGATGATTATTGTTTGGGATCTGTGCTCTCTTTCTTGTACAACCTGAAAAGGACCAATAAACCGTGGGCAAAGCTCAGGAGTGGAGCTCTCACCCACTTTCAAAGTGAAGTGCTGAGTGGAAAGCAAAATGTAACCTTTAAGAGAAAGCTCTAGCGGCAGTAAGGTCTACGTACTTTCTCTGTCGCTCTTGTGCACAGTGAAGTGCATCTTTTCATGCAAGTTCCGGTTTGAACCTGCCCACAAAGGCGCTTGCAGCTGGGTTGCTATCACGTGCGCATGGTTGGTTGTCTGCAACTGCTGGGGACAATGGTGGTGTATGAGGGGGACGACCATGATTAAGGTAGAAAGGGGTGAAGCCAGTACTAGCCTTTACGCTGAAAACAGAAATGTGCCTATCACACAGACTGGGGAGTGCCAAAACAGACAAAGGGTACTACACCTACTGGGAAGGACCTCAGATTGCTAATCGATAAGCCAGCTACAAATGCTTTCTGGAACAATTGTAATCTCAACTTCTACGAAAAGCGTAATGTTATGAGGTACCGCACTGGTATGATTTAATCAAAAACTAGCCTAGGCTTTTCCCCCAAAGCAAACTCCCCCATCTGCCACTGCCACTGCGCTTCATATACTCTTTGGTTGCAAACACACTAAGATGAGGAACATGTTTATAAAACGTCATAATATGGCAAGTGCACTGATAGTCCAAGCCCTACAATAGGGACCATGCGGTGCCAACCGAATTGCCTACACTGATATAGGCAGTGCAGATAATCTAGTACTAGAACATGGCCTATATTTGAGAAACACTGCCAACAAAACCATGCCCTACTGGTTGCTACCAAACCTAACAACACATGCTTTGAAAGCCTCTTCTCGTCCCTATGCTATCTTACTTTTACCTAGCACTATGTGTTCTTTTTAATAACCACCCGCAACTCAGATTTTCAGCAGCTTGCTAAAGACAATAAACGTATTCCAAACCAGAGGGAGGTTCACCTGATTAAGTTTTAATTCTGTGAAGACACTAGGCCTGATCTCAATTTCAAATGCAAAATCTAATAACAAGCTCCACGTGATCCTCGTTGGAGTATTGGGGATTATTTACAAAGACCATACAAATCTCTGGCAGACCTCCATCTGGATTGCCATAAGATTAAAAAGCTGACACATAATAGAGTAGTAGTAGTAGAGTACACAACTGAATGAGCGCTCCATCAGACAGCATCTACACTCATAAAACACACGATATGCATTGCAATACAACCTAAGCAAAAACAGTCATGACGTGGGTCTGGGTGCCACAGCACACAACCCCCCCGCCCCACACTAACTTTTTTCTGTTGTGTGTTTGCGCGGTGGGTGTTATTGCCTGGTGCGAGCATGGTGACCTACGTAACCCCCTCCTTATTCATGCTGGCTGTGTCATCACTACCAACGGTGTCTTTTTTTATTCTTATCTTTTCTGAGTTATGCATTACGGGCAACTCTTCTTGCATCATTGGCAGGCCTAGTAGTTTGATACGTGTTATTTGGGTTTCTAAGGTTGTTATACTAAAATCTGTGTAAAACGCTACAAAGTTCAGGTCTACAAAGAAAATACCCTCAACATTGCACTCCGGCCTGCACCTAATATTTGGGGTCAGCCACTCACCAGCAGGAGTATCCCATTCTCAGATCCATTGGTTTGTGAATTTTTCTTAGGTTTCCTTAGCCGGATAGTAGTGATGCACACCCAACACCCACCCAATCGGCTTTTTTTCCGTATTTCATACGGGAAGAAGTGGTTTCCAAAATCTGCGTACTTCTTGTTATTAGACTGATCAAGCGCGAGATATCAACTGCACAGCTTACTGTCTTAAGTTGTACTGGATTACCATAAGATTAAAAACCGACACACTGTCACGACAAATCATGGTACCAGCTTAAGCATGGAGTGCAAGTATGAGCCATAAAGGTGTGTTTAACGTCTCCTCCCTCTCCACGCAAGAAGGAAGCGACGGGTCAAGCAACGCCCTGAGGAGATGGTACTCAGACAAGTCTGAAAAAAGAGCGAGTTTGTTACAAGAGGACCATCTAAACTGGCCAAACAACCAAATAACTGTAAACACGTAGCTCACATTATAAATTTCAGGAAAAATCACACCACTGATTTAGCATGACAACACAAACTGAATGAACACTCCATCAGACATGCACCTGCACTCATAAAAACAAGGTATGCACTGCAATACAACGACAGTCATGGTGTGCGTCTGGGTGCCACGGCACACACCCCCCCTGACCCACACTAATTCTTTCTTTTATGCTCTGAATTTATTCCATTCTTAACTTGTCATCACAGTTTCACTGATTTTGAGATCAATGCATTCCTGAATCAAGACTCATACAGACTCCTCAAGTTTGTGTCAGATTTAGTTTCAATTTTCGACACTGGTTGATTTTGTTTCACCAGCCAATTGCCAATTGCCATCAGCCAGAGACTCGGGCTGTAGGCCATCCTTGTAACCCTTGTAACCCTTATGTGGGGGGGTTGCCTGGTGCGGGCACCTACGTAACCCCCTCCCTTAATCATGCTGGCTGTGTCATCACTACCAGCGGAGTCTCTTTTGTTAAAATAAAAAAGAATCTTGTGGACGAGACTTTGAATCCTTTTTTTGTAACAGGAGTCCTTTCACTTCAACTTACACGTTCACTTCCCTAATCAATTGCAGCGCACCAGCAGACAGTCATGCCCTGCTGCTGGCGAAAGCAAGTAAACGACAGATAAAGTGGAGAAATTTATCACAGAAATACACGTGGCACACCGAAAGTCAATGAGTTTAAACATGTCACTGCTTGCAAGACCTTTGAGTCATATAAGAGTCAAGTCCGTAGGTATCAACAGAATGAAATAAGAAACGAGTAATACCAAGAAGTTGGATTTAGGAGCAAGTTTAGATGAGTTGCATGTGTGCATCCGACGATAATAAATGCACCTCAGCCCAGCCCAGCCCAGCCCAACAAGCCGGCCAATTTTTACGAGGGCCTGGACATAGGCCGTTTGCCGATCTTGTCTTGTCCTGCTTGTGCCTGTCGTGCCATTCCTAGTCCTGCGTGCAATGGGTAGGAGTGGCATGTGCATATTTGGCGCAGCACGAAGGTAGAAGAGTAATGTACTTTGGTACGGAATATTAAATCAGTAACTGGATCAGAGTTGTGCAGTACATGGAGTGTTTAAAAATAACATGGCGGCAAACATAGATTATTGGGCAACTGGATGTTTGTTCAATGGGGATTACAGGTAAGTCACTTTGCCATTTTGTGCATGCATAAAGTTTCCTGCTTATACAATCACCAGTTTGTACACATTCGTTTCAAGTTTCATGTATCCTCACATACTCCCTTTCAACACCCCCCCAAAAACTTGCTGCGTTGCTGCATCCTTACCGTTGATACCACCAATTCCATTCGCTCCGTAGGCTGGCTGTGCTCCTCCCACGTTCCGGTTGTAGGCACTTTGAGGTCCCCCACCAACCGCACCAGCTGCAGGCCTCACAGCGGCTCCTGAGTAGGAGAGCGACCAAGCTTTGGCATGAAAACAAGATTTGAGTTTTAGACTAAAGAGTCGTGCATGTCTGAAAGGCATTCTACTGACTCCCAAAGATGGAGCAGCCAGCACAAAGACAAAATTCGTTTGTTGCAGGTCCATGCGGTTACTGACTTGTTTACAATTTGACTCCAACCACTCGCAGAGGAACGCTTACCTAGGCCTGGCCTATTTTGTTGCAAGCCCGCTGGCACTGCTGCAGCAGCTGACCCTGGACGTGGTGCCGGCTGCTGCCCACCACGTGAAGGGGGGGGTTGCTGCTGGTACGCGGAGGGGGGCCGAGACGGCACTTTGGCACCTACGTAAGTGTGGAGGGAGGGTATATGGAATATGGAGAAGGGGGAGGGAGTTGGCGCCTGGCAAGAGACCTCTATTATTTATTGAGCTTTAAAACTTCTAGCACGTCACTGTAGTAATCAGGATTTTAACCCTAACTTATCAGCACATGCCCAAGTGCACCTCAGCATAAGAACAGCAACCCTACAATCCCCCCTGCTTGTTACATAGCACCTCCAATGTAACTATCAACCCTTGATACATCCCAGCACTGCCACATACCTGCAGCTGGTGAAGCTCCGGGTGGTGTGGGGGGCGGCCTTGGTGCTGCGGCCCCTGCAGCGTACACTGCCCTTGCACCTGCTGCCCCTGCTGCTGCGCCTGACCAGATTTGAGGTGCTTGGTGCCTGCCTCCTGCTGCTGCTGGGATGGCGTGTGTGTACGTGTTTGTGTGCGTGTGTGCGAGTGTGTTTGTGCCACACTACCTGTGCATGAATGCATGGCTGTCGTTATGGATGTGAGAAGCGAAATGGTGTAGGCATGCTCATAGCATCCGTGAAAGTGAGCACCGGGAGTGTATGCATGTTGCAACAGTGCACAGTGGAAACTGTGTGTACTTAAAGATGTGGACACGTGCTTTACAAGTGCACGCACGGTTGTAATTGTGTGTGTTTAAGGTCAGGCAAAGGCTCCAGGGGGTGCCACGAAATGATTTGCAAGCTCACCCGGTCTTCCTCCTGCAACTGAGGGCGCTGAACTCCTGGCGGCGGACTGTCTTTGGCCCATAGCAGACTGAACAGCGTGTGTGTATGTGTGTGAGAGTGTGTGTGCGTGTTTGTGTGTGCGTGTATGTGTGTGCGTGTATGCGAGTGCACGAGTGCGCGGCCCACAGCAGCCTGAGCGAGCAGCAGTAAAGCACCACTCAATTGCAGTGTCGCCTTGTTGCCTAGACAAGATCACGGACGTAACACTGTAACACTGTAACGAGGTAACGCTGTAACAATGTAACCCTGGTCAATTGAGTTGACCATTAGGGCTCGGGATCGTTGTAAAGCAAAGCAGCGGCTGAGCAAATCAGCCAATGCCTGCAATTGCAGCCCCCAAATTTCACAAGCAAGGTTTGTGTGTGAGCAATGAGCAAGCATGGAAGACAGGCACACACACCTGAGGAGCTTGTGCTTTAGCAGCAGCGCCACTTGATGACGGGCGTGCAGAGGGGGGAGCGCTGGAGCACTGTTCGTGGCTGCCTTCTGTTTCATAGTTTGCAGGGGGGAGGGCGCACTGGATGGCGGCAAAGTTGCCTCCCTTGGGGACACGGATGGTGCTGAGGATGTTGCCGTGCGAGGATTCAGGACGGGCACGCTGCGCGCGTGTGTATATGTGTGCGTGCGTGCATGTGTATGTTTGCGTGTGTGCCTATGTGCGTATGTGCATGCGTGTGTGTACGTGTGTGTGTATGTGTGTGTGTGTATGTGTGTGTGTGCGTGTGTGTGTGTGTGTGTGAGAGGAAAGCAGCCGGCCTACACACAAGCAGGCAATGCTTTTGCCAACACATAAGCAGACAATGCTTTTGCCTACACACAAGCAGAAAATTGCTTGTGGACTCACAACTTCATCTGGCAGCAGGTGTATTTTGGATTTCAGCGTGGGGCTGTTCAGAACTTGGGTCATGGTGGGTCGTCTCAGTGGATCCACTTGAAGCAATGAAGTCACGAGCTGAGACAGCTCTCTGCTGATGCTGGATGGTAGGGGGGGGTACCTGCGAGCGTGAAAACATACGATGATATGGCCGCAGCTTATTGCTGCCTATACATTTGTAGGTACACGTCTGTGTGTGAACACGAGTGTGTGTGCATGTGTGTGTGAGTGCATGTGTGTGTGTGTGTGTGTGTGTGTGTGTGTGTGTGTGTGTGTGTGTGTGTGTGTGTGTGAGACACAGTGTGTGCGTGCGTGCAAGCAGCTGCTGCCAGTTGGCCATTTTGCAACTCCGTGTGAATGCATGCAACAATCCACACAGCAAACAGGAACGTCAGGACACAGCAGAGCAGTTGGGTAGTGCCTGTGCTTCTTCCACTCACATCCCACTTGTGATCTTCTTGCTCAGCTCTCCTAGGGACCGTGCCTCAAAAGGCATCTTGGCAGAGGCCAGCTGCGTGTATGTGAGCGTGTGTGAGTGTGTGAGTAAAAGGGGAGCAGGATACTTATTCAATTTTACAGTACTCTTCACAAAAAATGCACGCTGTTTTTCATCGATGCTTAAAGTGGGCTTCACTGCCTGCATAACTTCCCCCTTTTCTTTGCACGTGAAAGCAGCATCCGAGTGTAGGTAAGCAAAGGTCAAAGGCCTGGTGCAACAGCAGCTCGCACGCTGCACACACACACACACACACACACACACACACACCAAAAGCAGCTCGCACGCTGCACAACTGCTCCTACAAGAAGAGCAGCACACTAGTTTGAGGAAAGCCTGTTGCAAGGCTCGTACACCCCTTTTACAAGCAGCACTCTACATCATAAGAACAACATTTTCTTTCTTCTGCAACAGGAACCATACACCTGCAACTTGCAGGTCACACGCATGACAGAACAGGCCAGGAAAGCAAGAAAGTGAATACTTTGATTAAAGAAAGGATGCATCATTTGTGCTGCAAATGTAGCCAGACCAGAAAAGGCAGTGCAGCGTACCTCATAAAGTAGGCAGCCCAGGGAGAACGCGTCACAGGAGTACGTGTAAGGCCTGCAAAAGAAAAGGTTTTTTGAATCCTTACACAATCATAACGAGGAACACGTGGAATGTAAGGGGTGCAGAAGGACGCAGCTTGAACGTACGAAACAATGTGTCTGCGAGGAACGTGATGTTGCATTACAACTTCCAGTGCCAAAGGCTTAGTTAGCAAAGACTGTCCCTTCAAAGCAATTCAAAAGCAAAGCTAGGGAACGCCCATAAAGCATGTGTAGCCCTGTTGAAGCTTTACAAACAATCACACTGATACCTCGAAAAATAAGCCAGCTATAAAGATAAAAGTAAACGTTGATGATGTTGACGCCCGAATCAAAGAGACCTCACAATGAAGATGAGACTATATGCAACCGCTAAACAAGGCAGGGCTGCCCAGAGTCTAGTTTAGTCAGGTCTGTTTAGAGGGAAAACAGGTTCACAGTACAAACGATGTTGGTAAAGGACCCGACAAATCTCACCTTGTTCGCCATATCTCAGGTGCCCTGCGTGTGTATAAAAGCACATGCAACAGTTAAGGTATGTGTGAGTACAAAAACAAGGCATTCACAGCTCCAGCTCCAGCTACACAGTCTTTGTTGCTTGTCGGGTTGCTGCTGCACCCCTCTGTGTACCACAAGTTCAATTGCACGAGCACTCTCATTCATTGCACGAGCGCTCTCGTTCATTGCACGAGCACTCTGTGCACCACAAGTTCAATTGCACGAGCACTCCTGTTGCATGTCAGGTGTTGCTGGAATCTTCATTGCGTCTGCTTCCCTTTTTGCGTGTGCAATCCATTTATTATGTGTGCACGTCCTTTGCATTGCTTGCGGACCTTGATGTGACATGATTTAGGCTGCCCACTAAAAGCAAGCCACAAGTACACAGAAGCAGTAGCAGGAAACGGAAGCTGCAGACGTCGCAGACACGACCAGCTATATGACGTACGAAATAACACTGCAGTAGCGTCTTTGTGTTAAGAACTCACATGTAGTAGGGCGTGCCTATCTGGGTGCTTGTGAGGGGGCTATTTTTGAGCACCTGCAATGGAGAGTATTATGCGTACTTCAGCAGCGCAGTAAAACAGTCGCCACGGTGACTTCTCTCAAAAGGGTCTGCTTAAGTTTTAAGGCTGCAAGGCAAAGAGCTGGAAAAATGAGCCCTGCAAAGATGCATTTAAGCTATGGCGATGTTCTGTCAAACATCCCTCCCACTCTTTCAAAAGTTTGGTTTATTGAGACTTGAGGCACAGGATCCCACAAAGCACAAGCACGCCGTAAACAGGAAAATCTTTTAACTTCTGACCGTGCCTTCAGCTGCGCCAACAGGCAAAAACATTCAAAATCATTCATGCGTTCATACACACACGCACAAGCTTACCTCGTACATACAGGTTATATACAAATTACATTCTACTCACTACCCAGATATGATTAATGTACATTCATACTTCATACGTACACGCACAAACATCCTTTGAATGTGTACATACATACCATACCCATACCTCACGTACGTACCTTTGCCACGCCCAGGTCACCAATCTTGACTACATCGTTAGCCATCAACATGATGTTCCCGGGCTTAATATCGCGATGCAAAATCTGGTGAGGCGAATGGCACAAATCATACGTGGGAGTTAAATGGCTTGTCCTCGACATTGCTTTGAATAGAGTATACGCAACACGCAACAAGAGCGTGCGCAACAGGTGACAAGAGGGGGCTGTATCTGTTTTGAAACCTAGTCCTTAATAGAGCGATTGCTCCGGCACACCTTGAGTGAGTGCAGCGCCTCTAGTCCTTGAACTATCTGGATGAAAATCTTCCAGACCTACCAGTGCAGTGCAGTGTGTGTGTGTGTGTGTGCAGGGTAGTACTGAGCATGTGCTATAAATTGCTTAATTCAATTGAGTTGCAATGCATGGTACAGCACATGTTCTGATGAGCAGCACTCACCAAGTCCTCAGGAGGAGACTTTTTCTGTTGCTGTGCCTTTTGGATGATTTTCCTAATATCCCCATCAGGCGCATACTCCATTATCTGGGTTATAGATGACAATGAGCGGAAAGTATTCAGTGGAAGCATTGCAAAACAAAGGTGAAGAGTTTTGTGCATGTTCGTGCCCTTAGGTTTTTTTATTGGCATTTCCTATTTCCCTTTGTGCAAATTTAACGTGTCAGCATTTCCTTGTGCCATGGCTACTAAGTAAATACGTCTCCCGCACTAGATACGTCTTTTGACAAAATAACATTTGAAGGAAATTTAAAGGGAGTCCCAGATTGTACTTACGATGCACAGCTTGTTGTTTTCTATGATGGCCTCATGGTAGTGCAGCACATTGGGGTGAGACACGGAGGCGAGGAGCCGCACTTCCTCCACCGTTGACTGCCTGTTCAGTCACAAAAGCAATATTTTTTAGGTAGCTGCCAAACTGTCTGTTGTGCTCATCGCTTGATGGGATGCGTAACTGGTGAGCAAAAAAGTGCAAGGTTTTATGTGGTGTCTCTGACAGGAAGTTGCCGCCCTCCCTTCCTCCCACCTGTCTGCCACACCCATTGCTTTTACATCCACCTCCTACAATTACAGGAAACAGGGTGTTGTAGGTGCGCTTTATGAGTGACAATTGTGCCGAGTGTTAAATTGTTGGCGCTGCGCACGGCACAATTTCAGGCTTGTCGTGCTTGTTGCCCCTCTTTCCCCCCATTCCTTACCTTTAGAGCATACAGTACACCATCAGACAAGCGCTGTATCTCGGACACAGAGCCGTACGATCCTTTTCCCACAACCTGGTTTTAACAACAAGGGAAGAAAAAAGTCGTCACCTTTGCCTTAACCAAAAACACACCACAAGTGTCCAAACATAACTGCTACCCTGGAGCACACTTACCTTAACCACCTGCAAGTATTTACAAGGGGAAAGCAAGGACTTAATTGAATGTTACGTGAGAAGCATGCACGATGCGTCGGGGATACAAAGCATGGGTACCCAACCATGCAAGCAAACTAACAAAAGCAAATCCTGCAGGTACTGGGCTTGCAGGCCTCTCCCACCCCTCCCCACGCTAACCAGGTACTGTTTCAGGTACGGAAGCGTGCCTTGGGGGTGTAAATCTAAGTGCCCTTTTCTATGCAAGCACCTCACCTTGAACCGGGATTTCAGGCTTGACATCACTGTCCAATCCAATAGTTTATTATGGTTTTGATGTCTACCCTAGCTGGCTGGAAGACGCCCGACACTCAAATTTGGAAGTTTGAGAGTGGAAGGTTCTTTTCACGAGATATAAATTCTCCTTAAACTTATATTATATTTTAGTAGATGCGCCCCGCATTTTCTCTCGGTCCTACAATCCCGCACCTCGATCATTTGATGCAGTTTTCTCTCGGTCCTACAATTCCGCAAATGTTCTGCATATATTGTTATAATCTTAACGTTTGATGGCACGCCTCGTCTCGTGTCTGCGTCGTGAATCTTGCTAATTTGGCCAGAGACCGAGTGCCTTTGAAACATTTCTATAGTCTTAAACCATAATAAAAAAGGGAAACAGTACTAGAAGCCGAGGAGGCCGTAGATTTCACAACTTCTGCGTTGTTGTCAAGTTGTGAAACCAGCTGCCCAGAAGTCCGAAGGCCGCTGCAGACTGGACTAACCCAAACACAATTCTACATCAGCTACCTCCAAGCATCTCCCGCCGTTTTTTGGCCTGCACAAACAGAGTTTTCATGAAACTAATGCATGTGTGCGCGGAAAATGGGTTGCCCCGTGGGTGTATCGAGTGCGAGCCGAAAGATCTGCACTTAAATCGCAAGCACACAGAGAGGTGAACAGTAAATTGCACCGAGGTTCACCTGGTGGCTAACTCCATCTTCCTGAATAGGCATCTCGGCATCTCCCAACTCAAGCGCGTGGGCACGCGAGGCAAGGACAGCAGCCTGTGCGTGCATATGTGCGTTTGTTTGGGAGCATGTGAGCGTGCGTAAATTGATTTGGTACACTTTACGAAGGTGAGATGACAGGCAGGAGTGGGTGTACAACAGCGTGTTTCATGCAGACACACACACAGACACACACATACACACACGCGTACGCACGAACCTGCAAATCTGCTTCCTCTGCTTCTGTCACCTCAACCCCTTCACCACTCCCATCTTGATCCATAGCCTCATCCCCACCACCGTTGCCACCTCCCAAGCTCAATTCCCCCCCCGCAAGCGTTCCCCCATCCGTGGCTCCAGGCAGCTCTTCAACCTCAATCTCCTGGCAAGCAAAGAGGATACAAACATGTGCATTGCATGCTTGTTGTGTTTTGTGTATGTGTCTGTATGAGGATGTTATGAGCCTGCATCGTTTCAACTCGTCTCGTACACTCTGCAGAATACAGGCATCAAACGAGCTTCTTCAAGAGAAGACACAACTCTGATGGCTTGATGCATATTTTACACTTCACAACTTTTAAGAGTCAAGGAGTACGACAACAAGTCTTTTAAACCACATTTAATACAATACCCAGGGATGGGTCATATCGCGTAGGCGTATTATACGTCGTATCGTATTTATCACGTATTTAACCGTAATTTTCAAATTGCTCCGTATAATACGATTCTGGGCACTTAACGAATTTTGCAGCCACAAGCCCCCCAGAGCCCCCCAGAAGCAATCCCAGGCCCTCTAGAGCCCCCCAGAGGCACTTCCGAGCCCTCTAGAGCCCCCCAGAGGAACTCCCAGCCCCTCAGAACGTAGCATGATCACTTGCTTATTGCTACCACAACCCAGAAGGTGATGCCTGTAGCGTAGATGAATTGTG
>Ga0307947_1001762_pt1 | contig 17249 bp, 12 predicted proteins | sample OrgLakmetagen232_FD_201840 | JGI IMG/M metagenome (GOLD analysis project Ga0307947, IMG submission 201840) | Saline water microbial communities from Organic Lake, Antarctica - #232 | ecosystem: Environmental > Aquatic > Non-marine Saline and Alkaline > Saline | place: Antarctica: Organic Lake...
CTATACGTGTTGCTCAGGCACGCATTAAATGTAGGGTTGGCCAAAACCGTATATATACATATATATACACCGTATATTTGGTGATTTCCGAGCCAAAAATACCGTATGTACACCGTTTATATATGGTTCTGGCCAACCCTAATTAAATGCAGTTGCTTACCACCCAGAGCCCAGAGCTGTCACTTCCTCTCTCCTGACCTCCTCATCTGAACCTTTTGCAAATGGAAGGGACGTGCAAACTCCCCATATGTATAGGGTTGGCCAGAACCGTATATATACACCGTATATGACCGTATATTTGGTGAATTCCCCGCCAAAACTACCGTATATACACCGTATATATATGGTTTTGGCCAACCCTACATATGTAGCCTCCCCATATGTATGCATACGTGCCACGACAAACTCCCCAAATGTACGTATACATGCCATACACTCCCAAATGTATCCTCTCCATATGTATGCATACATGCCATGACAAACTCCCCAAATGTACGTATACATGCCATACACTCCCAAATATGTATCCTCTCCATATGTATGCATACATGCCATGACAAACTCCCCATATGTATGTATACACGCCATACATTCCCCATATGTATGTATACACGCCATACACTCCCCACATGTGCGTATGCATGCCAATTGGCACGCCCCTCAAACATCACCGACCCTGTCTCAACTGCATGCTCATCCCAACGGCCTTTTCTGCTTTGAGGCTCATCCTAGCAGCCATTATTTTCCTGCCGCAACCTTCCCTAGGCCTGCTGTCACTCCTGATTAGGGTTGGCCAAAACCATATATATACGGTGTATATACGTTAGTTTTGGCAGGGAAATCACCAAATATACGGTCATATACGGTGTATATATACGGTTCTGTCCAACCTTACTCCTGATTTACCAGCAGCTCTCTGCCGACCTCCAAATTGCCCACCACGATTACCTCTCAGCCTCTCATTCCGCGCACACCGTTGTCTTTACACACAACAGCGGCGCACAAACTCACCAGCCGCTCTTATCCTCAGCCTCTGCTTAATCGACGATAATCTCTTAGCCTCTCATTCCGCGCACACCGTTGTCTTTACACACAACAGCGGCGCGCAAACTCACCAGCCGCTCTTATCCTCAGCCTCTGCTTAATCCACGATAATCTCTTAGCCTCTCATTCCGCGCACACCGTTGTCTTCACACACAACAGCGGCGCACAAACTCACCAGCCGCTCTTATCCTCAGCCTCTGCTTAATCCACGATCATCTCTTAGCCTCTCATTCCGCGCACACCGTTGTCTTTACACACAACAGCGGCGCGCAAACTCACCAGCCGCTCTTATCCTCAGCCTCTGCTTAATCCACGATAATCTCTCAGCCTCTCATTCCGCGCACACCGTTGTCTTTAAACACAACAGCGGCGCACAAACTCACCAGCCGCTCTTATCCTCAGCCTCTGCTTAATCCACGATAATCTCTCAGCCTCTCATTCCGCGCACACCGTTGTCTTTAAACACGACAGCGGCGCACAGACTCACCAGCCGCTCTTATCCTCAGCCTCCACTTTGTCCGCGGTCATCTCTCAGTCTCTATCTCTATCACCTAAACCTTCACATATCAACAGTAATTACGCACGTGGCCTAGCAGTTGCACTTTATGACCAATGGCTCAACCTGTAACCCCTGTATTTCTAAAACCTAATTCATTGTCTGCATTTATTAAGGTGACGAAAAAGCTCACCAGCCGCTCTTATCCCCAACCTCCATTTTGCCCACTTCAAATCAACTCCTCGTCTCGGCTTCTACCGCTTCCCACCCTCAACCAGAAGTAGTTCACACTCACCCTCCACCAGAAGTAATTCACAGACCCTCCACCAGAAGTATGTTCACACTCACCCTCCACCAGAAGTAGTTCACACTCACAAACGTGACATTGAAGCCGCCGCTTTTTTCCAGACTCCACTTAGTCCACGATCATCTCACTAGCCCTACCTGTACCCCCTGAACCATATAGTCTGCATTCATGATGGTGAAGGTAAAACCCACCAGACGCTCTATCCCAGCCTCCACTTCGTCCACCTCAACCATCTCCTCGTCTCTCCCTGCCCTTATGTCAGCACTCAATGTAGCAGTTTGCCCTGCAATGGTAAGAGTTGAGCACATACCTGACATCATGCACCACAGCTATCACACCACAAATTAGATTTGATGCAGCAGTCCATCTTGCAATTGTAAGGGCAGAACAGACAAGTAAGAGCAGAACAGACATGCACTGCAGTAGCTTGGTACCAGTGAAGTTCACCCCGCGCGGATCAAGAAATTTCAGACCCGCAGGGCCTGGGAATTTTTATCCCGGAAAACGAAATTATTTTTCGTTCATCCCGGACTACCCAAAATTAATTCGATTTTGCTTCCGGGCTGCGGGCAGGCTGAGCCAAAAGCAAAATTCCGACGAGAGCGCATGTCAGCACGCAGCCAGGGAGTTAGCCCAGCCACGGCTGCAGTTCTACTCTGCAAGAAAAACTGGACGCACGTTTGATGCATGCATTCATGCTGTCGAATGATGATGATGAGGGCAACTTTGAAGTCGAAGTGCGTGGGGCTGGGCTGCTGCACGTGAGGAGCCTACTGGAGGAGGCTGGGCTGCTGCGCGTGAGGAGCCTGCTGGAGAAGGCTGCTTGGGAGGCTGCAGCTGCCGGGGTTGGCAGGGGGAGAGGACTTCAATGATGCGAGGGCCCCTGTTTAAAGGACCCTGCTCCCCCCTAGCATGCTCCCTTAGCGCTACCTGCCCCTCCCAGCTGAGCCTGCAGCAAACTCAAGCTTCGCATGCTGCTGAAGTGTCTTCTGTCCTAGATTTGAGCTTCCTTAAAACATAACACCGCAACGCGCCATGGGCGTTAGCCCCAGGCGCAAAAAACTTTCCTGCCTAAAAACCCGCATACATTTTAAAACCCTGTGCGGGCAACCTGCGTATAATTAAACTTTGCTCAGGCACCCGCAATCATTAAAAAGCCCCTGAACTTCACTGTTCGATACGTTAAGAAGACAGTTCATCTTAACAGAGAAGTTGGGCGCTCTAGGCATGAGCAGTGGATGCTTAAGAACACAAAACAATTGATAGGGTCTGTCCCTTGACTACGTCAGCTTGATCTAATTTGATTTTATACGCGAGAAAGAACAGACCACAAGCACTGAGCAGTGGATACTTAAGAACGCAACAGTTGATAGGGTCCGTCCCTTGACTACGTCACATTGTCGGAAAAAGTTATATTGAAATCTACAATGGATCCTCAAAAATTGTTGGGCAATTTGGATATAAACAAACTAAACGGGGAAACTCGTCAGCCTAAGTGAAAAAATTACAAATGGAGAAATTAATGCAGCGTGACCGCAGCTTGATTTTATACGTGAGAAAGAATACAGACCACAAGCACTGAGCAGTGGACTAGAGATATTAGATCGATACATTGAGCAGGGTCTGTCCCTTGACTACGTCACAGCGTGACCGCAGCTTGATCTTATTCGTGAGAAAGAACACAGACCACAAGCACTGAGCAGTGGACAAAAGATATTAGATCGATACATTGAGCAGGGTTTGTCCCTTGACTACTTCACAGCGTGACCGCAGCTTGATTTTATACGCGAGAAAGAACACAGACCACAAGCACTGAGCAATGGACTAGAGAGATTAGATCAATACATTGAGCAGGGTCTGTCCCTTGACTACGTCACAGCGTGACCGCAGCTTGATTTTATAGGCGAGAAAGAACACAGACCACAAGCACTGAGCAGTGGACAAAAGATATTAGATCGATACATTGAGCAGGGTCTGTCCCTTGACTACGTCACAGCGTGACCGCAGCTTGATCTGATACACAAGAAGGAAGAAAGATAAAAAGCACTGAGCAATGGACGACAGGTATTTAAAACAGTTTTTGATCCAATTTTAGCCGCAGCTTGATCTGAGGTTAAGGAAAGAGGAAAGAATACAAGCACTGAGCAGTGCACGGAGGGGGTAAAAAAAAAGGCAGCTAGGTCTGTCCCTTGACTAGATAACAGCTTTGGGTTGACTAGATCACAGCTTAAGCGTTGACTAGATCACAGCTTTGGGTTGACTAGATCACAGCTTTGAGTTGAATAGGTCACAGCTTAAGCGTTGATATGGGACGCAAGAAACAGAAGGTATTCGCACAGAGCAGTGAGCGCTTTATAGGAGTACCAGTGTTCTCGCAGAACTGACTTGCAGCATCCATCCTTTCTCTGGGACAGTTGAGATCGATGCGGCAGCTTGGCCTAATGCAATGCATTGCAGACAATGCCTTTGACCTAATGCAGTGCATTGCAGACATCAAAGGTGTGCTTATGCAAGACCATGCGAGATTAAAGATATCTGACGTCCATCAAAGGTGTGTGTAGCCTATGGCAATGTGCATTGCAGACAAGTTGCAACCCCAGAATCAAAGATAAATGGCATCCATCAAAGCGTGTTTATGCAAGACAATGCAAGATCAACACAGCAGCAAAACATAGCAGCTGGTAATCAGACAAGCTGGTACAAATAAGAATATGTGCATGCTTATTTGATGCATTATGCAGCTGCAATATGAAAGAAAAACAATTCACGAGGTTGGAAGGCCACCCTCAGAAAATAACTCACCAGACTGAAAGGCCAGACCTGCACACGACGATTTACTTTTAATCGCCTCCTGGTCGCTCCAAGGGCACAGTACTCCAATTACTGTGCAAGCACTCACGCTCGCTGCGGTACTGCAAATCAAATTATAAGCGGGTGCAGGGTTGCTGGTTTTAGAAAGCAGTCTGCAAATTTGTGTGAAAGCCACAGGACTCCGATTACTGTGCAAGCGCTCACGCTCGCTGCGGTACTGCAAATCAGATTACAAGCGGGTGCGCGGGTCAGATTATAAGCGGGCGCAGGGTTGCTGCTTTTAGAAAGCTGTCTGCAAATTTGCCACAGGACTCCAATTACTGTGCAAGCGCTCACGCTCGCTGCGGTACTGCAAATCAGATTACAAGCGGGTGCGCGGGTGCAGGGTTGCTGCTTGTAGGAAGCAGTCAGCAAATTTGCGTCACAGCCACAGGACTCCTCCAATTACTGTGCAAGCGCTCACGCTCGCTGCAATACTACAATGCAAGTGCCAAATAGGGATAGTGTTTGCCATTTCCCAAGGCAGACTGCAAACTTGCACCAGGAAAGCAAACTGCAAGTTTGCAACCATTTCCTATAGTAGCATTAGCATGAACTAGGAAATTCCCCCCCTTGTCACCACGCCTGAATGCAAAACCTGCGTTTGTTGTTGTTATACTTGATCAGTTTTGGTGTTGTCTCCCTTACTAGATGTGGGGAGCGGTTTTTCACTGCCTGCGTAATGATCTACCCCTTAACTAATGTGGGGAGCGGTTCTTCACTGCCTGCTTAGTGATTTACCCCTTAACTAATGTGGGGAGCGGTTCTTCACTGCCTGCTTAGTGATTTACCCCTTATCTAAAGTGGGGAGCGGTTCTTCACTGCCTGCTTAGTGATTTACCCCTTAACTAAAGTGGGGAGGGGTTTTTCACTGCCTGCTTAGTGATTTACCCCTTAACTAAAGTGGGGAGGGGTTCTTCACTGCCTGCGTAGTGATTTACCCCTTAACTAATGTGGGGAGCGGTTCTTCACTGCCTGCGTAGTGATTTACCCCTTAACTAATGTGGGGAGCGGTTTTCACTGTCTGCGTAGTGATCTACTCCTTAACTAATGTGGGGAGCGGTTCTTCACTACCATCGTAGTGATTTACCTCTTAACTAGTGTGGGGAGGGGTTCTTCACTGCCTGCGTAGTGATCTACTCCTTAACTAATGTGGGGAGCGGTTTTTCACCGCCTGCATAGCTTTTATCTTATAGTTGCTTGTATTGCAGGAGACCCGGTGCGACGGGCCCTTCCAAAACACGCAGGCACATAGACATAGACACATGCACACAGGCTCTTCAAAAACATAGGCACGTGTGGAAAGACATAGGCACACAGGTTTTTCGACAACAAGCCCTAACGTGTGGCAAGACAAGCTTTACCACGTTTAGCACTGACACCGTACAACACACAAACTGACGTAGACATATAGGTATAGACACAGAGACATAGACAAAGGCACAATGGCTTTGCAAAGACAAGCCCTCACGTGTGGCAAGACTAGCTTTACCACGTTTAGCACTGACACAGTACAACATACAAATAGACGTAGACACATAGGTATAGACACATAGACATAGACAAAGGCACAATAGTTATTCAAAGACAAATACTCAGGTGTGGCAAGACTATTCCTACCACGTTTAGCACTGACACATTGTCCGTTGCAAATTTTGCGCAGGTTGAGAGGTCAAAGTATACGAAGTGTCACGGCGGCGATCTCTTGCTTAAGTAAATGCAACACTGTTTCACGGTTTTGCGGTCACTTATTTCTAGGGTTGGCCAGACTTACATACATACGGTGTATACATGGTGTTATTGGCAGGGAAATCACCAAATATACGGTCATGCACGGTGCATTTATACGGTTCTGGCGTTCTGGCCAACCCTACTTATTTTACAATATCTGAGTAGCAGCCTCACAAAACAATATTTGCTCAGCTCGATACACAGACCCTGAGCAGCAGCCTCACAAAACAATATCTGCTCAGCTCGACACACCTGAAAATGCAACGAGGAGACATGTTGAAGAGGTTGTGTGCCCAGTAATCTGCGCGTGTGTGTGTGTGTGTGTGTGTGTGTGTGTGTGTGTGAAGCTTGAGAGCTATGTTTAGCGTGTATGCTTAAGCCACTTAAGCCACTTCAGTGCCCAAAAAGAAAACTTTTTAATCAACATAAGAGGGGGGTACATAGGGGAAACAAAAAGTCGTGTCCTCACCGTGCCCACACCTGGAGGCTGACGCACAAGATCCGCTACCACATCCTTGTTGAAACAAAGGCAGAAATAATGACAGCTGCTGCTGATCACTTCATTTTACCAGACGCAACTTGCCTTCGTTGGGCTGGTCCACTCCTGTGTCGGTCAACGCAGCAGCGAAGGGAAGCATCTGTGCTGGACCATTGTCGGCCTTGCGCAGCTTGAGCAGCTTGTATGCGCTCAGAGTGTCTCCTTGAGCCTATGTGGACAAGCAGAAGAGGTCTGGTAGGGGCGCTCCTGTGAACACACACACACACATACACACACACACACACACACACACACACACACACACACACACACACACACACACACACACACACACACACATGCACGCGCATGCACGCACACACACGCACATACGCGCATGTTTAAGAGGCCTGGGCTGTTGCACATTTGTAGACGCCCACTTTCTTTGGTCCCACCTTCAGTTGCAAACCATAGTGCCGCTCACACAGGCCAGCCCAAATGGAGCTGTCCCCTGCGGGCAGTGACGAGCATTAAATATTTATTGGCGATGTGGTGTGTGTTTATGTGTGTGCGCATGCGTTCGTGCGTGCGTGCGTGCGTGCGTGGGTGCGTGCGTGCGTGCGTGCGTGCGTGCGAGCGAGCGTGCGTGCGTGCGTGCGTGCGTGCGTGCGTGCGTACGTGCGTGCGTGCGTGCGTGCGTGCGTGCGTGCGTGCGTGCGTGCGTGTGTGTGTGTGTGTGTGTGTGTGTGTGTGTGTGTGTGTGTGTGTGTGTGCGTGTGCGAAATTGTGCACAGACTTACCGCAGGCATATTTCAGCGGAGTGCAAGTACAGGCGCAGGCACAGGTGTCTCTAAGCTCTAAGCAAGACAGAATAAGGAGCAACACATGCTCATCCAGCTGGTTGGGGAACAAGTTGGGGACTTCCTCCTCCTCTGACATTTACAAGTGGTTTGTTGAAAATATCTATCAAATAATTTGTTAAATAATATCTATATTATTATTGTAAACAATCACGTACCGCTTTCTTGCCTCTCAAAGATGGTTTGTATTCGGCCAGCAGAAGTGGATGATTTGCTCCAAGTAAGTGTAGTACACAAGCATGCATCACAGCTGTATGGAATCCAGCACACAAGTGCAGCCAAAAGTGGCAGCCTGCATTCACTGATCGCTCCTGGTTTCCTTCCCTGGGCAGATGCAGCGTTGCAACCTGTTATGGTAAGTTTGCTGTAAATATGTTTACCCATGCTCATGTGCCTAAAGGATGCTAAGATGGCACATGGTAGCGCACATTCATGCAGCACACGTTTCAGGCCAGTTCAAACACGCACACACTCAAGCTTCACACTACTTCTCCTGTTTGCAGTTTACCAGAGAACTACCAAATGAAGGTGCGCCGCTTCTCCTCCACTCTCGTTAACTCCTGCAAGCAGCAAACGTTTGCACTCACCAGTGCGTCTATTCTCCTCCTGAATGTGCAGTACTACCTATATCATATACTTTCGTGGCCTCAACTGTTGCACGTTGCTGAAGACTACGATGGGCGCATCGTCGGATACGTACTAGCGAAGATGTGAGTGTGAACGCACATTTACGTGCACACACACACACACACACACACACACACACACACACACACACACGCACACACACACACGCACTCACACACGCACACACACACACATACACACACGCACAAACACCAGGCATAAACCGACATGCCAAACATACAGGCACACACATACACGCACACACACGCACACACACATGCTCATGCACACGCAGGGATGATGAGGATGAAACTCAGGCCCATGGCCACATTACATCACTAGGCGTGGCTCGCACACATAGGAAGCTGGGCATTGCTACAAGACTCCTTGAATGCGCGCGTAAGTTGCGATAATGCCGAGCATTGGTGCACAAAACGCATACACACGCATAACACACACCTACACACGTAACTCTCTATTTCAGTGGATGTTTTTCGTTTCTCCATATTTCATGTCCTGATTTCGCCCTGCAGACAAGGCCATGCTGGATGTGTTCAAAGCGGAGTATGTTTCGCTGCACGTGCGTGTGACGAACAGCGTGGCCGTTCACCTGTACACGGAGTGCTTGGGTTACAAGTGAGTTTGTGTGTGTGTATGTCAGTGTTTTTTAAAGGTTTTGGGGCGTGTAGCATTTAAGCCTTAATTGTTACGCAGGGTGCTATAGCCAAAAAAGTGTGTAGCGCTAGCCTTTCCTAAGAGAAACGGCCAGAAGTATGGCTTTTGTTGTACAAAGTGGTTCTCATGCAGATGGAAAAGGGCTTCGAATAGAAAGTTTTTGGGTTTTGTACCCACGAGTGATCGCAAAAGGGCAAAAGAACGAGCTTGCTGGTGCTCGAACCCTGGTCTCTGGGTAACCAGCCAAAGGAACAAAGCGACACATTGTACTCCCCAAAAAATCCTATATTGCACACACGCGACACTGAATACCCCGCGACGCTTTGGTGTGTCGCTTTAAAACCCCTAAAAAGCGACACAAAATGCTTAAAAAGCGACGCGTCGCCCTTTAAAAAACTGGTGTATGTATGTGCGTCTGTGTGTTTGTGTGTGTGTGTGTTTGTGTGTGTGTGTATGTGTGTGTGTGCGTGTTTGTGTGTGTATGTATGTGTATGTGTGTGTGTGCGCGCTTGACACCGAGTGACAAAGTGTGGGGGGTTGGTGTGAGTGTGTGTGTGTGTGTGTGTGTGTGTTAGTGCAAGCATGTGCGTGCAGTTCTTGTTGGTCTCTTTGTACTATATACACGGGGTGTGCAAAACTTGTCGCTAGGGTTGGCCAGAACCATATTTATATATATACACCGTATATTTGGCAATTCCCCTGCTAAAAATATCGTATATACTATATACACTGTATATCTATGGTTCTGGCCGACCCTACTTGTAACACATCAACGTGTGTCACATTGCACGTTGCCGCAGTTACGGTGTTCTTGGCTGCGTCTGTAGCAAGCACCGCACTCCGTTGGTGTGCATGGGAACCCTATGTACGAGAGCATGAAAGTGCATGAGAACCCACGCACTCTAAGTGACCACATAAACATTCTGAGTGACCACATAACATTCTAAGTGGCCACACAAGTGGCCACATAAACATTCTTAGTGGCCACATAAACATTCTTAGTGGCCACATAAACATTCTCAGTGACCACATAAACATTCTAAGTGGCCACATAAATATTCTACCTTCATCACAACTGTGTGGCCAATGCATCCGCCTGACTGTGATCTCTGACTCCTAGGGTGCACTGATCTGGCCAGCATGATTATAAGACTGACTACAGTGCACTGATTATAAGACTGACTAGGGTGTACTGATCTGGCCAGCCTGATTATAAGACTGACTAGAGTGCACTGATTATAAAACTGACTAGGGTGCACTGAACTGGCCAGCCTGATTATAAGACTGACTAGAGTGCGCTGATAATAAGACTGACTAGGGTGCACTGATCTGGCCAGCCTGATTATAAGAAGCCTTGCCACAGCAACTGCTTGTAGGATGTGTGTAGGTTAAAGCATACATCCGTCCCTTGTAACCTTAAGTTTCTGTTCTCCCTTGATGGTCTGCCCTCCCCCCCTGTCAGTCTTCAATAGCGATAGTACGTAAGCTAAATACTGATCACAGGGATCCTCAATCAAGCATCTAGCACGTAAGCTTAGTATAGTACGTAAGCTTGGTACTGATCACAGGGATCCTATATTATGGGCGTGATATTGTCGTATGCATACCTGTAGGGTGGTTAAATATACAGTGTAAATACCGCACTTTTTGCCAGAATTTCATAACATATTCGGTCATATACGGTGTATATATACGGTTCTGGTCGACCCTACATACACACATACCCTACATACGGTGTATATGTACGGTTCTGGTTGACCCTACATACCTGTTGTGCTCCCTGTGTGTCATTCACGTTTGTATGGGGGAGCATGTCCATATTGAAAATGGAAGCGATGCGCACACACACATGCAGGCACACACACGCACACACGCACGCACGCACGCACATACACACATGCACGCACGCGCACACATACACACACACGCACACACGCACACACATGCACACACACAGCTAGGCAGACAGGGGCCCTTCGCGTTGTTCTCCGCGCCAAAGCCTGTGATTTGCTTGTTTACCCCATTCTAGCAGTTTACCTTGCTCCCTGTTCCTTTTAGGTGTTTACCTTGTTTACCTTCTAGGTGTTTTTACCTTGTATACCCCTTCTAGCGTCTGCTCAACGCCTTCTTCGCTTCCGAATTCAGAGAGTGCAAAGCAAAAAGGTGTATGTGCCCACCCTCATCCATGTATCTCCACCCTCACTTGTACGCCCACCCTCGTCTGTGCGCGTGTGTCCACCCTCGTCTGTGTGAGTGCCCACCCTCATCCATGTATCTCCACCCTCATCTGTACGCCCACCCTTGTCTGTGCGCGTGTCCACCCTTGTCTGTGTGAGTGCCAACCCTCACCCATGTATCTCCACCCTCACCTGTACGCCCACCCTCGTCTGTGCGCGTGTGTCCACCCTCGTCTATGTATGTGCCCACCCTCACCCATGTATTTCCACCCTCACCTGTACGCCCACCCTCGTCTGTGCGCGGGTGTCCACCCTCGTCGGTGTATGTGCCCACCCTCACCCATGTATCTCCACCCTCAGCTGTACGCCCACCCTCGTCTGTGCGCGTGTGTCCACCCTCGTCTGTGTGAGTGCCCACCCTCATCCATGTATCTCCACCCTCACTTGTACGCCCACCCTCGTCTGTGCGTGTGTGTCCACCCTTGTCTGTGTGAGTGCCCACTCTTGTCTGCGTGTATGCCCACTTTCATCTGTATGTGTATGCTTGCAGGGTTCAAGACAAGGACGTCAAGTACTACGCGAACGGGGAGGACGCGTACGAAATGCGCAAGTGAGTGAGCTGGGGTGTTGCTTTGTCATCTGATCACAGCATTGCTTTTGTTTGGTTGTACGCAAGTGAGTGAGCTGGGGTGTTGCTTTGTCGTCTGATCACAGCAATGCTTTTGTGTAAATATGCTGCTGTACCTGTGGCGGCTAGATTGCTCTGTCATCAAGCTCATGTGCTAATAGATAGATTTGGATAACTTTTTGGATAAATTTTAATCATGACAAAGGGGCGAAGAGAGCCTTTTCCTAAAATCATGTGGGGAGGCACTGTCCCTGTCTGCGTACTTTTTCTGTTCCTTGCGTGTTCTAGGTAATTGAAAGGCACATCGCAGCAACATGTCTTGGTGGGGGAGACTCACGGCACTTCGGGCCAATGTGTCTCCTTTTCCTTAATTCATGCAGGGAGTGTTTAGCTGCCTGCGTAGATTTTCTATTCTTTTCTTTCTAAAGGCACAGCGCATCAACATGTCCACTGCCCCTGCGCACCCATTGGTGGCGCTATCTGTCTGTCTTGTACTTTGACTGATACAGCTGCTGGTCATGACAGCACCCTGTGATGTTGGCAGACTCTCTTATTTGTTGGGACCTATAGGTTGGGCAACCATGCCAGGCTGGAGGCTTTTGTAATCCAAACTAAACTAAACTGGCAGACTCTCAAAAGGCACGGCGCATCAACATGTTCACTGCCCCTGTCACACCCGATGATGCAATTGCAGGTATTTGAAGGCTCAGCCGAGCAAGAGCACGACGAAAGAAAAGGAACCTTTGGCTGTTACAATGCCTTGAGCAGGATTTGATCTGCGTCGCTCCTCTTTAAAGTATAGTGTATGCTAGTATATGCTTGTGCCTCCTCTATACGCAACTTGTCAGTCGTGTAAGCTATCAGTGAGCTAGCTTGTGAGAAATTACGTACAGGTTCAGTTAGTAGGACAGAATTAAAAGGCTACGCTGGTAGTGTAAACACGTCCAGCACAATTAAGGGTTAGGTCTAGATTTAGATTTACTTGGGGGTACCCTCAGCCAGACTGTTCAGCTGATCAGCCTGTGACTGGTCCTCGCCAGTCAACAATAAAACCATGAGTTTAGACACAAAAGAAAAGTTTGTTGTTGTGTTACAAGAGGAAATTGTAAACCATCTGGGTACTGACTAGTTGTCACAAATAAGGTTGCTCCATTCAAATATCGTCTGAAATTTGACTGAATAGGTAAGCAAACCATCTCCTCAGCACAAACGTCTGTGTCTCTACACGCCAAAAGGGCATGCACCGACAGCCAGGGTTTGGTGGAGCAGGCCTGGCCGGTGGTCTGACGTATGCAGCCTGCTCTTTTTCTTTCCGTCTTCAGTCATGGGCTACTTCTGCTAATTATTAAACAAGGTGCGAATTTCGTCCTAAGTATGCTGCAGTTTCTGTTTGTTGTAAAAATGCGTGGTTACCTAGTATGGATGCAAGCTGGTTTTCTTGCTTTAGAGCCAATTCTAAGAGCGAAGCAGAGGGAGAGTGGTGTGAGTAGGGTTTGCAAATTACTACCTACTTCAAAAGGCACACACTTCTTTCTTAGCAGGTGATTTTGCTAAGAAAGAAGTGTGTGCCTTTTGATGTGTAAAGACGCAGACGTTTGTGTTTTGAAGAGAAGTTTGCTTACCTGCTCTGTCAATTGACGGGTGTTTTTTAGTAGAGCACAAGGCAGTGTTTGTAAGGTGGTTTATGATTATTCTTACAACAAACTTCTTTCCTTCGCGTCTGAGATTGTGGATGTATTGTTAACTGGCGAGGACCAGTCACAGCCGAACAGTCTGTCTTAAGGTCCCCCAATGTAAATCTATTTATTTATTGTCGACTGGCGAGGAGCAGTCACAGGCCGATCAGCCGAACAGTCTGGCTGAAGGCCCCCCGATGTAAGTATTTTCTACCTAGAAAGGATGTACTGGCTGCTGTTAGTGAGACCAGCACGAATTGCTTCAATGTTTCCTAAAATAGGTGATCACTATAAAACAGTGCGGTTCAAAAACAGTCTTTCTGATGCAATTAAGGTGCCTTCTTAATACCACAAAGGAAATCTTCGGCTGGTACAGTTAGCAGGGTAGCAGGCCTTCTTGCTTGTTGTTTGCTGCTGTCATTTCTGCTTGTCGCTGCATCCTGGTACGCCATGGGTGGAGCAGGCAGTACACGAGGCCTGGGACATGGCCCTTACCCACAACAAGCAGCACTCGCTTCTTGTGGCCGTGCTGTGCAGCCTGCAAAAAGGAAGTAAAGATGAGGTACATGCCATGTGAAGTAAATATAAGTTACGGATAATTTAGGGACACGGTGTTGGTAGGGATCGTCTGCAAACCTCTTGATGGTTTTCATAGAACCTTATGTTCACTTTACCATGCTGATCCAGCAATGTCTATCAGCCCAGCACACGTGGCTGCCGGTTACCCCCTTTGTAAACCTTTTGATGGTTACAGAGAGCCACAAAGCATCCCACCTAATTAAAATGGTTTAACTTGAAAAAAAACACTCCACACATTGATTAATAAGGAAAAGGCCTTGATGGTTATAGAGAGCCACAAAGCATCCCACTTGCAACACAAAGAACAAAAGGCATAGACAGCTGAGGTGGCATTGAAAGCCAAAGTGGCATTGACAGCTGAGGTGGCAACGACAACCGAGGTGGCATTGATTGACAGCCGAGGTGGCTTTGTATGACAGCCGAGGTGGCATTGATTGACAGCCGAGGTGGCATTGACAATTAAGGTGGCATTGATTGACATTTAAGGTGGGATTGAAAGCCAAGGTGGCACTAATTGACAGCCGAGGTGGCATTGACAGCCAAGGTGGCATTGATTGACATTTAAGGTGGCATTGACAGCCAAGGTGGCATTGACAGCTAACTTGGCATTGACAGCCACCCAGGGCCTAGGGTTGGCTCACACCCACATCTAAAGGCTGACGTTTAACATGGATGCCGCGGAAGTGACTTTTTAACATACTATATCGTGTAATTGGCCAGAACCTTACATTTAGGTATGTATGTATGGAGCATGCACGTTTATGTTAATGTTTTAGCAGGGAAATTTTGCACAAACGTAGGGATGGCCAGAACTGTATATATGCACCGTATATGCCCGTATAAATGGTTATTTCCCTGCCAAAAATACCGTATATTCACCGTATATATATACATGGTTTTGGCCAACCCTACGTATGCAGCTAAATTAATTACAAGACAGACTCAAAAAAATTGGCTCTTGTTTAAGAGGACCAAGGTACAGAGTTCCAGGGGGATTTGTGGCCATGCTGTCTAAAGCCAAGTTTGACCACCCACATGCACTCGCACACACACAGGCCTGCAGGACTTGTTTCTGCTTGCATGGACTGTCTCTGTGAGCAGGCAGGGTAATTTAGGACAGCGGCTGGTGCTGGCATCACCGACTCAGACCAGCTTGAAGGGTTGCATATCAAAAGTCTCAGATGAAGTGGCACAGACTCAAACCAGCTTAAAAGGGGTGTGTAACAAAATTTTCAGAAAGATGATTTGCTAAAAGATGATTTGCAGATGCTTGATAACGAGAAATGTCATTACACTGCACAGCTCTACAGGACGCAGATTTAAATCTGTATTCATTGTGCATTGTGAGTGCGCTAGGCTTGTGAGAAATGTCGTTACACTGCACAGCTCTACAGGACACGGATTTAGAACTGTATTCATTGTGCATCGTGAGGTGCACTAGGCTTGTGAGAAATGGCATTACACTGCACGGCTCTACAGGACACGTATTTAAAACTGTATTCATTGTGCATCGTGAGGTGCACTAGGCTTGTGAGAAATGGCATTACACTGCACGGCTCTACAGGACACGGATTTAGAACTCTGCTTATTGTGCATCGTGAGGTGCACTAGGGAATTGTACCAAAAGGTACAAGACAAAGAAAGTAAGGTAAACACTGACAATAGAGAAAGTGACGTGTCACTTTTGCTGCACTTCAAGGTGGAATTCAAAACGTTAATGATGCAGCTTTGACTTATTGAAACCCTTCTCTCACCGCTCCAGTCTTAGTCCTTTCCTTGCTCTAAGATCTAAGACTCTTTGCTTAAACAAATCCTTCTCTTACCAAGGGTTCTCTTACCAAGGGATTTACTACTCTTGGCCAATACTACGTCTTTATGGTTTCCTTTTTAGTACACTCCATCCTCATCACCTTGTGCACCGTATTCGCTAGGTTCCAATTCCTCTCATGCAGCAAAGGTCCTAGCAAAGGCGCAAAATCTCCACCAAGGGTTTCCTGCATGTATACATGGATGGGTTTCTTCGATGTGCGGATTATTGAGTGAGTACAATCTCTCAGCCTGAAGGAGTGCAACAATTAAATTGCAGCAAAGGTCCCAGCAAGGGCGCAAAATCTCCACCAAGGGTTTCCTGCACAAATGCATGGGTGGATTCATTTACAAGCTCTAAAACTGGGTATAACCTCTCAGCCTGAAAGAACACCGTTCATTTGCAGCAAATGACAAAGCAAAGGTGCCTTGTACTTTGCCAAGTGTCTTCTCAAACGGGTTCCCTTGTAAATTTTAATCTCACACAGTAGTGCACTTTTAGAAAGCCATTTGCAGTTTGGAAGCAAAAAAGTGTTAGACAAAGGTTAGGAAGCCTGGTGCATGTTCTTGGACAAGACGCCTTTCCCTTAACAATGCCTGGGTTTTGTGCTTGTTGGAAGATGCAAGACGCACTTGACGAGGATACTGTAACAAGTATATGCTTTCATGAGATGATACCCTTAGACAAGGGGCTGACCTAGTATCTTTAAACAAAGGGGTGACCCCGTATGCCATCAATTGTCAACTCATGTCTACTCTGCTCCTTGGTGCGCTCATACCTGTATTATGGAGTGCACGTCCTTCTGCAGCAGTTCCTCTATCTGTGCTTCATCAACATCAAGGGACGCCTGGGTACAAATAGCAGTAGGGTTGGCCAAAACTGTATATATATACACCGTATATGACCGTATATTTGGTGCTTTCCTTGCCAAAAAGTACCGTGAATGCACCGTATATATATATGGTTCTGGCCAACTCTAGATAGCGGGCATGCAGATCTAAAGGCAGATGACAAAGCTGTGAGGAAGGCGTGGCCCAAATCAGGGAGTCAGCCCCAAAAGACACCCGGAGAGGGATACCAGGTGTCCAGGAGTACACGTGCATTTGAAAGTGCAGGTGACGAAGCTGTGTGGAGAAGTGGCCGTTACCAGAAATCCTGGATAACACCATCAGCAGAATAATGCACGCAAAGTAATGCACGTGATCATTGCAGAGAGAAGAAACAAACCGCGTCGGTCCTACTCTCTTACGTTGGTTTGATGCAGCAAGGGGTCTTGCGGGCCAAGCAGCAAGCCTAAAACAGATGTGAACTGTA
>Ga0307947_1001765_pt1 | contig 17240 bp, 20 predicted proteins | sample OrgLakmetagen232_FD_201840 | JGI IMG/M metagenome (GOLD analysis project Ga0307947, IMG submission 201840) | Saline water microbial communities from Organic Lake, Antarctica - #232 | ecosystem: Environmental > Aquatic > Non-marine Saline and Alkaline > Saline | place: Antarctica: Organic Lake...
GGGGCAACTTGCAATATATGTTTGAATTTTGTTAGTTATAACTGTTTGATAGTCGGTTGCCATAAATTGGCAACCTCTGGTTTCTCAACTGGTCTTTTATTTAATTGAAGTAGTAAATACTAACCCCGGAACGCGTCCGGATTCAGATGTGAATCAGTCAAGGTAATCCCGTGCAAACTTTACACTGTGTGTGTGTGTGTGTGTGTGTGTGTGTGTGTGTGAGCCCGCGCGCACACTACGGTGCACGTGTTAACCTCTCAACCGCTCCAACCCCTCTTGGGGCCGAAGTTCATCATTGTTTTCATAGCCTCGCCAAGAACAAGAGCGGTATCAACACGATGATGAACTCCGGCCCCAATGGAGCAGTTGAGAGGTTTACACGTGCACCATTGTGTGCGCGCAGGCTCACACACACACACACACACACACCTTGCTTAGGACAGTTCATGTTTGTGTTGCTGCTCTGGGTGCAAGGCACAGACAGCTGTGTCGGGGTAATGGAGCCGCGTGGCGTCCTTATGCTGTGGTGTTAGCCTAAGAAAAAACGCCTCTTTCCTATGCTGTGGTGTTAGCCTATGGAAAAAGTCTCTATCGCACCAATCAGGTGTGGGGCCGTATATATGTATGGTTCTGGCCAACCCTATATTCCTCGCACACCCCACACATATGACTAGGGTTGGCCAGAACCAAATAATTACGGTGTATACTTGGTATCTTTGGCAGGGACATCACCAAATATGCGGTGTATATATACGGCTCTGGCCAACCCTAGTCATATGACCAGCTTCATGCATAATTGCACAGTTAAGTTGTAAGCCTGCAAACAGCTGTACACGTAGGAGAATTGCTTGCACGCAGAATTGTACAAATCACCACTGCTTAAGCATGCAAAATTTGAGCAGGAGCTGCAGGAGCTGCAATACAATAGGAATTGCTTGCACACAGAATTGTACAAACGCACCTGCATGCAGCATATGTACAGGAGGCGCTGGAGAGTGCCTAAGAAATCTCAGTGCCGCATGTGTGTAGAGCCCTAAATCTCAGCGCCGCATGTGTGTATAGCCCTAAATCCCAGTGCCGCATGTGTGTAGTGCCCTAAATTTCAGCGCCGCATGTGTGTAGAGCCCTAAATCTCAGCGCCGCATGTGTGTAGAGCCCTAAATCTCAGCGCCGCATGTGTGTAGAGCCCTAAATCTCAGCGCCGCATGTGTGTAGAGCCCTCCATATGTGTGTACAGCCCTACTACCTCATAACATCGCACCAACCATCGCACAAACCCACCTGCATGCAGTCTAGTGCAGGAGGCGTCAGAGCCGTATATATAGACTGTATATTTGGTGATGTCCCTGCCAAAGATACCGAATATTCAAGAGTGCGCCATTTAATCGTTTCTTTGTCGCAGGCTTTGAGCACAACACAAACTTTGCAAGTCTCGACCAAACTGACGGTTTGGTAGGTTAGACATGCATCTAAACGTCTTCAGACGTATGCTCAAAAACCTTGCACCTTGGGTTTTAACAGTACCCCCCACTATGCTTACGCATGCAGAGTTTGAGCAGGAGCTGCTTTGGATGGAGGGAGTGCTGGCAAAGCAGGGCGGGCCTTACTTCCTTGGGTGAGTGTGATGCTGCAATACTATATGCATGTGTATCGTTTGTGTGTCGTTTGATTTTAAAGTGCCAAAGTGCCATAGAAAAAGGGAGTGCAAGCAAAGCAGGGCGGGCCTTACTTCCTTGGGTGAGTGTGATGCTGCATTACTTTATGCATGTGTTGTTTGTGCGTCGTTTGAAAGACAGTGCTACAGGAACAGGGTATGCAAGCAAAGCAGGGCGGGCCTTACCTCCTTGGGTGAGTGTGATACTGCATTACTTAATCATGTGTGTTGTTTGAAAGACAGCGCTTGGGAAGGAAAGGGGGCAGCAGCAAAGCAGGGCGGGCCTTAGTTGCTTGGGTAAGTAAGGCGACTGCTGTTATGTATGTATGTGTGTATATATAATTTATGTATGTGTGCGTGTTGCCCTTAGTTGCTTGGGTCAGTGAGGCAACTGCTGTTATGCATATGTGTGTGTGTGTGCGCGCGCGTGTGTGTGTTGTCCTTGGCGTGTTTTGTGGCGGGGAACCTGGAACTGAAGTGTTGGGGAAAGGCCACCAATTAGTTGGCAAGCGCAACATCCTCCTCCAACTTTACCTTAGTACGTCATTCCGGGCGACAGGTGACCACCACTGTGTGAGTCTCAGCAGGCTGGTCATTCAGGTCATTCAGTGCGAGCAGTGGGTCTGGTCATTCAGTGTGTGCAGTGGGTCTACGTTTTTGTTTCATTTACTGGTGGTGAACCATCAAGGTTGGCCAGGGCCATATTGAAAAATAGGGGAGGCTAGAGTTAGAGCCGTAGCAAAAAAGGCTAGGGTTGGCCAGGGCCATAGTAAACCATTTGGGGTTGGCCAGGGCCATATTGTAAAATAGGGGAGGCTAGAGTTAGAGCCGTAGCAAAAAAGACTAGGGTTGGCCAGGGCCATAGTAAAATATTTGGGGTTGGCCAGGGACAAAACAAAAACGTAGGGTTGGCAGGGACATACTGTAAATTAGTATGGTTTAGTTTGTATTGTATTACAAAGGCCTCCAGCCTGGCACGGCTGCTCAATAGGTCCCGACAAAAATTTATCAAAAGATCGACAATTACTTTATGTAAGCTTCTGAGGCGTGTTGGAAAACAGCACCCTTGAGATCAACATCAGAAATATTGGCAAATAAAGAATTGGACCTAAATAGATATTAGGGCTGGCCGGAGTCATACATATCCATTGTATGCCTGTAGGGTTGACACGTCACCTGCCAAAAAAGCACGCGTGCATGCATACGCACACATTTTTGCAGGGTTGGGAAATACAATTTTTGTTGAATTATATGCATATTTTACATCATATTAATGAACGCCTCTGATGATTGTATTTTACCAGAGGTGGTCGACGGAGCAAAAGTCCTGAAAATGTTCCTTTTTCGATGCAAATTGTGTTTAATAATAATATAACTAGATGTTTCATGAAGTATGAGGCCAAATGGACTACCCCAGTAATTTGAGCAGAATTCCTGTTCAAATTTTGGTACTGAATGTTTATGTATTGAGCCACCACACTCTACCCAGGGCCTCTTTTCACCTCAAAACACTACATGAATACTTCTTTTATGATGAGGAATCGTTTGACATGCTGAAAACCAGATTTGGTGGAACTTGGTTTTCCACACTTTTTGGCACCCCTGTTGCTGATTATTTAAGGGAATTGGGCCAAAATGGGGTACCTGACCAACTACTGCTCCGTTTTGCCCCATTTTTGTTGCTATGGTATTCTTCACTAAAATGTAGACTATTCATATGAAAATGACACAACTCGGGTCAGTTGGTGGTGAGATATGACAGATTGGTGGTGGAAAGTGGGGTTTACGCCGCGGGCAATTAGGCATGTGTGCCCCTACTGGCACCTTCCAAGCTCAGGTGTTATCAGCAGCTACATCTGGGTGCTATGCTTAGAAGGTGCCAGCTGGGGCACCCATACTCTGGGAACATTTCAAAAGTACCCCCTTTTCAGGCCTCCGTCGACCACCTCTGGTATTTTACCCATCCCTGGATTGTTGTGTAGGCAAGGTCAACAATTCCACTTGGCTTATCACGCAAGGAATGTTGTGTCACACACACACACACATAAAGAAGGTCATTATACACACGCGCAAACACACACACGAAGTGCCGCTACCTACACACACATATACACACACATGCGCACGCACGCACATAAACACACACATACACACAGTACAGTAACACATAAACATGCACCTACACATACACCCTCCTATACATACACATTGGCCCCATACATACACATTGGCCCATGTCTATGTCTTATGTACTCCTCCTCGCATCGTCATGTCAGTGTCTTATGTACTCCTCCTCGCATCCTCATGTCTATATCTTAAGTACTCCTCCTCGCATCGTCATGTCAGTGTCTTATGTACTCCTCCTTGCATCGTCATGTCAGTGTCTCTGTACTCCTCCTCGCATCGTCATGTCAGTGTCTTATATACTCCTCCTCTCATCGTCATGTCAGTGTCTTATGTACTCCTCCTGTCATGGCTCTGTACTGATCCTCCTCGCATTCCTCCCCACGTCACTTCTGAAGCAGCCATGTGTGCTTTTAAGTGTCGATGCGCTGTCATCTCTCTCTTGCTCACATGCCTGTGTTTCTTGCCCTTCTCTCGCCCACGTGCCTGTGTTTGCATTTTGCGTGCTCACGTGCCTGTGTTTTCAGCCCTTCTCTCGCCCACGTGCCTGTGTTGCAATTTGCGTACTCTCGTGCCTCGGTTCGTTTTCGCTTCTCTCGCCCACGTGCCTGTGTTAACAATTTGCATGCTCACGTGCCTCTGTTCGTTCGCACTTCTCTCGCCTGTGTCCGTTTTTGCATATGCATACTCTCGTGCCTCTGTTCGTTTTCGCTTCTCTCACCCACGTGCCTGTGTTAACAATTTGCGTGCTCACGTGCCTCTGTTTGTTCGCACTTCTCGCGCCTGTGTCCGTCTTTGCATTTTGCATACCCTATGCCTGCGTTTGAACTTTCATGCCCACATGCCTGCGTATGCACTTCTATCCCCATGTGCCTGCCTCTGCACTTTCATATCCATGTACCTGCATTTGCACTTTCATACCCACAGGTCCATGTTTTCTATGGTGGTCGCCTGTGTCCGTTATTGCATGTTGCACTTCTATCCCCACGTGCCTGCGTTTGCACTTTCATATCCATGTACCTGCATTTGCACTCTCATACCCACAGGTCCATGTTTTCTATGGTGGACATCATGTTCATCTCCTTCATGGAGCGCCTGGTGGCAGGTGCGTGTTGAAACCTCTTGCCTACTGTCGTTGCACGCGCATGCGCGCACACGCACACAAGCACACACGCGCACACCATTACTCACCCACCTACTCGTTCAAACACACATACGCACACGCACCACACACACACATGCATACATACGTGCACACAAACTCACACACATGCCTACATACACACACACTCACACACACGCATATATACATACGCACACACACACACTCAAACACGCATACATACACACACACACTCACACACACGCATACATACATACGCACACACACACTCAAACGCGCATACATACACACACACTCATACACACCCACCTGCTCACAAACACACGTTCGCACACAGGCCTACCCCACTTCCGAGGCTTTTCCTTGAAGGACAACCCTAAATACCCTATGGTTTCACAATGGGTTCGGTGAGCTGTGCACTTTTGATTTTTTCGGTGTTCCGTGGTCTGCTACAAAGGATTATTTAGTTGAGCTCTTGATTTGCTCAGTAGCTGTTTAATGCAGAAGAGTAGGGTTGGCCATAACCATATATATACGGTGTATATATGGTAATTTTGGCAGGGAAATCACCAAATATACGGTCATATACGGTGCATGTATACGGTTCTGGCCAACCCTACAGAAGAGGCTTTGTGTTGTGTTGCACTGGGTTTATTTAATTGTGTGGGTCACGGCCTTAACTTGTTACTGGTATACCCCTATAGTCGCGCAACGGGAGGTGTGTATGTGTGTGTGTGTACATATGCAATAATCATACTCACACAAACACACACACCCATGATCATGCATCCCCCCCTCCACACAGCGCAATGAACGATCGTGAGGCGTACAAAAACGTCAAGACAGATGACTACACGTACCGGCTGCTGTTTTCTCGCATGGGTGGCATGCAGCCATACGAACCCCCTGTGCAGCAAGATGCTCCCATTATGGGCGTCAGAAGGTGTGTGACAAGGGGTGCTTGCATTTGTGTGTGTGAGCTTATCCGTGTATGCAGCCGTATGAACCCCCTGTGCAGCAAAGTTCTCCCATAACGGGTGCCAGAAGGTGCATGGCAAGGGATGTTCGCGTTGGTGTGTGTGTGTGTGTGTGTGTGTGCAGCCGTACGAACCCCCTGTGCAGCAAAGTTCTCCCATAACGGGTGCCAGAAGGTGCATGGCAAGGGATGTTTGTGTTGGGGTGTGTGCGTGCGTGTGTGTGTGTGTGTGCAGCCGTACGAACCCCCTGTGCAGCAAAGTTCTCCCATAACGGGTGCCAGAAGGTGCATGGCAAGGGATGTTTGTGTGTGTGTGTGTGTGAGCTTATCTGTGTATGCAGCCGTACGAACCCCCTGTGCAGCAAAGTTCTCCCATAACCCATAACGGGTGCCAGAAGGTGCATGGCAAGGGATGTTTGCGTTGGTGTGTGTGTATGCGTGTGTGAGAGTGCTTGTTCGTGACGTTACTTGTGTGTGTATTGTATATTGATCTTGGGCGATTGTGCTTGTGTGTATATGCAGTCATAGAAGGGCGCCCTGTGTGTGTGTAATTGTGTGTGTTTATGTGTGTATGTTTGTGAGTGAGTAAGCCTGTATGTGTGCATGCAGCTGTATGAAGGCCCCCTAATTTACATGCAGCAAGATGCTCCCTTCGTGGGGCATCAGGGATACAGTAAACAGAGCCGGACACAGGACCAAGTGTGTTGCGGCCATCATGATTTGTTAGGAAGTGTGATCCCTGCGCACGTTATTTATGGTTTCTCCCTGCACGCTCCAGGAGTGTGGCTTGTCAAGTGGACGCACACATAAACAGGACAGGGTTAATTGACAACGGCAAAACACGCGTACCCTGATCAACTGTTAATTGCGCCTGTCCTATTCTGTGCGTCGTCCAAGGGAGTGTGGCCAGCCAGGAGACCGCACATAAACAGCGTTGGCCAGAACTGTATATATACACCGTATATGACCGTATATTTGGTGATTGTTCTGCCAAAAATACCGTATATACACCGTGTTTATATGGTTCTGGCCAACCCTACACATAAACAGGACTGAGTTCAATGCGCCTGTCCTAGTTTGTGCACCATTCTTACACATTCCAGGAGTATAGCCGGTGGGGGGGTGCTTACACATAAACAGGATTGGGTTTTGACAACGGCACACAGGCATACACTGCTCACTTGTTCAATGCGCCTGTCCTATTCTGTGCGTCATTCTTGCACACTGCAGGAGCATACACTGCTCACTTGTTCAATGCGCCTGTCCTATTCTGTGCGTCGTTCTTGCACACTGTAGGAGCATACACTGCTCACTTGTTCAATGCGCCTGTCCTATTCTGTGCGTCGTTCTTGCACACTGCAGGAGTTTGGCAGGCAGGGTGACTGCTAACAGGACTGAGATCGTCGCAGACATCATGCGGAACAGTGGGCTGGGGTCCTTGGTCACTGGAGGGGGAGTAAGCAGCAGTAGCAGCGGCAGCAGTCAAGGCAGTGTGTCCTTGTCAGGTGTGTGTGTGTGTGTGCAAGTGTGTGTTTGTATGGGCGTGTGAGTGTGCGTGCGTGCGTGTGAGGGAAAGAGAGGTGGTGGGGGAGAGGTGGTGGTGGGGGGGGGCAGCTTTTCAAACCAGGCGCTATGGCTGGTTGTGTGTTTATGAGACTGAGCGGTTTCTTCAATGTAGTGTTTTTGAGACTGAGCAACTTCTTCAATGTACATGGCAAGTCTGACTCCTTGGACTCTGGCTGACAGATCCGTCTTAACCTTTGCCTTGGTTGTTTTGCTAAGGTATGCTAATGCCAAGGTATGCTCATGCTGAGGTATGCTAATGCTGAGGTATGCTCATGCTGAGGTGTGCTATTGCTGAGGTGTGCTATTGCTGAGGTATGCTAATGCTGAGGTATGCTCATGCTGAGGTGTGCTATTGCTGAGGTATTCTCATGCTGAGGTATGCTCATGCTGAGGTGTGCTAATGCTGAGGTATGCTCATGCTGAGGTGTGCTATTGCTGAGGTATGCTCATGCTGAGGTATGCTCATGCTGAGGTGTGCTAATGCTGAGGTATGCTAATGCTGAGGTATGCTCATGCTGAGGTGTGCTAATGCTGAGGTATGCTAATGCTGAGGTATGCTAATGCTGAGGTATGCTAATGCTGAGGTGTGCTATTGCTGAGGTATGCTATTGCTGAGGTATGCTAATGCTGAGGTATGCTAATGCTGAGGTATGCTAATGCTGAGGTATGCTAATGCTGAGGTGTGCTAATGCTGAGGTATGCTAATGCTGAGGTATGCTAATGCTGAGGTGTGCTATTGCTGGGGCATTGACAGCACAGTGCGCTTTGTCTGCTGTGTGCACGCTCTAAAGCTCAACCACAGCACGCTGTCTTTGTTATTTCCCTCTGAGGCATGCTGCATTTTCAACTCAGCTGTGCTTCAGCGTTTGAGACAGTGCTCTGTCTTTGTTATTTCCCTCTGGGGCTTGCTGCATTTTCAACGCAGCTGTGCTTCAGCGTGTCTTACTGTGCCCTGTCTTTGCGTGCCCTGTCTTTACTGTCCTGTCATTTACTGTGCCCTGTCTTTGTGCCCTGTCTTTGTGTGCCCTGTCTTTGTGTGACCTGTCTTTGTGTGCCCTGTCTTCGTGTGCCCTGTCTTACTGTGCCCTATCTTTGTGCCCTGCCATTTACTGTGCCCTGTCTTTGTGTGCCCTGTCTTACTGTGCCTTGTCTTTGTGCCCTGCCATTTACTGTGACCTGTCTTTGTGTGCCCTGTCTTTGTGTGCCCTGTCTTACTGTGCCCTGTCTTTGTGCCCTGCCATTTACTGTGCCCTGTCTTTGTGCCCTGCCATTTACTGTGCCCTGTCTTACTGTGCCCTGTCTTTGTGCCCTGCCATTTACTGTGCCCTGTCTTTGTGTGCCCTGTCTTTTGTGCCCTGCCATTTACTGTGCCCTGTCTTTGTGCCCTGCCATTTACTGTGCCCTGTGTTTACTGTCCTGTGATAACTGTGCCCTGTCTTACTGTGCCCTGTCTTTGTGTGCCCTGTCTTTGTGCCCTGCCATTTACTGTGCCCTGTCTTTGTGTGCCCTGTCTTTGTCTAATGTGCACCTGCTGCTGCAAAAACACAACGACACGATGTGTCGTCAGCCGTGCCATCTGTGGCTTGCAGCTCACGCACACACACACACACACCACACACACACCACACGCACACCACGCACGCACATACGTACGGACGAATTGCGATGTTGTTCAGGACTATGGCTTGAGGACTATGGCTTTCATCACACACACACCACACACACACACACACACACACACACACACACTTACACACACACCACACACACCACACACACGCACACACACCACACACACACGCACACACACACACCACACGCACACTTACACACACATACACACACACGCACACACACATAATTGAGGAGATACTCATGGCTTTGTCCGATGCAGGTGCTGAAGTCATAGAGGCTGTGGAGCTCCATCTCAGGTGCGAAAGAGCGTTTTGTGCCAAGAGCTTTATTTGCTGACATTACCTGATGTTGGAGCCTGTGCAGCCCCCTTCCTTACTTTTAGGCTTGGCCACAACCATATATATGTTGTACGTACGGCAATTTTGGCAGGGATATAACCAAATATACGGTCAGGTGCGGTGTATACATACGGTTCTGGCCAACCCTGAACATAAATTGGTAAACACATTTGGTGAACTCCCTGCCAAAAGTACCGTGTATACATGGTATGTATGTATGTATGTATGCATGCACGTGTGCATGCATGTATGTGTTGCAATTGCACTTTCGCAGGAGGCTTTGCAACACTGCTGCTCCGTGGTAATCTCTCGCAAGTGTTGCTGGCAGTGTGTGTATAGCTGCACTAACAATGATGATGTCCGTGTGCCATTTTTTGCAGGCGGCCTTGCATCACTGCTGCTCCATGGCATTCACACGCAAGTGTTGCTGGCAGCATGTATTCGTGTAAATTTACTGACTGGTGTGTGTATGTGTTATGTGTGTGTCAATTGGTGCAGGCGGTTATGCTCGCTGCTGCTACATGGCAGCGCTGGACCCAAGGCAGGAGGCGCCATGGAGAAGGCTGTTGGGGCAGCAGCGTTGGCGTTTTTTAGGTGAGCTTCTGCATGGAGGCAAGTGTGGCGTGTGGCTGCGCTGGCGTCAAGTGTGATGAGCCAAGTGTGATGAGTCAAGTGTGATGAGTCAAGTGTGGTGAGTCAAGTGTGATGATTCAAGTGTGACGAGTCAAGTGTGATGAGTCAAGTGTGACGAGTCAAGTGTGATGAGTCAAGTGTGATGAGCCAAGTGTGATGAGCCAAGTGTGATGAGTCAAGTGTGATGAGTCAAGTGTGGTGAGTCAAGTGTGGTGAGTCAAGTGTGATGAGTCAAGTGTGATGAGTCAAGTGTGATGAGTCAAGTGTGATGAGTCAAGTGTGATGAGTCAAGTGTGATGAGTCAAGTGTGACGAGTCAAGTGTGGTGAGTCAAGTGTGATGAGTCAAGTGTGATGAGCCAAGTGTGATGAGCCAAGTGTGATGAGTCAAGTGTGATGAGTCAAGTGTGGTGAGTCAAGTGTGATGAGTCAAGTGTGATGAGTCAAGTGTGATGAGTCAAGTGTGATGAGTCAAGTGTGATGAGTCAAGTGTGATGAGTCAAGTGTGACAAGTCAAGTGTGGTGAGTCAAGTGTGATGAGTCAAGTGTGATGAGTCAAGTGTGATGAGTCAAGTGTGACGAGTCAAGTGTGGCTGCGCTGGCGTGTGTCATCCGTGAAACCAAATGGCAGAGATACATTAATGGTTCTCCGTTTGCCCTTTCCAGTACCAGTACCGACTCTTCATCAGAAGCCGGTTTCAAGCCAAGCCTGCAAACCTCCTGATACTCGTTTGATCTTTTTTCGGTGTACTTTTTCGGTTATTTCGGTGCGTTAACAAATGGGCGTTATCTTGGCTCGCGTGTGTCAATATGTTGCCGATACATACCAATGCGCCAATACATGGGCGTCATCTTGGCTCGCGTAATTTAATAAGTCACCCAGTACATACCAATGCGCCAATAAGTTGGCGTCATCTTGGCTTGTGAAGGTTGAAAGGTTAATTAATCTTCTTGCAGCATGTAAATTAAAGTCAAACCGTCACATTACACAACCGTCTGGCCCCCACTCTTTACATTTGTCCCGCACTTGCTTGTACGCTGAGAGATCGTCTGGTGGTGCTGGCATTGCCTGTCCAGCCAAATGAGTTTCCTGGTGAAACTTTAGGAGGCGGAAATGACAGTGATTTCTTTTGACGTCGTGGCAGCTGGAGGTTCAATTTCGTGATGTTCCTTCGACTCCTTCGACGTCGTCAGAGAGTCAAAAACAAGAGGAAAAAGGAGGCGTCATCTTGGCTCGCGTGTATCAATTTTTGCGCGCGTGTATCAATATTTGGCTCGCGTTTATATCAATAATTGGCTCGCGTGTATGTCAATAATTGGCTCGCGTGTATATCAATATGTTGCCGGTGCATACCAATGCGCCAACGAGTAGGTGGTGCTGACATTGCCTGTCCGGCCAGAGAAGGCTCCCTCCTGCGCGGAGTATGTTTCACTTTCCTCCCAGTCATGCTGGCTGTGTGTTGGATCTTAGCTGCGCTGTTCAGCACTCCCCTTTTCCTTGTTCCTTGTGTTTAGGAACCGTGCCACCTCGCCCAGAGACATGACAGCACCAGAAGCCGATGAGTTTCGAGCAGCTATTGATGAAGTGCTGAAGGACGTGTTCTGAGCTGAGGACGTGTTCTGAGCTGAGGACGGAGCCTCAAGTGGCTTGAAATGACTTGGGAGTGTGTACGTATGAGTGTGAGAAAGAAGGAGAGAGAGATAGAGAGCAGTTCTCGATGAAGTGCTGCACAACATGACCTTTATTCTGGTCTTCATTCTCCAGGTGGGATGTTCACCCTTTCCTGATTCATGCCAGTATTGTTCACCCCTAGCTGCAAAAGAGCGTTTTGCTTCTGAGCTGAGTGGTTGCGCTCGAGTCAGCTTGGAATCGCTTTCGTGCGTGTTTGTGTGTGTGTGTGTGTGTGTGAGAGAGAGAGAGAGAGAGAGAGAGAGAGAGAGAGAGAGAGAGAGAGAGAGAGAGAGAGAGAGAGAAAGAGAGAGAGAGAGAGAGAGAGAGAGTACAGGACCAACATATTAACTTTGGAGGTACTTGGCAGTATGTTCCTATGACTCGTTAACTCACAGGTTCTACATCATTTTCCTTTTCATAGTTTCACCCTCTCTGTCTGTCCTCACCTTAAAAGTGTTCAAATCAAGTCAATCCCGTTTCATACAAGTTTCATTTTGTTTGGATTACAAGGCCTCCAGCCTGGCATGGCTGCTCATCCTACAGGTCCCAACAAAAAAATTCAATCAAAAAGGTCGACAGCTGCACTAAATCGATGTCCTTGTTTTCACACAAACTGCAGACACGTGCAGTCCGGACTCCTGCCGTGTAGAAAAAGAAAAGAACAGCCCCCTCGGGTAGTGATAACACAGCCAGCATGATTAAGGGACTCCTGCCGTGTGAACCAGTTCAACACTTCAACCCATGTCCTTGATTTTTAAACCGAGCTATGTTTCTCATGACGTTTTTGCTCAAAACCATCTTCAAATACTTCCATACTTTGTACAAGGCAGTACTCTTGAGGAGTAAAATCAACCAGAGATGTTCGTCTGAGGCCCCAAACAGGGGAACTTTTGAAATGTGAATTGAGTACAGTGGCCGGGACTGGTAACAATCAAGCTCAATTCCCAGAGGTAGCAGCTGATAGCACCTGAGCTTGAATGTTGCCGGTATCGGCAAAAATGTCTAATTGCTTGCAGCGTGAACCCTTGGTTTTAACCACAAAATCTCCATAGCAGGCCACCCACATTACCAAATCACATGATTTTTGGTGTTTTAGAGTCTTTATAATAAACAAACATAATTGCAAAAATATTTGGAGTGAAACGGTCATTTAGTTGGGGATGTAGGCCAACATATGCTGTTTTCCCACGCAAAGGCACCTTCTTAGGGTTTTGGTGGTCACTGTGGGCTTTTCAGCCCTGCAAAATTGCACACAGAGTGATCCACATGAATCCAAGCACATCCTCGTGTAACTCATAATGCCAGCTTCAATTTAAAGCAAAAATGGTACCAATCGGATAAAGAGTGTATGGCTGGCTTCCAAGTGCAAAAAGGGCACATCATGATATTTGGACATTTCCCCAGTTGCCCCCCTCTGAAATTTAACTTTACTCCTCGAAAGTAGAAGGTTTAACTTTAATAAATAAGATGTGGGTGGCGTGGCACTGCGTGGCGACCAATCAAGCAAATCTAACCACAGAGCAGTGTTAACCCTCTGATCTGTAGTTTCTCGCTTTTCTGGTTCTTCCGAGTCTGGTGTTTCAACAAACCATGGTACCAGCATAAGCATGGGGTGCAAATATGTGCCATTATCTCCATCTTCGCTCCATTCTGCTTGTCTAGATCTTCCCAACATCAAAGAGTTTAGGTAAAAAATAGCGCGCAATAAGCGACAATGAAGATCGTCAAGAGATTTCAGTATGATTGCCCTGAAAGTCATTAGAGTAGAATGGTTAGCAAGCGACGACGACATCGTAAGCATTGGTTAAGAAAACAGAGACATTGCTGTTGTACAGCAAGATAACCAAGCTTCCTGACGGATTCAAAACACGCCCCCGTAAAGTATGGCCTGACCATCAAGAACCAATAGGTTTCAAAGCAGTCTGCCACCACAAGGTCACACAAAAGGCAAACACAGCATCACTAGAAACTGCCACCATTCTTAAAGTTCTTCACAGCAAAATGACAGCGCATTTGCAGGGTGGCATTGTACGCTTCCACCTTGGCATCAAGGTCTTCCATGGCTTGTAAACGAGAGGCTCGTTTTTTCGAGTCCAGCTCAACTTGCTGCCGATGTCGCATCAATTCATAGCGCTGTGTGTGTAATTGTGTATGTACGTGTTTGTTTTGTGTGCATGCAGGTGTGGGAGTGCAATGAAAAGGTTAACAGATGTGCTCCATACTGGAATCGTGAAATTGGAAGTATAAGAGTATAAGTGAAGGAAAGGGGGCAGAGATCTTTTTTACACAGTCAAGCTTACCAACTCACCTGTTCTTCATCATAACACACACGCACACATGCGCGAAAACGCACACACACAGGTACAAGCTCACGCACACTCACCTGCTCTCCATCCCCATCCCCTTCATAACACACACGCACACACGCGCGAAAACGCACACACACACAGGTACAAGCTCACGCACACTCACCTGCTCTCCATCCCCATCCCCTGCACCTTCACTCCAACTTCCTCCACGCTGCTTCACCCCAGCACCTCCTCCTCCCAAGCCACCTGTGTGTGAGGGTGCACGTGTGTGTATATGTGTGTGTATGTGTGTGTGTGTATGTTTGTGTGCACGTGTGTTTTGCGTACACCTGCAGAAAGTAGTATTGTGGGAGTGGCCAGATTTTGTAGCATCTACTTTACATGCACAGGACTAGGCCTTTGCAGCCATTTGAGGGCTACAAAATCAGCACTCAGCACAGACAAAACGTACTCAGCTTGCACAGGACGTACTCAGTTTGCACAGGACGTACTCAGCGCAGACAAGACGTAATCAGCACAGACAAGACGTACTCAGCACGGGCAGGACGTACTCAGCACGGACAGGACGTACTCAGCACAGACAGTGTTTTGACGTACCTTGGTTGATACTGTTTGCAGCGATCCCAACTCCTTGCTGCTGCTGGTCAGTGCCTGCTGCAAATGTGTGTGTTTGTGTGTGTGCGTATGTATTTGTGTGTGTGTGTGTGTGTTTGTGCGTGTGTATGTGTATGTGTGTGCTAGAGGCAACTCTGAGGTGGGGGGTGCAAGAGGAGGATGACATGCGAGAAACGATCTGTTGCATACCAACACACACTATTACAAACGACACATGCACACACGCACACACACGCACACACAAACTCAATCGCCCCACCCCCCCTGCACCACACGCACTGCAGTGCCAACAAGCATTAGGGAGCCACCACACACACTCATGCACACACACTCACAATGACAGGTTACTGCGGAGCATTCTATAGAATGTGGGTTTAAGAAGATGCAGAAGTAGGACACGGAGGAAGATGCATTGCGAGCCATAACGGCAAGCCCACACGCACACACACACTCACACACACGCTCACACATACACACACCAGCACAAACTTTCCGCAACCAAGTGCTGCTGGAGCACAAGGTGTGGGCTTAGGAGGGAGGTGCAGGAGTGAGAAGGGCATTCAAGAGTATTGCAGAGCAGAAGGGCACACACACATACACACACACGCACACACATACAATACACATAGACATACATACACACACATACACACGCACAAGCATGCGCACACACGCAAGCACGCACACACACACACTCACACACACACCAGTACAAGCTTTCGGCAGCCAAGTGCTGCTGGAGCCAAGATGTGGGCTTAGGAGGGAGGTGCAGGGGTGAGAAGGGCATTCGAGAAAGTATTGCAGAGCATAAGGGCACACACACACACACGTACACACACATAGACATACATACACACACATTTACACACACAAGCATGCGAGCATGCGCACACACACAAGAACGCACACTCACTGTGGCTGGATGCTGTTGAAGATGTGGCCTTAGGGGGGGGGTGCAGGAGGACATTAGGCATGCCTGGGGGAAGGTAACGACCGATCTCTTCATTGGAGGGGACCTGTATGAGTGTAAATGTGTGTGTAGGTGTGTGTGTCAGTCAGAGAGAGAGAGAGAGAGAGAGAGAGAGAGAGAGAAAGAGAGTGTGTGTGTGCCTCTCTGTGGGGCAACATGTGGTGGACCTTAGCAGGGGTGACATCACTTGCAGATCTGGAAACCAGCATGAAGTGCACGCACCATATGTGCAAACACACCAGCACCAACAAGCACACACACACAAGCACACACACACCTGTATGGCGATGGCAGGCTTATCTGCATCCTCTGCAGAGTCAGTGAGCAGATCTGCAGGGTCAAGCTGTGTCATGCGTGCTGGCACCTGCACGCGTGTGTATGTGTGTGCATGTGTGTATGTGTGTGTGTAAGTGTGTATGTGTGTGTGTGCGTGGGTATGTGTGCGTATTTGCAACCGTGTCTGTCTGTGGTCCCATACGTGTGTGTGTGTGTGTGTGTGTGTGTGTGTGTGAGTGTGAGTGTGCATGTGTATGTGTGCACGTTGGTGATAGCTACGTGTGTGTGTGAGTGTGTATGTGTGTGTGAGTGTGCATGTGTATGTGTGCACGTTGGTGATAGCTACGTGTGTGTGTGTGAGTGTGTATGTGTGTGTGAGTGTGCATGTGTGTGTGCACGTTGTTGATAGCTATGTGTGTGTGTGAGTGTGTATTTGTGTGTGAGTGTGCATGTGTGTGTGCACGTTGGTGATAGCTACGTGCCAGCACTACCAGCACCAAAAAAACCAATTACGAGCAATTGCTTGCTGTACCGGATCATTATTTACACATTATTAAACAGCGCACACGCACACACGCGCACACACACAACACACTCACTGCTTCTGGAGTGAGCTGCATGAGCCACGTGTCTCTGCGTGGCAGCCACTGCTCGCTCAGCAATATGCCCACATGATGCGAGCTACTACACACACACGTGCACACACAACTCACTCACACACACACATACACACACACATACACACACACATACGCACACACAACACTCACTGTGTCTAGGGTGAGCTGCATGAGCCACGTGTCTCTGCGTGGCATCCACTGCTTGCTCATAAATATGCCCACATGATGCAAGCTACTACACACACACGCGCACACACACACACACAACACACAACACACTCACACACACGCACACACACACACACAACATGCTCACTGCTTCTGGGGTGAGCTGCATGAGCCACGTGTCTCTGCGTGGCAGCCACTGCTCGCTCAGTAAGGGCACCCCTCTCATGGCACGCACACTACTGCTAGAGGGCGCCTCCTGTGTGTGTGGACATTGTGCGTGTGTGCATGTATGTGTGCGTGTGTACATTTGTGCATGTGAGTGTGTGCGTGTGTGTATGTGAGTGTGTGTGTGTGTGTGTGTGTGTGTGTGTGTGTGTGTGTGAGTGCCAAGTATGTGTTTGTGCATGCGAGTGTGGATTTTCTGCTTGAGTTTTTTACAATTGAGGATCTGCTCAACAGGCAAGGTGTCCGTATCCTCCCTATTCGTACGTAAAATGAGGTACGACGAACAATCGTACATATGTATGCACACACTCAGGGTTGGGCAGAACCATATACACATA
>Ga0307947_1001768_pt1 | contig 17221 bp, 21 predicted proteins | sample OrgLakmetagen232_FD_201840 | JGI IMG/M metagenome (GOLD analysis project Ga0307947, IMG submission 201840) | Saline water microbial communities from Organic Lake, Antarctica - #232 | ecosystem: Environmental > Aquatic > Non-marine Saline and Alkaline > Saline | place: Antarctica: Organic Lake...
CACCGTATATGACAGTATGTATGGAAATTTCTTTGCTTAACATACGGTATTATAAATACCGTATATGCTTATGTATGTATGGTTCTGGCCAACCCTGAGTAATTTTGGCAGGGAAATCACCATATATACCGTCGTATGCGGAGCATACTTACGGTTCTGGCCAACCCTACGTATTTACGTGGTCCTGGCTGACCCTATAACATTCCCTCCCCATGCGCATTAAGAAGAAAGTAAAATTGGCCAGAATCATATATATACACCGTACTTGACCGTGAATTTCGTGATCTCACTGCCAAAAAAACGTAAACACACCGTATATGCATGTTCTGGCCAACCATAATAATGCTGTAAATACACTGTATATATGTGTATATATATGTATATATGGTTCTGGCCAACCCTAAAGTACTGTATATACACTATATATATGGTTCTGGCCAACCCTAAGAGTTTTCCTCCCCTTGGCCAGAACCGTGTATCTGCAGCGTAGATGACCGTATGTATGGTGGTGGTGCTCTTGCTAAGTATACCGTATGTACAAGGTACATACCTAGGGTCAGCCAGAACCATACATATACAGTACATGATATACGTTTTACATACGGTATAATTGGCAGGGAAATCACCACATATATGGTCATACACGTTCATATACGGGGGTATATATACATACATGGTTTACATACGGTATACTTGGCAGGGAGATCACCACATATACAGTCATATACGGTGTATACATATGGCTCTAGCCAACCCTAGGATATTAAAATATGCACCACCTTTCATGACCTGCTCCAGCTCTTAAGCCCTATCACCAGACCACCAGATGCCTTATCCATTTCTGGCCACGCCACCTCCCAATGCAATGCACGCACAGCATGCCAAGGTCAGCCTTTCCACCTTCAACAACCACGCAAAACCAAAGTGCTACCCTGCCAAGCAGCATACCACCCACCTTTCTGACTTAATCGCATGAACTGATTGCACGCTATTATGGATTGGTACACCTCGTGCATTGCGAGTGTCTGTACTCATTCTGGTGGGTGGCTGCTCATTGCATGCACTTTCTGTTCCTTAATACATTCTGCTCATGTGATGTCTGCTTGCATTGCTTGAGCAGCAGTGAAAACACGTGCACATGCACAGTAATTTTGTTACATGCATCCTGGTCGCCACACTCCCTCTTGCACTTCTTGAGCAGCTGCACAAAACAACTCAACACACACACACACACACATTCACACACGCACACACACAAACACACATACACACACACAAACACACACACACATACACACACACACATACACACACACACACACACAAAGAGAGGGGGGGGAGAGGGAGATGAGGGCAGCAAAGAGTACCTGCACCAACATTCACTTGCTCAACAGATTTGAAACCCTGCCCCTGGGCACACCTCCCTTCTGCATCTTCACAGTGCATGAGCAACAACCCCAAGCACCGCCCTACCTTCAGCGCGTGCTTCTCGCTGCTCAAGCAGCTGTACGAAAAACTCATGCGGAAGGCCATCAAAAAGCAGCAACAGCAACAGCAGCAGCAACAGCAGCAGCAACAGCAGCAACAGCAGCAACAGCAGCAACAGCAGCAACAGCAGCAGCAGCAGCAGCAGCAGCAGCAGTACATCCAGCACCAAATGCATGAGCCTTTACAACCATTGCCACCAGCAGCAGCAGTACATCCAGCACCAAATGCATGAGCCTTTACAACCATTGCCACCAGCAGCAGCAGTACATCCAGCACCAAATGCATGAGCTCTCACAACCATTGCCACCTAATCACGAGCCACGCTCACCTGTCATGCCGCAGCAGCCGCAGCAGCAGCAGCAGCAGCAGCAGTAGGAGCAGCAGTAGTTTCATTGAGAGAGAATTTGACAAGGATGGAGGGTCAAAGATCCATATCTCCCTCTTAGGTACTTTTTGTCGCTCAGGCGTGTGCACTTTAGTCCCTCTTTATAAACTCCCTGGAAAATTGAGCTCTCCTCTGCATCTTTGGCTGCCAGGAATGGTCAAATGATGGAAGGGATGCGGTTGCGCAAGTTGAAATGAGATGTCGCAACAAAGTTTTTCCATACAAGCGTAGTTTGTAATTTATGAGATACATTATTAATTTGGGAATTAGTTGTGCGTCCAGTTGCGGTGCTTTGGGGTTGCTAGAAGGGTAACGGTAAAAGTAATATTGCTCGGTAGGAAGAGTGATGAGGAATGCATGTGTTTGAGCGCGTATTTGAGAGTATGTATCTGGTTTGTGCGTGTGTGTTTGTCATATTGAGAGCTATATATGTTCAGACTGCTACAAAAGCAGATGCAGGTATTATATTGTTCATGAAAAGAGCAGATGAGGGAACTAATTATTAATGGAATGATCCAAAGGGGGGTGTTGATAATTGACCCACAGACTGGAGGGCCCTGCACCATACACCCCTGCTTTTTTTTTACGTCTAGGATGCATCACTTGAGTGTGCTGTTCAGGATGTGCCACTTGAGTGTGCTGTTCAGGATGCGTCACTTGAGTGTGCTGTTCAGGATGCGTCACTTGAGTGCGCTGTTCAGGATGTGCCACTTGAGTGTGCTGTTCAGGATGCGTCACTTAAGTGTGCTGTTCAGGATGAGTCACTTGAGTGTGCTGTTCAGGATGTGCCGCTTGAGTGTGCTGTTCAGGATGTGCCACTTGAGTGTGCTGTTCAGGATGCGTCACTTGAGTGCGCTGTTCAGGATGAGTCATTTGAGTGTGCTGAAAAACTAGAAGCACCGAGTCTGACAGGCATCTGCTTTGTAATCTGACTGGTTCATGCGAGTCACAGGTGATGCAGGCTTGTGTGAGGGGAGGTCCAAACAGCATCCGTTATTCATCCAAGCCGGCACTGGTTGCACCATCCGCGCCATTTTTTTCATTCAGTGCTGACACGCACGTACCTAATGCACGTACCTAATGCACGTACCTAATGCATGAGAGGGTAGTCAATGAGAGGAGGGCTGCCCCTGCATTTGCGGCGTGTAAAACCTTAGAATATATGACGGAGTTATATTTGTTTTTCTCTACAAATAGTTTATAAATTATTCTACCTTGTTGCTAACTTACAACACATGTCTGTTCTCTCGCTTTGATTCAGGATGTGTGACGGCGCTGTGTGACGCGTTTGCCTGCCACAGATAATGCACGTTCACTAATATGATTTTCTGCCCAATTTGGATTTTTTTTACCTGACCTCCTGCAACACTTTCACTATCTTTATTCGTGTCATAATTTGGCAAGCAATGGCTTTATTATATTAATTCACATTAACAAGCTTGGATTTATGAGAGGTTGTGCATTCAAGTGTTGTGCATTCAACCTCCTTCCCTCCCCTGCTTTAGTAAGGCCGACAAATCAGTGAATGCATCACACCATCTCCATGCTTACTTGAGTTGCTCAGACACTCTGATAAAATAAAACCTACACAGGCAGTGAAAAACCACTCCCACATTGGTTAAAAAGAAGGAGCCACTTTGGTATCGGGTGGACTCCGCAGTACCTTCCTCCACCAAAAGAATAAGAATAGTGGCGCTGCGCTTGGGAACCCTAGGTCCATTCAATTTACTTAGCTTTTTCTGGCGCTATGCTTGGGGTCTCTAGGACTGGTCAGAGACTTTGGATTCATAGCCCATACTTGCAATCCATGCTTAAGCTGGTACCATAATTATGAACTCGTCGTGACAGCCAATCTTGTCTTCGATGAGCAAGGGCTTTCTTGCCCTTCATTGAATTCCCAAATGGCATGGTCTCCCATGCCTATGCCTGGCAATTCCGGCTGCCCTAAGCAGAGTTGTGTGCACTCTCTTGGAATAGTTCCCTGCTCATCCCAGCTAGCCTTGCGTGTGCAAATGCATGAGCTGTGCATTTGCCCAATGCTGGTGCTAGCACAATGCCTGTATTATCCTCAAGATCCTCAAGATCCTGTGTTTGACCTGATGTGTGTGCCCACTGTCATGCATGCTATGAAAGTGCAAAGCAAGTAAGGGCTGGTGCAGGCATGTTGCAACTCGCCCTGTGCCTGTGTGGAGGACTGTGTCTGTGCCTGTGTGGAGGACTGTGACTGTGCCTGTGTGGAGGACTGTGACTGTGCCTGTGTGGAGGACTCCTCCGTCGGACGGCTCTACGGGGCTGAGACATTGCAACTCTGAGTGTCTTGTCGTTCACCGGTAGTGCCCTCAAAACACGCTGTCCGCTTCAAAAAGTCCGCTAGCCTTCAGTGTCCACTTTGTCAACAATCAGACAGTGCTCTTCATATTATCTCAGAGTGTCAACACAATATCATCTCTGGCATGATCACTGAACGCCATAATGTTGCCTGCGGACTCATCATGAAAGCCATCAGCAAAAGCTCCTTGGCAGGTTGTATAGTTCATATGGATGCTGGCAGCACTGGCCGTTTTGCCTAACAAAACCTTCAAATTCCTGAGCACGCTAGTAATAGGACTTTACCCATTTGGCTTTTTGATGCTCATTTTCTGTCAGAGACAGGCTTACTTTCAGTCGCCCTGATGCTATTTTGTGTACTCCCTTACCTACTTATTCTAAACCACCTTCCACTCCCCACTTGCAGCAGGTGCAGAATAATGCTAGATCTCATGGACAAGTGCGCAGAGCTCGCGAGCTTAACGTTAATTAGATGGAGATACACCTCATAGAAGTGAAGTATTGTGAAGACACTAGGTCTGGACACCAGCTAGAGGCCTCTAACAAGCAGCACAAGAGTTTATACAAGCACATAAAATCTAAGCAAATTACACTTCACACTATCCTTCTTGGTGTGGGAGGATCGATCTATACCTCTAACACTTTGCATCATCTAAAAGAGCTCGGCCTCGATTCACAGAGGGCCCACAAGACTGCCCTTAAATTGCATGCTCACTCTGTGCATTATGCGCACAAACTGATAGACGCGCACTTGAGAAAACTAAATACTCTCAAGGTCTCGGTCCGGAGCAGGGGGCTGCCAGCCACCCTCAGATTTCCATTATTTATTTATTTTCCTTTGGTGGGAAAGACTCACGGCACTTCGGGCCAATGTGTCTCCTTTTCCTTAATTGATGCAGGGAGTGTTTTGCTGCCTGAGTAGTTTTTGTTTTCTGCTGGTGGCGGCTGGCGGTGCTGCTGAAGTGCTCCCCGTTCTCCTTTTAGTTACCCCCTGCCATCCCTAAAAACCTACCACCCTATATTACTAGTCTATCGCTTTTTTTTGTTTCTCGGAGATGGGAGCAACCAGTACAGCATCCAGACGGCTGAAGGTAAATCTGTTTTTGTCTGGAAAGTGGGTGGAAAGAGTCACCTTGGCCCAAAGCCGGTACAATCCTAGTTTCAGCTGTATTGGAAACCTGAAGATTTTGCATAGCCAACCGTTTGCTGCCTGTATCCATGGAGACAAAGTATAATCCTAAGAAGCTTGTTTTGCTGATGGCTTTGAAGATCATGCTGCATGCTAAGTTGTGTCTCACAGTGATCACACTTCTTATTTGCGTGTGTTGGCATCCAAAAAGGACGTGTAGAGCATTCTGATACATTTGTAGAATAAACAGGGAAGGGAAAAAAGCAAGGCTCCTGGTATACTAACGCGGTGATCAAGAGAAGGAGCAATTAGAGCCAGCACCTGTGGCACTTCCACCACCGAAATAAAAGCATAGGAAAGGTAAGGTTCGTTATATAGCCTCTGGTGGGCATTTGAGTGGAAGCTTGGAAAGCCTGTGGCCAAACCAAAAAAGGCGCTAGAAAAAAATCAAGGAAAAAGGGCTAAGGCACTCGGCCACAGAAGAGGCCACACCATACACAACTGGCTGTTTCAAAAAGATCCTCAAACGAGTTGGACTATCCTCGTACTGAGTTGGGAAGACAAGCTGGGTGCGAAGGCTGACGAGATGTTCACGCGGACAGTCCAGCATAATGTGTTCCGCATCCTGAACAGAGCGTCACAGATCTTGAGCTCATAAGGCCTTCTATTTCTGTCATGACGCAATCCTTGGACCAGAAAGTCGTGGCAAGAAAGCAAGGCGAAGGCAAGAAAGTGTGCGGCTGTGATTGCTGGAAACTTTTAAGCGGAGAGGTAATACAGGCTAATGATCTCTTTTTCTGTCATCCCACCAGCCAGGAGCATTCCCCAAAGGTGCACTAAAATGTGTGTGATAAGTTCTTATAGTTCTGCTGGAGTATGAGCCTCTTGAGGTGGCTGGTCGACAAATCAATTGCCTGTTCTCTCCAGCCCCCAATATGATATTCGCGCACAGTGAGCTCAACCTGTTTTAAATCGATAGACTCATGAGATCAGCAAACCTCGGCGTGACATCCACCTCGTCGAGATCAAGTACTGTGAGGACACCAGACCTCAGAACCAGCTGAACGCCGCAAAGGAACAGCACAAAGACCTTTGCATTATTCTCCAAGGAGCCTCTGTTACTCTTCACATCATCCTTTTGGGTGTGGGCGGCACCATCTACAACACTCACACTCTGAAGCCTTTCAAGGAACTGGGTCTCGATTCTCAAAGAGTTAATTGGGTGTGGGCGGCACCATCTACAACACTCACACTCTGAAGCCTTTAAGGAACTGGGTCTCGATTCTCAAAGAGTTAAGAAGCTTCTTGCCTCCAAGCTGCATGTGCACTCTGTGAACTTTGCTGCTAACCTTGTAACCTTGTAACCTTGCTAACCTTGTAACCTTGTAACCTTGTACTATTATCAACTCTCATCAGGAGCCGGTTTCAGGCCAAGCCTGCAACCCTCTTGATCCCCATTGATTTTTCCTTTCCTTTTCGCGGTGGAGGAGCTTTACGGTACTCGGTACCAAAGTGACTCCTTTTCCTTTTTTAATGTGGGGAGTGGTTTTCACTGCCTGCGTAGTTTTTCCTTCTTCTTTTTCGTGAGATCGGATTGCACTCCGAAAGCTGTTGAGACGCAGGGAGATCTTGGAGAACGTGCAAAATACTCACAGAACACTCGCAGAACACTCAGAACACTCACTCTGGCCTCCCCCCCCTCCGCTCCTTCTCGAAATTATTTCTTGTTTTATAACAAAGCAATTGCAAATTTGGATGTGGGCTATAAACGCGCGCAATATTTAAAGATATGGAGATTGCATCTCGCCATTAAATTCGGAATTACACATCGTTTATTTCCTGTCATCGAAACATCAAGAAATTGGCTTGACACATTACTGGTTTATTTATTTATTTATTCGTCATTAATATGGTTGAAAGCACTCCAGAGCCCGCAGGACCCATTTTGGGACTCTGGGTTTTCGCTGCGCTGCTAGGAAACTGCTTTGCCGGTTATTGGCTGCTCCAGTCCTTTTTACTTAGCCACACATCTGTGAGCAAACAGGCCTTAAAGTATCTGAGGCGCTGTCGCACATCCATCAGCCATTGCTTCCGCGCCACAGCCGACAAAGGGGAAAAGCACTTTGAAAGAGGTGTGACAAATTGCTATTCTCTCAGGGAGCTCCAGTCTTCTTGTATTGCCTTGTATCACGTCCACTTTACATTCGGACCGCCTATCCACAGCTGTTCCCCCCTCTCCAGGTGGAAATATAATGTGTAGAAAGATTTTAGAACACGATGCAAAGCCTCATGTCCGATATCCGCTGCTACCCTAGACGACTTGTCTCTTCTTGCCTCCACTATTACCCACGCCGCCTGCCCTCTCCCTGATGTCTAGGTGCCCCACTGCCTCATCAAGGGCAAGCCCACGCCCTTGCAGAGCTCACGGCAACGACATTAGGAAGCAACGCGTTGGACGAAAGCAGTCACGTTCCAGATCTCCAAGGCAAGTAGTTTCTCTTTGTGGAATTGAACATATACATCATTTTGAGAAGCAGTTATGTTATGAAGTTGTGAGGCGGCAAGGTTCCTGGTGTCCAAAGAATTGTTGCTGCTTCCCTTTAAAACTTTAAAACCGTAAGCGCCACAATGGCTATTTGTTAGTAGTCCTGTACTTGCTTCCTATTTCCACGGTACACTCCATAGACATTACAGTGCAGTAGCGTCAACTCAGTCCTTGGTGTCTGTGCCTGCCTTCGTTTGTCTGTGCCTTTCACAGACCAAGAGGAAGCAAGGCAGGAGCAAGAATCCAGCCTCGCAGCAGCCCTGATAGATGCTGTTCTCTCTCGTGAGCCTATTCCCTGCCACCCTATCCTCAAGTCCCCTCCCTTACCGCCTTCTGAGGGGAGGCGACGACGACTGGACCGCACCCCTTCCAAAGCAGTTATGGGCAGCAGTGGCATTTGCCTGGAATGGCAAGACCTCTCTTACTGTGTACCCTCGGCGTCGGGACCAAAACCATTGCTTCAAGGCATCTGGGGGAGTGTGCAGGGAGGCGAGATGAGTGCACTGATGGGAGCGTCTGGTGCAGGTTAGGAGGGGTACATCTGCGTGATGGGCTAAGGGTAAAGGGCAAAGGGGAGGAAAAGGTGCTGGATGGTGGAATACATTTGCGTGAATTGCAAATAAAAGGTGAAGAGCGAAAGGCAGGGAAGATAAAGCAATTGAAGTGAAGATTGGGGGGATTTGGTAGGCTATGATGAGCAACTATAGAGAAATGATGAGCAAAACCCATTTAATACATGTGCAGCTGACCGCAGATGCATAACCTTGCCTGCACACACACACACACACACACACACACACACACACACACAAACCACACACACACACACCACACACACACACACACACACACACACACACACACACACACAAACCACACACACACACACCACACACACACACGCACACACACACACACAAACCACACACACACACTCACTCACACACATACGCACACACACACGCACACACACACACTCAAACAAACACTGCCTGCCTGCTGCAGGCAAGAGCACCCTGCTGGAGCTGCTCACCCTTCTAAAGGCCCCCTCAGCCGTCAACCCTGCCGCCTACCCTGCCTTCTCACAGGCCACAACTACACTGCCTTCAGGCATACCACGCAGCACTTTCTGTGACCCTCCTCCACCACAAACACACCAGCAGCAGCAGAGTTATGAACCAGGCGTAGCAGCCTGCACTGAGCTCACCCAAACCTCTCCTTCTCCATCTGCCAAGCAGCACGCCCCTTTGCCCCATTTATCTAACAACAAAAGCAGCAGCAACTCACACGTGGCTTTTGAAGTGCGTGACCCGGAGGTTGATGGTCCAAGGCCTGGGGATGGCGTTTGTGGACGCGCACTGGAAACGGGGGAAACAGGCAGCAGCAGGAGCGAGGGGGTTGGTTATGCACAGCAGAGGCGTGGTGCCCTGCTCCTGAACGGCAAGCCTGCCAGGACCTCTGAGATCCGGCGTTTAAGCTGCTACATTCCTCAGGTGTGTTCAATCTTGCGTTTGATGTAAGGAGCTGATGATTGAATGAGCTGTTATGAGCAATGAGCTCAACTGCTGGGACAAAGCTTTCTTTCTGGAATGAGCCTGATCTATAGATTGAGCTATCATAGACACAAATGCTAGTACGAGCCTCTTCCTGAGTCATGCCTGATAATAAGATCGAGCTGTTATGAACTCAACTGCTGGGAAGAAGCCTTCTTTCGGAACGAGCCTGATCTATAGATTGAGCTATTATGGACTCAACTGCTAGTACGAGCCTTCTTCCTGAGTTGTGCCTGATAATAAGATCGAGCTGTTATGAACTCAACTGCTGGGAAGAAGCCTTCTTTTGGAACGAGCCTGATCTATAGATTGAGCTATTATGGATTTAACTGCTAGTACGAGCCTTCTTCCTGAGTTGTGCCTGATATTAAGATCGAGCTGTAATGAACTCAACCGCTGTAAATCAGTGGCATGGACGAATTGTGTGATTTTCTATGGCTCACGCTTGCAATCCACGCTTAAGCTGGTACCATGATTCGTCGTGACAGCTGGGGAAAGCCTTCTTTTCAGGCTGAGCTGCAGTTTTCAGACACAGCTGTTCGAACCACAGAAACATGCAGATCAGCTCAAGATGCGTGACCTGCATTTTGTTTGCACAGCATCTCAAATTTGCACAGGGAATAACTATGAATAGGAGGTGATTTGCTATACATGTGTGTGTGTGTGTTCAGGAGGACAATTTGCTGCCTCAGATGACGGTCAGCGAAGTGCTGAAGCTGCATGCCGCCCTTACCTTGCCTCCAGGTATGCTTAAACAAGATACTAGCGTCAAGCCTTGTCATTGACTTCCTTTCTTTCTCTTTTCATTTTACATTGAAATAGGTTGGTCACTTTTATTACCCTAATCATCACTGCCTGAACAGGGTAGCTCATTAAATTTGGTTTCCAATTTTGTGCGAATGAAGTAGCAGCGAAAAGGAACGCAAATGTACGCATGGCCTGCCATTTGCAAAATGAGATGCAAAAAAGAAGCAGCACGAATGAACACTTTAGTGGGGCTTTAGCTAGTGTGGTTGCTAGTTGAGAGTCTTCCCTGAATGTGTGCAAACTTTCAATTAGCGAAGACATTCTTGATGTACTTTGCTTTCAGGCAGAAAATTACGAACATCAGTTGAGTCAATATTGACACGTACACCCTTGCTCTTTTCGTTTTCTCGAGAAGGGGTTTGTGTCTTAAGCATGTACATATATAAAAAGTATATGCAACCTCTTAGCATTACAAAGAGCCCACCAAGATCTGGATTGAATGTGTAGCCTGTTCAAACTCCTTTTTGTCCCCTGTTGCACACAGACAAAAACTCAGATCAGGGCTTAAAATTTTTCCACTAGGCCTTCCTTTGCCCATATTTCTCATCCAAACATCCCTTTGCTAGGCACCCCTCGCCAAGAAGCAGAGGAACGACAGCATGTGGTGCTGGCAGCCATGGGCCTCATGCACGCACGCAACACCCTTGTAAGTGGATGGGCCTCATGCACGCACGCAACATCCTTGTAAGTGTATGGGCCTTTTTGGCACACATGCCACACCCTTGTAAGTGTATGGGCCTCATGCACGCACGCCACACCCTTGTAAGTGGATGGGCCTCATGCACGCACGCAACACCCTTGTAAGTGTATGGGCCTTTTTGGCACGCATGCCACACCCTTGTAAATGCATGGGTCTTTTAGACACACATGCCACACCCCAGTGTATTGTAAGTGTATGGGCCTCATGCACGCACGCAACACCCTTGGAAGTGTACGGGCCTTTTGCATGCACACCTCACCCTAGGGATCTCAGCCTACGTTCATTACGCATGAACTCCAGTTCTACAGCTGAAGCAGAGAACTGATGACTTTGTGTGCATATAGAATGACTGGGAAGCGTAACTTCCTGTAACAAGTGTGGACTTAGCATGTAAGCAGACAGGCTTTACTACTGCTAGTATTATTGTATTATTACTAACTCTCTGTAATGATTGTAGCATGCAAACTTATTTTTATTTTACTCCTGTCAAGCGGTAACAGTCACCCCATCTCAGAGCATTGCGCCCATGTGTTGTCACCAATTGCATAAAACAATTTGATATCTGTGCTTAGTTTTTGTACAGTTTGGAAGAGCTCTTGATGCTCTAAAATGCCGGCTCTTTGTGCAGTTTAAATCAGCTCTTGATGCACCAAAAATGTCGGTTCATGTGTGTATGTTTAATTTTGTACAGGATGGAGGAGCTCTGCCTGCTGGCTTAATGCTTATTACTGCAGCAAGATGTGTCAGTTGATATCTGAATATGCATTGCTTACCTTTTGACAGGTTGGAGGGGCTCTGCCTGGTGGCTTGATGCTGCGTGGTTTGAGTGGAGGAGAACGGAAGCGGTTGTCGATTGGAGCGGCACTCATTCCTAAGCCACAGCTTATCTTTGCAGATGAACCCACAAGCGGTAGGCTTGTTTAAATTGCGGGTTGTGGCAAGTAATAGGAAACGGTTCACTGTCCTGAAAGTGTACCAATTTCACCATTATTTGGAAAAGGTTCACTGTCAACAAGGTGCACCATTTTCACCATCGTCTTCAACCTTTGTGTGCATGAATATTAAAGAAGTGAATTTGCTTGTTTTGTGGGTGTGCGGTCTGTCTCAATTTTTTTGGCAAGGGTGAGTCACCGTTTAGCATTGTTACTGTGCCACCTGAATATGATGGCAGTGAAAGGACGCATATACAATCGCACTGAATATGATGGCAGTGATAGGACGCATATACAATCGCACTGCATTTTTGCATCATCAGCCAATCACATGATCTACATAGCTAAAGCTGTCAGGGTTAGGGTTTAGGGTTAGGGTTAGGGTTCTAATAGGGTTTAGGGTTTAGGGTCAGGGTTAGGGTTAGGGTTAGGGTTAAATAATGATCTACAGAGCTATAGCTGTCAGATCTGTCTGCTTCAATGTTGCATGTTGCCACACACACATACATTGCAGATCGCCTTTAAAATATTTAAGCCTGTACATTTCAAGCCACGCTACAGCTGCACGTGCTACGCTACGAAAGTCTGTAGCACAAGTCCTGCAACCCTGTTTTGTGTTGACCTACTGCTCGAATCTTGTTTAAAGGGTTTAGGGTTTAGGTTAGCCCCCTTTAAAACCCAGGTTAAACCCCTTTAAACCCCTTTAAAACCCAGGTTGCTCCTTGTCCTCCTTATCTAGAGGCAATTTGCGGCCTGTATGTGCACTTATTCATTCACTGATGAAGCGCCACTTTGTAAAAATACTCTCCTGTTTCATATGGGAGACCGATCTGTGGGAGACCGATCTGGATTTTGGTGGGGGAGACACACGGCACTTCGGGCCAATGTGTCTCCTTTTCCTTAATTAATGCAGGGAGTGTTTTGCTGCCTGCGTAGTTTTTCTTTCCTTTCCTTTTCTTTTCTTTCCTTTTCTTTCTGGAAGTGCCGCCTGTCTGTTATCCACAGACCTTAATTGCACTTGTACCCTTCAAAGCGTGGCTCTGCGGTTGCTGTTGTCTGTTCATTAGAACCGTTGTCTCTTCTCACTACAGTCTTGGTCTAGGTCTGGCTCTTCTCACCTAGGTCTTCTCACCTAGGTCTTCTCACTTAAGTCTTTTCTAACCAGCCTAGGTCTAACCAGGTCTAGCTAGGTCTACGTTTTTCCACCTACAATTAACTTCACAGTTTGTGCTCTCCCCCCTCGCCTTATTCATGCTCAGGTCTAGACGCATTTGCAGCCCTAAGCGTGATGGCTTACCTTGCTGCCATGGCCCGCACACCCCTGCACAGCGGCAAGGAAGATGGGGCTACTGCTACTGATACACAGAAGGGAGGCTGTGCGGTGCTCGTGTCCATCCACCAGCCTCGTGCTGCCATTTGGGACATGTTCGACAAGGCAAGGGCTGCTGTGCAAATGTGTGCATAAGTGTGTGTGTGTGTGTGTGTGCGTGTGTGTGTTGAGGGGGCGAGGGGCGGCGGGGAAGTGCTGTCACGCCTCGCACCTGGAGTGTGTGTGTGTGTCTGTATACATGTGTGTGTGTGTGTGTCTGTGGACATGTGTGCGTGTGTGTGTGTGTTGAGGGGGCGAGGGGCGGCGGGGAAGTGCTGTCATGCCTCGCACCTGGAGTGTGTGTGTGTGTGTGTGTCTGTATACATGTGTGCGTGTGTGTGTGTTGAGGGGCGGCGGGGAAGTGCTGTCACGCCTCGCACCTGGAGTGTGTGTGTGCGTGTGTGTGTCTGTATACATGTGTGTGCGTGTGTGTGTGTTGAGGGGGCGAGGGGCGGCGGGGAAAGTGCTGTCATGCCTTGCACCTGGAGACACTTATAATGCACGTGCATCTGTTTGGACGCTCTGATGCCAACTGCTTAGTATAATGAGGGATTCATGGAAGAGGTATCATAGCTATGGAGTTACAAGGTACAGTCTGAGCAATTCTAGATCACAACAGTTTGCATCCTTTCCTGCACAAGATTGCTTTTTTTTGACACAGGGATGTCTCTCCTTGTTCAAGGCCTCTTCACCGCGCAAAACCAAAACGCAAATGAGGACTCAAGTCATCAGGCTTAAATGCAAAAGCAAAGTTTCATTATACGCAGGAGCTCCTCTTTGCCCGAGTTGCGCGTGGTGATAACGGTTTCTTTACTACACAAAGCTGCATTTCTTGATGAGTTCCACACCTGCATTCCACCCACCATAACATATAGGTGCTTCTCTTTGCCCGAGCTGCGCGGTGAGAACAATTTCCTTATCACACAAAGCTGCACCTCTTGATGAGTTCCACATCTACATTCCACCCACCACAACATATAGGTGCTCCTCCTCGCCAGGGGACGCATGATGTACGAAGGCAGCAGCCAGGGCAGTGCGCTCATGGACTGGTTCACACAGCTCTTGATGAATTCCACACCTACATTCCACCCACCACAACATATAGGTGCTCCTCCTCGCCAGGGGGCGCATGATGTACGAAGGCAGCGGACAGGGCAGTGCGCTTGTGGACTGGTTCACACCGCTCTTGATAAATTCCACACCTACATTCCACCCACCATGACACATAGGTGCTCCTCCTCGCCAGGGGGCGCATGATGATGTACGAAGGCAGCAGCCAGGGCAGTGCACTCGTGGACTGGTTCACACAGATCTTGATGACTTCCACATCTACATTCCACCCACCACAACATATAGGTGCTCCTCCTCGCCAGGGGTCGCATGATGTACGAAGGCAGCGGACAGGGCAGTGCACTTGTGAACTGGTTCACACCGCTCTTGATGAATTCCACACCTACATTCCACCACCATGACATATAGGTGCTCCTCCTTGCCAGGGGACGCATGATGTACGAAGGCAGCAGCCAGGGCAGTGCACTCGTGGACTGGTTCACACAGCTCTTGATGAATTCCACATCTACATTCCACCCACCATAACGTATAGGTGCTCCTCCTCGCCAGGGGGGGCATGATGATGTACGAAGGCAGCAGCCAGGGCAGTGCACTCGTGGACTGGTTCACACAGATCTTGATGACTTCCACATCTACATTCCACCCACCACAACATATAGGTGCTCCTCCTCGCCAGGGGTCGCATGATGTACGAAGGCAGCGGACAGGGCAGTGCACTTGTGAACTGGTTCACACCGCTCTTGATGAATTCCACACCTACATTCCACCACCATGACATATAGGTGCTCCTCCTTGCCAGGGGACGCATGATGTACAAAGGCAGCAGCCAGGGCAGTGCACTCGTGGACTGGTTCACACAGCTCTTGATGAATTCCACATCTACATTCCACCCACCACAACATATAGGTGCTCCTCCTTGCCAGGGGGCGCATGATGTACGAAGGCAGCAGCCAGGGCAGTGCACTCGTGGACTGGTTCACACAGCAGGTGCCACGTGCCCTTGTTGCCGCATCAGTGGCAACAGCAACTCGCGTTGGCCATCCCCGTCCGCAGTGCAGCACGGCACAGCGCAGCACGGCACCAAGCCCTCCCCAGCCTGCTGTGCAATCGCGCACACAGCTGCGGCTGCACTACCGCCCTGAAATGCACGGTACCCCGGCTGATTGGATCATGGACTTGCTAACCACACCCTGCCTTACCTCGGGCCCGCTGATCTCCAGAGGGCTGGTGTCCTTGGTCGAGCAGCAGCCAGAAGACCATCTGCACTCGGGTGGATCTGCAAGCGGGGTTCAAGGCAGCAGCAGTGGCAGCAGCAATAGATTTGGTGGTGGCGGTGAAGATGCGGGGAAGTTGGGTCGGGGGGCGAGTGGGGGGATTGGCAAAGTGGGTGAGGAGGAGGGGGAGGAGGAGGAGGAGGAGGTGGGGGAGGAGTCTGGGAGAAGAAAGGGGACATGTATTGATGCTAGTGCTGTGGGTGGGGGAGATGCGTGGGTTGAGGCCGCAGCTGATGCCTTTGCAGTTCACTTCTTGGAGGCCAGACAGCAACAGGAGCAGCAAAAGCAGCAGCAGACACAGCGTGTTCAGCAGCAGCAGCAGCAGGAGGAGGAGGAAAGTGGTAGGGGTGCCCAGCCACAGTGGCAGCAGGAGGAAGTAGAAACGGGGGAGCAGCAGGCGCCTGGCCTAAATGTGTGGGGCCTTTGGTGGCAGCAGCAAAAGGAGGGCCTGGCAGTGTGGGGTAAGCATTACAGGTGAGGTTGTGGGTATCACACTCGTGTGTGTGTGTGTACTGAGTCAGCGTGTACGTAAGCATGCCTGCCACAACAACCAAGATCGTATGTGTGTGTGTGTGTGTGTGTGTGTGTGTGTGCTGAGTCAGCGTGTACGCAAGCAGGCCTGCACAACAACCAGGATCATTTGTGTGTGTGTGTGTGTGTGTGTGTGTGTGTGTGTGTGTGTGTGTGTGTGTGTGTGTGTGTGTGCTGAGTCAACGTGTACGCAAGCATGCCTGCACAACAACAAAGATCATAAGGTGGATCTGTATCAGGACTGGTAAGGTATTTCATAATGTACGCCAATTCCGTTCAAGTGTGTAGTTATATCTCAGGGCTGGTTGGGTATTTTTCATGTGCACGCCAATTATATTCAACAGCGTGTAGCTACAAGTCTTGCTCACACACCAGTTAGTGCACAGACGTGCCCTTTGTAAGTTCACACATGCACACTCAACCACACTGCATTTAAAAACAGGTATGAAAAAGAAAAAGAAAAACTACGCAGGCAGTGAAAACTACGCCCCACATGAAGTTAAGCAAAAGTAAGCCACTCTGGTACCGAGTACCGTAAAACTCCTTTACCGGCAGACAAAATAGGCCCAGAAAACAGGTATTCAAATGAGGCGGCCAAGTCCACGAGCCCGTGCCTGCAGCTGTTATATATCTAGCAATAGTAGGGTTGGCCAGGACCATGCATATATGGTTTACTACTTCGGGAGTATTAATGGCTGAGGGCCTCTAATTGTCTGTTGCTGTGATACCAAAGAAGGAGGGCTCATGAAAATGTTAGAGGCACCGATGTTGGACGCTTTTTCTCACCTCGATTGCATCATGAGGAAGCAAATCAGTAGGGTTGGCCAGAACCTTATGAATACACCGTATATGACCGTATTTGTGGTGATTTCCCTGCCAGTTATAACGTATGTTATATATATATATAGTTATGGCCAACCCTACTTCTAAAATCCACTTTCCACTCAGAGATCTGCAAAGTGAGAGCCTGGTCATAGTGCCTGTCTATGCTCATTATGAAACACTTCCAATTGCGTTGTAGGAGTGGCTTACTTTTTGTGTCACTTCATAACAGAATGAATATCACCCACTTATCTGCATCGCACATTCATAATAGAATGCAAGTCACC
>Ga0307947_1001769_pt1:0-7500 | contig 17217 bp, 15 predicted proteins | sample OrgLakmetagen232_FD_201840 | JGI IMG/M metagenome (GOLD analysis project Ga0307947, IMG submission 201840) | Saline water microbial communities from Organic Lake, Antarctica - #232 | ecosystem: Environmental > Aquatic > Non-marine Saline and Alkaline > Saline | place: Antarctica: Organic...
AGGCACAACAAAGGCTAGTCAGGCCACTTATTTACATGTGCTCTTGTTCTCAGGCACAACAAAGGCTAGTCAGGCCACTTATTTACAGTGTGCCTTGTTCTCAGGCACAACAAAGGCTAGTCAGGCCACTTATTTACAGTGTGCCTTGTTCTCAGGCACGACAAGGCTAGTCAGGCCACTAAATTGCAATGTGCCCTTGTTCTCAGGCACAACAAGGACTGCTCTGGCCACTTAATTACAGTATGCTCTTGTTCTCAGGCACGACAAGGACTGCTCTGGCCACTTAAACTACGATGAGTTCAATGAGATGTGCAGGTGTGTTCATTGTGTACAAGTGGAGTGTGCAACGTTTGGGTTGCAGTTGAGAGACCACCAATAACATTGCAGAGTGTGTACAATGTATGTACAGAGAGTTTAAGGAGATGTGCAGGTGTGTGTGTTTGTGCAACAGAGAAACAAAAAGTCTGGTGGCAGTGGCAACAGTTAGCTTGAGAAAGGAGGGAAGCTACGTTATCAGTCTGGGGATAATATAGTAAATGTTGTAGTATATTTTAATATAATTCAAGGTCATTGTGGGCTTAAGCACTGCTCCTTTCCCTGGATGGACAGTGCTACGTGCAGTATATGTACCCAGTAATTCTAAGGATTGACATCCAATTGATAACCCTTTTCCCGGTTTAACAGAAAGAGGGCGTTGCAGTACGTTGTACTTGATATTTGTGTTGTGTTGTGTTGTGGTGTGGTGTGGTGTGGTGTGGTTGAATGATACGAGATTTCCTAAGAGGTGTTACTGTGGCCTACTGCATACTTGTGTGTGGATGCCGTGCTTCTATTGGCAGGAGAATCAGATTAAAGAAGTAAAAGAAGCAGCCATAAGTATTAACTGGGGGGGAGGGGTCAGCATTGCCTGTTTGAGCGGTTCAAATTCATCTTTGTGGCCCTTGAGAACCATGCTCTGCTTCACTAAACACACCAGCACTTTTAGGCTTCTTTTATGGCAAAGCACTTTTAAGGTTTCCTTTCATTATCAGCCTTGTTCTTACAGCCATATGCTGGCCAAGCTTGCAACCCTCCTAATCCCCATCTATTTCCCCTCCAATCCCTGTGGTGGTGGAGCTTAACGGTACTCTATACAATATAGTGGCTCCTTTTTGGTAGATAGTTTGGGTCACCTGTGCAGTTGTCATCTTTCAATCACTCTGGCTGTGCCAGCAGAGTAACATTTGACTGTTGGTCACACCCACCATGCCTGTTTGCTGATACGAACCTGCACTGCTTTTCACTTTTAAGTATCCAGGACCTTTAGTTACCTAGGTACATCTAAGCACCCCTGCAAACTCAGTTTGTGGCAGGAGATGCCCAGGTGGGCAGGGTGGACCTGGGTGGAAATTCCTGCCAGAAAATGGATTTCCAAACGCTCCCCTCTGGTGCCAGCAACTTACCAGGGGTGTTTGCAATAATATTGGGGACATTTTGGTGAAGGTCCGGGGGTCTGGGGTGGGGGTTCGCTTTTTACCCGGTTTTGGCAGGGAAATGGCGCATTGAATCGAGAGTCTGTACGTTGGCTGAAATGTCCAGCCGATTTACTCAGCTGCGATGAAAAATTAATTAATATGGTGCGCTGGCATTTTTTGGCTTGCACGGAGCTGGGAGAACCAGCTGTCGTTTGGGACAGATGAGGCTCGAACAGAGCACTCAGGGCACCAAGTGAGTTTTCAGCGCACCAACTTCATGCAATCAGTAGATGTGCTGAGTCTTATACTTTGCAGTGACCGAAATTTGATATGACAGCTAGTGGTCACAGCTCAATGCTTGCTGGGTGCATGGTGGCAGTAGAGCAGAGCAGGCAAAGTTAAAACTTGTTGAAAATCTCAGCTGTCGCTACCCACCACAGCCCAACACCAGCGTTCCAGACCAGAAAACTTGACAGGGCATGCCCTGGGAGCATACTGAAGGACTCCCGACACCCAGGTGGTGGCCAGAAAGCGTGTTTCCAAGGTTTCCAGAAATGCACCATTTTTGCCCAGCAAACAGGCCCACGCACAAAGTCCTTTGGGGGCGAATTTTCACCCCCCCTTTTTTTTGCTGTAATGGGTATGGTTTAACCCAAAACGTGTCTGGAAACAAAAACATGGTGGAATTTGGATTTGGAGTCACATTTATGTACCCATGCATGGGTACAACCCCTTTTTGGCAGGGAAATGGCACAAATCCAGCCCCCGACGCACACAGCGGACCCCATACCCTTTTTAGTTGGCGCAGAAGTGTTTTATATGGTCTTTCTTACTACCCTGGACCATTAAAAGTCCAAAAATGATGAGGTTTGTTTTAGGGACAAAATTTGGCTGGGAATGGTGGGCCTGACTGTTGGCAAGAACCTCCACCTTTACATTTCTCGTATTTCAACTGGCAGAGACATTGCTGGAGGTAACGGCAAGTTCCAAGACTCCCTTCTCTTCAAGGCTGTGGTGGTCCTAGGAATCAAGGTACGTGGCTCCTGCTGCAAATTCACAACTCCGTCTCATTCTGGCAGGGTCTCTGCGTGGTGTTCTACCCTTTTTGTCAAAGTCATTGAGTGTATGACGCACAGAGTTAGTAGCAACTTGTGTGCTTACTTCTGTTTCTAGCGCTAACGTCTGTCAAAAACTTTTGGACAGCAGCAACAATAAGCAAGTAGGCTTGGGGCCTGCACTGACAAAAATGGGGCACTAAGAAAACTGTTTTATTGGACTTAATGCACAAGTGTTCCAACATGCCAATATTTTTGTAATCCGCAGCTGGTTGCCCTCCCCTTGGCCTCAAAAGTCCTCGGAAGCAAGATCAACATTGGCTCGGTTCCCCCTGTGGTGCGTGGTTATGCTTCTTGATTTAAAGAATTAAACCTTCGACTCAGCGAGGGTTTGTGTAAGGTTTAAACGAACTTGTGTAAGGATTCAAACGAAACTTATTTTTAGTACGCTGGCTTTCCTTTGCCATCTGCAGAGCTGCTTTCACTACCATGAAAACTAAGAACAATAACAAACATTCCCCCTTGGTCTGTACGTCACAGGTCGCACAGCAAGCCATTCAGATGGGTATGTCACAGGCTGTGAAGCAGTTCAACGTTCCTCTGCCCCTGTGATATATCGCGATGCGGAGTCCAGTCGCCCCTTAATTACTTCATTACACTACCTTTTGCTATCTTTGGGAAGTTGTAGGCTTTGGGAATTTGTAGGCATCTAGTAATCCAGGCAGAGCTTTAGAAAGGGTTGCTACCAGTTTATGCACAGTGTGAACAAGAATCTTTCTTTACCGACGCGCCACGACACGTTCGCAATAAATATATAAAATCTCAAATATTTATTTTATTGATTCACTCTAATGACACTCAAACATTCTTTTGGTCGGGAAAAAATGAACCCGTGACCCCAAATGATAGGGTATGATTGAAATATTTTTTGAGGTCTACAAACGTCATCGAAGCGCTAGAACGTTGGCGGAACTGGGGTCGTGGGGTGTAATCCTGCTCAACACTGGGAGCGGTTCCGGCCCAAGCTCTATTCGCGTAGTTCATCCTCAGGAGCACACCTGCGAAGTCGCTGCGTGGATGGATCAGTGTGCGGGGGTCATTCGGATTCATATTTTCCGACCGAAAAGTGTGAGTGTCATTATTTGCGTTGCGATGCGATCCAAACCGAACCTAATTGCCTCTAGCTTAATATTTTTTTGTGGCAACCACATCGTGCTTTGAGAGTTCCTATCCATCGAGGATCTCGAAGGTGATGGTGGAAAGCAACAAATCGCATTCAGTACGTGTAATTACGATGAACCATCAACTTGCATACTGTCTTTGTAAATAAAAATAGAAATGCGAATTTAAAAAAGAAACGGGGAATAAGATGAGAGGCAATCGGCGCGCGTGGGTGGAAACAGATAAACATTTAATTATTAATGCACAAAAAAGCTTGCACCCAAATATATAGGCGTTTCACACCAGGCTTCCAAAAACAGCTGCCAATTTTCTCCACCAGCAAGATGGCAGCTCAACAAGGGCGGACCACCACCTGGGTGCCTGTCCACGAGGCCATTGCAACACAAGAGAAAAATATTGTTGAAGCGCTCCAAGACCTTTTTCCCGGGTCCTTTAGTTCGTCTACTGGTGAGTTGGCTGGCAGACATGCACGCAACCAATCGCACGCACAAACATGCGCAGGTGTTTCATCTTCTGCAATGCGTTTTCCTCAAGACATATGACCGTGCACATTGTGCTAAAAAGTAAGCATTCATTGCTCTGACGCCCCCAGTGCTCACTTTGCATGCTGCTGCAACAGGTGCTAAAAAGGCGTGCCGTCGTAAAGAAGTTCTCATTGCTGGTGTACCAGCCCCAACAATTGCAGTGGTGCGTTGACAGTACACGAGACAGATGCCTAGATTAGAGGCATTGCTTTTGGCATGTCCTCAGAATTTGCGGTTTGTGGCAAATACGTAGAACGCATAAGCACACAGTAACGGTTGACCCCACATCCCTTTTTTGGCATGGACAAGTCAGAATCTGCGGTTTATGGCAGGCAAATAAATGCGTAGAACGCATAAGCACACAGTTGCGGCCGACCCCACATGCCTTTTTTGGCATGGACTCCTCAGAATGTGCATTTTGTGGCAAATACATAGAACGCTTTAGCACACAATATGGCCGACCCCACATGCCTTATTTGGCATGAACTCTTCAGAATCTGTGGTTTGTGGTAAATACATAGAACGCTTTAGCACACAGTTATGGCCGACCCCACATGCCTTATTTGGCATGAACTCCTCAGAATCTGCGGTTTGTGGCAAATACATAGAACGTTTTAGCACGCAGTTATGGCCGACCCCACATGCCTTGGCGCACTGCAGGTGCATGTTGGGGAGCTGGGGCTGACAATCGCACGTGCTAGCACGTCTCATGTGGTTATTGGCACATACAGAAACGTTTAACCCCTGTTTTCCTTCCTGCATTGCAGGTGCATGTGGGGGAGCTGGGGCAGACGATTGCACGTGCTAACACATCTCATGTTATTCAGTGGCACATACACATACAGAAACGTTTAACCCCTATATTCTTTCCTGCACTGTAGGTGCATGTTGGGGAGCTGGTGCAGACAATCGCACGTGCTGACACATCTTAGGTTGTTCAGTGGCACATACACATACAGAAACGTTTAACCCTATTTTTCCTTCCTGCATTGTAGGTGCATGTTGGGGAGCTGGTGCAGACAATCGCACGTGCTGACACATCTTAGGTTGTTCAATGGCATACACGGAAACGTCCAACCCCATTTGCATTTTTGCATTGTAGGTGCATGTTGGGGAGCTGGTGCAGACGATCGCACGTGCCGGTGCTCCAGATGCAGCTCCTGCAGAGCAAGGAGGGGGAAAGGGGCAGCAGGAGCGGCCCGGCTTGCAGGTGTGCTGTTCCAATTAGTGTGTTCTTTAGTTCTTTAGTCTGCAGCGTGTGCTGTTTCACGTTGCATGGCTCGTGTTCTTGGAACCGCAGCGTGTGCTATTTTTCATTGCATAGCTCATAACCTGAAGCTGTAGAGTGTGTTGTTTCAAGTTACGTGGCCCATGTTTTTTAGGCTGTAGTGTGTGCTGTTTCACGTTGCATGGCTCGTGTCCTTGGAACCGCAGCGTGTTCTATTTTACATTGCATGGCTCGTGTCCTTGGAACCGCAGCGTGTGCTATTTTTCATTGCATGGCTCATGTTCTTGGAACCGCAGCGTGTGCTATTTTTAATTGCATGGCTCGTGCTTTGAAGCCGTAGAGTGTGTTTTTTCAAGTTACGTGGCCCATGTTCTTTAAGCCATAGCTTGTGCTGTTTCACGTTGCAAGGCTCATGTTCGTTAAGCCGTAGCATGCGCTGTGCTCTATTGCGTTGCGTGGCTTGTGTTTTGAAATCATAGCGTAATCATACCGTAATCAGCACTGATTTCTTAGCTTGGCTTGTGTCTTTGAAGCTGTTTCTTTTGGTGTTTCACGTTGTGTGGCTTGTGTTTTGAGGTCTTAGCGTGTGCTGATTTCTTTGCATGGCTTGTGGTTTTGAAGCCGCAGCGTGTGCTGTTTCACGTTGCGTGGCTCGTGTTTTGAAGTCAGGTTGCTGTGCATTTCAACGTTGGATGGCTCATGTTTTGAGAGCTGAGCGTGTGCTGTGCATTTCAATGTAGGATGGCTCATGTTGTGAGAGCTGATTGTGTGTGCTGTGCACTTTGACGTCTGTTGGCCCATGTTTTTGATGTCGTGGCATGCTGTTTTAGCCAAAGACTCCAGGAAAAGATCTAAGGACCTGTAGTGTGAAGAGCTGCGCAAGCAACTGAGTTGCAGGCATGAGGTCTGGTTATTTTTCTATGCCCATTGGGGGCTACAATGTCATTTTGGCCACTGGCCACTCCACCTGAATATCTAGGCACTGCCCTTCAGCATTATCTGGATTCAAGAAGTAAAGCACTGGTTTCGTGCACAGGACTGCAATTTGTCTGTTGCCTGCCTCCTACAGATGCTTGTGCGCTTACATGCCAGTCCTCCAAGAGATAGGAATACCCGCCACAGTACTTTAATTTGCACTCAAGTCCTGTGCCTGTTACGTATGGTTGACCAGAACTGTATATAACAAGGGTCGGCCAGAATCATGTATATATAGGGTTGGCCAGAGCCATACATTTATAGGTCTTTACGGTGTATATACGGTATTTTTGGCAGGAAAATCACCATACATACGGTCATATACGGTGTGTATATACGGTTCTGGCCAACCCTATGTATATACAGTGTATATACGATATTTTTGGCAGGAAAACCACCGAATACACGGTCATATACGGTGTAAGTCTACGGTTCTAGCCAACCCTAGATATAACTGTGTGTAAAGTAAATCGCATGTATCGTAATTCCTTTCTGAAAGTAATACTGTTTATATATTGTATATGCGTGCATTTTTATGGTGCTGGTCAACCCTGCTGTCATTGCATTTTTGTGTGACGCTCAAATATAGGCATGCAGACCTCAGATTCATTTCATGCAAGCACCCACGAGCCGCAACGTAACCACATCTCGGATTCATTTCGTGCAAGCACTCACAAGCCGCAATGTAACCTCTAAGCGATGGCAGGTGGTTTTGGGAGACGAACATTTGCAATTATTGTTGAAGCTCCAGCTTTCGCTTCATCACCCAGGTGGTATTTGAGGACGACCACCTGGCAATTGTCGTGAAGCCTCCCGGGCTGCCCACCCAAGGCAAAGGTAAAGTGGCATGCGGATCAATCCAACACACACGTGCATGCATGTCCGCACACATACTCACACGCCCGCGTGCACACACACACACACACACACACACACACACACACACACACACAAACACACACACACACACACACATGCACACACACATGCACACACACAGGCACACACACACATGCACACACACATGCACACACATACGCACACATACAAATACAGACGCACGCGCACACATACACACACAT
>Ga0307947_1001769_pt1:10000-17217 | contig 17217 bp, 15 predicted proteins | sample OrgLakmetagen232_FD_201840 | JGI IMG/M metagenome (GOLD analysis project Ga0307947, IMG submission 201840) | Saline water microbial communities from Organic Lake, Antarctica - #232 | ecosystem: Environmental > Aquatic > Non-marine Saline and Alkaline > Saline | place: Antarctica...
AATCGTATTATACGGAGCAATTTGGGGCTCTAGAGGGCTTGGAAGTGCCTCTGGGAGGCTCTAGAGGGCCTGGGAGTGCTTCTGGGGGGCTCTGGGGGGCTTGTGGCTGCAAATTCGTTAAGTGCCCAAAATCGTATTATTTTGGAGCAATTTGAAAATTACGGTTAAATACGTGATAAATACGATACGACGTATAATACGCCTACGCCGTATGACCCATCCCTGTTAATAACATATAAATTGTTGGAAAAGAATTGAAAACGTTTTGGGTGATTTTGGGGTAAATTGGGTCCATTTTGGGTCAAAAATTGACACTCCTGAAATTGCTTTAAAATACAATCGTATTATACGTGTATTGCGTATTTAACGCGTATTTTACCGTATTGAATGTCCCAAATGACTATATGAAACATCCCTGTTTAGAATCATACATAGGATTGCTTAGAACCATATGTAGATAGGTTGATATACACGGTACAGCAGAAACATAATACGGTCATATCTGTGAGATATATCTTGTGTGATATATCTTACAGGATTCCCTGTCCGAGTTCATAGACATGGAACGAAAAGGCTGTAGCGTTTCTGTCTAAAGTCATCAACTGCAGCCTGGACCCTGCGAAAACTGTGCAGACACTAGAGAACCACTCCCATCATGATAAAGGAAACGAGTTCTGACCAGGTGGATATAGGAAACGGGTTCTGACCAGGTGGATATAGGAAAGGGGTTCTGACCAGGTGGATATAGGAAACGGGTTCTGACCAGGTGGATATAGGAAAGGGGTTCTGACCAGGTGAACTTTGTTGTATGTGTGCCAACAGGGTCTAGAATCTGTATGCTGTGTCAAGAGAATCGAACTTTTTTTGTGCGCCTTCAGTCTACAGGACATAGACTCTGTATGCTTTTGCCGAGAACCTTGAGTTTTCCATTTGTACATTCACAGGGTAGTGACTATGTTTGCTTATGTTTGCTGTGTCAAGAGCATCAAACTATGTTTTTGCTGTGTCGAGAGCATCAATCTATGTTTGCTGTGTCGAGAGCATCAAACTATGTTTGCTGTGTTAAGAGCATCAAACTATGTTTGCTGTGTCGAGAGCATCAAACTATGTTTGCTGTGTCAAGAGCATCAAACTATGTTTTTGCTGTGTCGAGAGCATCAAACTATGTTTGCTGTGTCGAGAGCATCAAACTATGTTTGCTGTGTCGAGAGCATCAAACTATGTTTGCTGTGTCAAGAGCATCAAACTATTTTTGTACGTGTACAGGGTATAGACTGTGCTCTTGCCAAGAACATCGAGCTTTCCTTAGGGTTTAGGGTTAGGTCTGTACGTTTACAGGGTAGGGACTCTGTATGCAGTATCAAGAGTATGAAACTTGTTTGTACGTGTACAGGATATTTACTCGGTGTACTCATGAGTTTTATACAAAAGCATCTACTATTGCTGGAATCTTGGTGTAGGGGGTGTTTTTGCTGCCTGTGCCTTACTATGCTATCCCGCTTGCTACCTGCGTCGTGTGCTATTCTGTTTTGCTGTCTGTGTTATGCTATGCTGTGCCTTACTATGCTATCCCGCTTGCTGCCTGTGCCTTACTATGCTATCCCGCTTGCTGCCTGTGCCTTACTATGCTATCCTGTTTGCTACCCTGCCTCACAGATCAGCGACTCTGTGGCTTCTGCTGGGCCTCAAAGCGTCAGTGCAGCAGCAGCTGCTGCCACAGATGCCACTGCAAGGAAGACTGAGGCAGAGGTAGACGACACAGCCCCCACTGCCCCTGCTGGTGCTGGTGCTCAGGGCGTGATTGACAGCAGCCTGCATGGCAAAAGTGCAGTCACGCACTGGCAAGTGCTGCAGGTGGGAAGGAGAGTGAGAGGGAATCAGAAGTGGAACGTTGGTGGTCAATCTGCATGGCAAAAGTGCAATTACGCACTGGCAAGTGCTGCAAGTGGGATGGGGAGTGCGAGGGAAGCAGAAGAGGAAACGGTGGTGGTCAATCTGCATGGCAAAAGTGCAATCACGCACTGGCAAGTGCTGCAGGTGGGAAGGAGAGTGAGAGGGAATCAGAAGAGGAAAACGGTGGTGGTCAATCTCCATGGCAAAAGTGCAATCACGCACTGGCAAGTGCTGCAGGTGGGATGGAGAGTGAGAGGGAAGCAGAAGAGGAACGGTGGTGGTCGATCTGCATTGCAAAAGTGCAATCACGCACTGGCAAATGCTGCAGGTGGGATGGGGAGTGACAGGGAAGCAGAAGAGGAAACGGTGGTGGTGCAGTTGTGTTATATCATCTTCAAGGTTCTTAATGGGCATTTTGTCTGCATGCCACTTCCTGCCACTCACATGGCCACCTCACCACCCTCTCTATACACCCACCCAAACAGCACAGTTTGTGTTAAACACAGGCCATAATGCAGAATGCAATCCGCAGGTCTCTCCCAGCCACGCGCACGGCCACCTCACCACCCTCTCCCTGCACCTATTCATATAGCAAAATATGTATCCAACGCAAGCTATGCAAACTACAAAACGCAGGTCTCTCCCAGCCACGCGCACGGCCACCTCACCACCCTCTCCCTGCACCCATTCAAGCAGCAAATATTTGTTCAACGCAAGCTGCACAAAATACAATCGCAGGTCTCTCCCAGCCACGCGCACGGCCACCTCACCACCCTCTCCCTGCAACCACTCACTGGACGCAAGCACCAGTTGCGCAGGCACTGTGCAGACGTCCTGGGTTGCGGAATGCTAGGTAATAGCAGTTGCGCAGACACTGTGCAGACGTCCTGGGTGGCGGCATGTTAGGTAATAGCAGTTGCGCAGGCACTGTGCAGACGTCCTGGGTTGCAGAATGCTAGGTAAAAGCAGTTGCGCAGGCATTGTGCAGACGTCCTGGGTTGCGACATGCTAGATAAAAGCAGTTGCGCAGACACTGTGCAGACGTCCTGGGTTGCGGCATGTGTTAGGTAATAGCAGTTGCGCAGGCACTGTGCAGACGTCCTGGGTTGCGGAATGTTAGGTAAAAGCAGTTGCACAGGCACTGTGTAGACGTCCTGGGTTGCGGAATGTTAGATAAAAGCAGTTGCGCAGGCACTGTGCAGATGTCCTGGGTTGCGGCATGCTAGGTAATAGCAGTTGCGCAGGCACTGTGCAGACGTCCTGGGTTGTGGCATGCTAGGTAATAGCAGTTGCGCAGGCACTGTGCAGACGTCCTGGGTTGTGGCATGCTAGATAAAAACAGTTGCGCAGGCGTCCTGTACAGACGTCCTGGGTTGCGGCATGCTAGGTAATAGCAGTTGCGCAGGCATTGTGCGGACGTCCTGGGTTGCGGCATGCTCGGCAAAAGCTAAAAATAACTATATGTTAGGTAAGAGCTCACATATCTGCACGCCCGGTTTTTGCGTCACAGCATACCTAGGATTGGCCAGAACCATGTATGTACGGTGTTTTTGCCAGGGAAATCACCAAATATACGGTCATATATGGTGTATTTACACGGTTCTGGCCAACCCTACACACCTCCTGCGTGTTCAAGCCCGGTTTGTCAAGCACCAGCTGCTGGGCTATGGCAATTTAGGTTGGGGCCTGTTTAGCTTGAGGTATTGTCTGTGTTCGAACCCTAGCTGCATAGCCGCTGTGTAGATGTCTTGGCCTATGGCATTGTAGGCAAAGGTGTGCCCTTTTTTACCCTCTACAATGTACATGAATCACGCTCGCACTTAATGGTGAAGGTCAACATTTCAAGTTGACTTACACAAGTTCGCAGATTCAGATTACATCTTGACCTTCTACAATACATACATCACGCTTGCACTTAATGGCCAAGGTCAACATCTCAAGTTGACTTACACAAGTTCGCAGATGCAGATTACATTTTTACCCTCTACAATGTACATGAGTCACGCTCACACTTAATGGCCAAGATCAACATTTCAAGTTGACTTACACACAAGTTCGCAGATGCAGATTATATCTTTACCCTCTACAATGTACATGAGTCACGCTCGCACTTAATGGTGAAGGTCAACATTTCAAGTTGACTTACACACAAGTTCGCAGATGCAGATTATATCTTTACCCTCTACAATGTACATGAGTCACGCTCGCACTTAATGGCCAAGGTCAACATCTCAAGTTGACTTTAACAAGTTTGCAGATGCAGATTACATCTTTACCCTCTACAATGTACATGAGTCACGCTCGCACTTAATGGTGAAGGTCAACATTTCAAGTTGCCTTAGACACCAGTTGCAAACGCAGATTACACATGCACACACACACGCACACACACACACACACATACACGCACCTCTGCAGGGGATGCGCGGTATCGAGGGCTAAAGGCCAAAAAAGGGCGGCAACTCTACCTTTCAACCATAGCAGCTGCACCAGGGGCAGCATTGCCAGACGCAGCTGTACCAACATCAACATTAGCACCACCACCAGGGGCAGCCTTTCCAGACGCAGGTGCGTATTTCTGCGACAGCACCACCACCACCACAAGGGCAGCATTGCCAGACGCAGCTGCACCAACATCAACATTAGCACCACCACCAGGGGCAGCCTGTCCAGACGCAGGTGCGTATTTCAGCGACAGCAGCACCACCATTAGAGGCAGCATTGCCAGACGCAGGTGCACCAACATCAACAGTAGCACCACCACCACCAGAGGCAGCATTGCCATACGAAGCTGCACCAACATTAATATTAGCACCACCACCAGGGGCAGCATTTCCAGACGCAAGTGCGTGTATCAGCTGCAGCACCAACACCGCCAAAGGCAGCATTGCCAGACACAGGTGCGCTTTTCAGCAGCACCACCACCACCAGAGGCAGCATTGGCAGACGCAGGTGCACCAACATCAACATTAGCACCACCACCACCAGAGGCAGCATTGCCATACGAAGCTGCACCAACATCAACATTAGCACCACCACCAGGGGCAGCATTGCCAGACGCAGGTGCGTATTTCAGCAACAGCACCACCACCACTAGAGGCAGCATTGGCAGACGCAGCTGCACCAACATCAACAGTAGCACCACTAGAGGCAGCCTGTCCAGACGCAGGTGCGTATTTCAGCGACAGCAGCACCACCACCAAAAGCAGCATTGGCAGACGCAGCTGCACCAATATCAACATTAGCACCACCACCAGGGGCAGCCTTTCCAGACGCAGGTGCGTATTTCAGCAACAGCACCACCACCACTAGAGGCAGCATTGGCAGACGCAGCTGCACCAACATCAACAGTAGCACCACCACTAGGGGCAGCATTGCCAGACGCAGGTGCGTATTTCAGCGACAGCACCACCACCACTAGAGGCAGCATTGGCAGACGCAGCTGCACCATTATCAACAGTAGCACCACTAGGGGCAGCCTTTCCAGACGCAGGTGCGTATTTCTGCGACAGCACCACCACACATACCACAAGGGCAGCATTGCCAGACGCAGCTGCACCGACATCAACAGTAGCACCACTAGAGGCAGCCTGTCCAGACGCAGGTGCGTATTTCTGCGACAGCACCACCACACATACCACAAGGGCAGCATTGCCAGACGCAGCTGCACCAACATCAACAATAGCACCATTAGGGGCAGCTTTTCCAGACGCAGGTGCGTATTTCTGCGACTGCACCACCACCACCACAAGGGCAGCATTGCCAGACGCAGCTGCACCAACATCAACATTAGCACCACCACCAGGGGCAGCATTGCCAGACGCAGGTGCGTGTATCAGCTGCAGCACCAACACCGCCAAAGGCAGCATTGCCAGACACAGGTGCGCTTTTCAGCAGCACCACCACCACCAGAGGCAGCATTGGCAGATGCAGCTGCACCAACATCAACATTAGCACCACCACCACCAGAGGCAGCATTGCCATACGAAGCTGCACCAACATCAACATAAGCACCAACACCACCAGGGGCATCAATTCCAGACGCAGGTGCGCATTTCAGTTGCAGCAGCAGCAGCAGCCTGGAGCAGCAGCAGCAGCAGCAGGGCAGCACAGCAGCATCTGCAGTTCCAGCTCACTAAGGCCCGAGTGCTTGAAGTCGTACGGCTTATTGAACGTATGCTTACTGGCACAAAAATTATTCCCTTAACACATGCAATCTCACACATACGATAACACACACACAAGCACGCACGCACGCTCACACAGGCGCACTCACTCATACACGTGCATACATACAAACACACGAACATACACACAAATACACGGACATACATATAGACACGCGTACTTACACACAAACACACGTACTTACACACAAACACGTGTACATACACACAGACACACGTACATACACACAGACACGCGTACATACACACAGACATATGTACATAAATACACACAGATACACTCTCCCTCTCAGGTTCTTTACCACATTTGAAGGAGGGACACGTACATACACACAGACATATGTACATACACACAGGCACACAAAAACGCGTACATACACACAAACACACACTCTCTCTCTCAGGTTCTTTACCACAAGTGAAGGAGGGACACGTAGGGACAGGTCCGCAGGGGGAAGGCCATGGTGCATCCCACAATGGATGTGATAGAGGAGTAAGTGGGGTGGAGGCCCCTCAAGGGGATGGTGTGTCAGCACAAGGAGAAGGAGAGCGGGCGACAGCTGAGGTTTGTGCTCAGGCAGGCCTGCACTCCGGCACAAGTGGGAATGAGGCAGCTGTGCCTTGTCCATCAGACGAAGCAGTGGTCATAGGAAGGGATCAGGAACAGAGCTTTAGCAGCAGGAGGGTGCAGGGGAAGGGGGAGGGGGGTGTTGTGTTGGAAGGGGTCAGTAGAGTAGGGGTCGATAGAGTCAGGAATAGAGCTTTAGAGTCAGGGCAGCTGCGAGAGAGTGAGGGAGGACAGGGGGCGGGAGAGGGACAGGGGGGGGAGGATGGAGTGTGCAAGGGACGACAGGAGCCGGAAGAGGGACGGGGGGGGGAGGATGGAGTGTGCGAGGAAGGACAGGAGGCGGAAGAGGGACAGGGAGAGGAGGACGAGGAAGTGGATGAAAAGCTTGTGGATGGCACGCAGCTGTGCCTGTGTGCATCAGCAATCAGCTTTGCTCACCCGGTGACAGGTGAGAGGGCTCTTCACTCACAGAAACTCCGTAAGAAGGTTGTCAAGGTGTAACCAAAAAGTGGCAATCAGCTTTGCTCACCCGGTGACAGGTGAGAGGGCTCTTCACTCAAAGAAACTCT
>Ga0307947_1001771_pt1 | contig 17212 bp, 14 predicted proteins | sample OrgLakmetagen232_FD_201840 | JGI IMG/M metagenome (GOLD analysis project Ga0307947, IMG submission 201840) | Saline water microbial communities from Organic Lake, Antarctica - #232 | ecosystem: Environmental > Aquatic > Non-marine Saline and Alkaline > Saline | place: Antarctica: Organic Lake...
GGCATCTCTCTGTGCTCAGTGCAATGGCATCACTCTTTGCTTTTTGCTCAGTGCAATGGCATCACTCTTTGCTCTGAGCTCAGTGCAATGGCATCACTCTGTGCTCAGTGCAATGGCATCACGCTGTGCTCAGTGCAATGGCATCACTCTGTGCTCAGTGCAATGGCATCACTCTTTGCTTTTTGCTCAGTTCAATGGCATCACTCTTTGCTTTTTGCTCAGTGCAATGGCATCACTCTTTGCTCTGAGCTCAGTGCAATGGCATCACTCTGTGCTCAGTGCAATGGCATCACTCTTTGCTTTTTGCTCAGTGCAATGGCATCACTCTTTGCTCTGAGCTCAGTGCAATGGCATCACTCTGTGCTCAGTGCAATGGCATCACTCTGTGCTCAGTGCTCAGTGCAATGGCATCACTCTGTGTTCAGTGCAATGGCATCACTCTTTGCTCTTTGCTCAGTGCAATGGCATCACTCTGTGCTCAGTGCAATGGCATCACTCTTTGCTCAGTTCAATGGCATGGCCGCAGGCACACTCACGTAGGCCTCCAGAACAAAACCAAGTCGTCGAGCCTCATCTTGAAGTCAGTGAAATGAAATGACTGCAGCTTCACCTTCGTAGGCAGAGGACTGGCTACACGGAATAAAATGGTATATACAAGGCTGCGATATACACAGGCCTGAGGGATGGTATGGCTGCAACCTGGAGTATATTTTTATGCCTGCAAGCTTGTTGATCGCTGCACTACGCTGCACATACTGAAAAGGCACTGCAGCCATGTCTGAGCCCCTCAATGGGCGCTGTCACAAGTGCTGATGGCCCTCATCTCCAGAGTGCTGTACCTACTATGCAGATAGAACCTACTATGCAGATAAAGTGCTACCTACTATGCAGGTAGAGTGCTACCTACTATGCAGATAGAGTGCTGTACCTACTATGCAGATGGAATTACAGAGTTTGAACAATCACTGAGCACATCTGTCACACACACTCTCTTTCTCACACACACACACACACACACACACACACACACCTGGAGCAGTGCCTGTGCCTGGCGTGCAGCCAGCAAGGCATCGTGCAGCTGAGCAGACATGGCCTCCTGGAACTCAGCGCCAGCCTCTCGAGGATCGAGCGTGGAGTCAGCGCCATCCCTGCTGGCCCTGTTTCTGTCAGACCCAGCACCTGAAGATCTCTTCAGCGCCTGCAGCACGCAATCACAAAAGAAAAATATTGATGCGGGGCATGTAGTCAGGCTGTGCGTGTCAGTTTGCGTGCATGTGTTTTTCTGGAGCACCAGCCTGCACTGTGTAGCAGTTAAGCTTCCAAATTGTCACCTGCAGCTGGTCAACAATGCGACGGAGCTCCTCATTCTCCTGGGCTAGGTGGCCAGACAGCACTTGCAGCTCCTCATTCTCCTGTGACGCATTAAAAATATGGCATTAAGTCTCACACACTTTTAATTGAGTCGTGGTGACCACACATTGAGCACTTATTGGCCAGAGTTCCACAGAGAGATAGGATGCTTCACACACAGGCACAGCAGCTCCTTACGGCCGACAACATACCAGACCATACACCGCTATACTGTTGGGCCCTGACCTCAAATTTTGTGAGCCCAACATGGTGTATATAGAGAAGCAAAAGCTGTCAAACATAGTCACAAGTGCTCCACGCACCTGTGTGATCTGTGCCACCTCTGCCTTTGCAGCCGACACCTTCATGGCTGCGGCCTCCCGGGCTTGCGCCTCTGCCCCCCTCGTCTCTAGCTCCGCAACCTCCAACTGTGTGTGCGGGTATGTGTGTTTATCTATGACGCATGAATGTGTGTGTGTGTGTTTATCTATGAATCATGAAAAATGTGTGTGTGTGTGTGTGTGTGTGAATGCGCGTGAGAGGAGGGAGGCAGCAACAGCATAAGATTGAGCATGCAGATCATCAATAGCAAGCAGAAAGCAGCTTGCACCAACACAGCCGTCCCCCCATGAATCTCAGCCCTTGTACCACCTACTTGAGCACGGCCCATCCATCTAACAATAATTCCACGCTCTCCATGTCAACATGCACACAAGCAAACAAGCACAACATTTCTTGCTCCGCACTCTTACGCACGCACCTCTGCCCGCGCTTTCTCAAGCTCTGCAGCCTTGGCCGTCAGCTGCTGCATCCCTTCTTCCAACCTCACTGCATGGTCTTCCAGCTCCAGCACACGCGCCTGCAGCTCTGCTTGCGCTGCTTCAGCGTCAGCACAAGCAACAGCGTGGTCTTCCTCCAGCCTCACCGCATGGCCTTCCAGCTCCACCACACGCGCCTGCAGCTCCGCTTGCGCTGCTTCAGCGTCAGCACAAGCAATAGCGTGGTCTTCCTCCAGCCTCACTGCATGGCCTTCCAGCTCCAGCACACGCGCCTGCAGCTCCGCTTGCGCTGCTTTAGCCTCAGCACAAGCAACAGCGTGGTCCTCCTCCAGCCTCACTGCATGGTCTTCCAGCTCCACCACACGCGCCTGCAGCTCCGCTTGCGCTGCTCCAGCGTCAGCACAAGCAACAGCGTGGTCCTCCTCCAGCCTCACTGCATGGTCTTCCAGCTCCACCACACGCGCCTGCAGCTCCGCTTGCGCTGCTCCAGCGTCAGCACAAGCAACAGCGTGGTCCTCCTCCAGCCTCACTGCATGGCCTTCCAGCTCCAGCACACGCGCCTGCAGCTGCGTCTGGGATGCCTCAGCATGAGCAGAAACGGTGGAAAGGTGCTCCTGCTGAGCTGTCGCTTGATCTTGCTGTGCTGATGCCTTGGCGGTCAGTATTTCCACCTGTGTATGTGTGTGCGTGTGCGAGTGCTTGCATTCGTGTGTGTGTGTGTGTGTTTGTGTGTGTGTGTGAGTGAGTGAGTGAGTGTGTGTGTGTGAGTGAGTGCTTGCATTCGTGTGTGTGTGTGTGTGTGCATGGGGAATTGTGCTTGGTAAACAGAAAGTGCACACTGTTTGCCTGTGGCGTGTGCCTATTCTTCTAAGGACATAACACAAAAATGCAGTGCCTGCTACCGGCATTCAGAAAGGCGTGCACGGCTTCTGCATGTACACAGTGCACAAGACATTATAGAAGTCTACCTTCAAGCTGTACATACCTTACAATGGGTCAGGACAAAGAGCTCACGGTTGAGCAAACGCGAACATACACACTCACACTCACACGCACACGTGCACACACACATACAAAATATACACACCTCTTCCTGCAGTGCCTGCGTGAGCTCTGCCTGCTTTTGATGGGCAAGCTCTGCCCTGGCTCTGGCCGCGCTCTCTTCACGCATCAGCTCCAGACGTAGCACCTCCCTGCTCGCACTGCCGGCCAGGAGCTCCATCTCCAGCCTATCTGCACGCGCGTTGGACTCCGCCAGTAGCTCGTGCAGTTGCAGCTCGTCTGTGCTGCTGAGGCTGCTGGGCATTGCCTGCGTTTAAATGCAATGTCATACAAGCGTACATAGGGAGGCGAGCTTGTTTTCCCACCTCGCCTCTGATTGTGCCCAGGAGTTGCTGGTGCAATCGATGCACAGTTTTGCATCGGCAGATGGCGTGTGGCTTAAGTATGGTTATGCATACATCACTCTGCATGAGTGCATGCATGGGCGAATGCTAGAGGGGGGAGACTGAGGCTAATAATAGGCTTACTTTTTGCATGCTCATGTAATGTAAACTGCAACTGACACACACCTGCGGCTCCTGCTCCCTGGCCTGTGCCGCCTCCAGCAGCTTTGCCTCCAGCTGAGAGCATCTGTCAGCAGCCTCCTGCAGCAAAGCCTGCTGCCGCACATGCTCTCCCGCCGCAGCCTGCTCGCGTTGCAGCTGCTCCTCCTGCTGTGCCGCTACTGCTTCAGCAGTTGCCTGCCTTTTCAGCTGCTGGTGCTGCTGCTGCACGTTCTCCTGCTGCTTGGCTGCATCATCCTCTGCAGCCATCCTCTGGTTAAGCAACAGCTCCAGGTGCACAGTCTGGGCTGCCAGAGCTGTGACGAGCTCAGAAAAACCCTGCTCGTCCAAGCGTGTACGCTGTAAGTGCGCCTGCTCTTTGTCAGCAAGCTCAAGCTGCAGGCACACCACTGTGTGCTGGGTGCTATGCAGCTGCTGCTGTGTGGTCACGACCTGCCGCTGCTGGACAGCCATTTGCATCATCAGCTCAGAGGCCTGGCCCTCGTTAGAAGTCAACTGCTGCTCTGCGTCTGCTGCACGCTGTGAGGCTGCTGCTGCTTCCTGCTGCAACGCTGACAGCTGAGCATCTGAAGCACTGATGTGCTGTGCACTTGTGGCCAGCTGCTGCTCTGCGACTGCCTTGTGTCGAGCTACTGCTGCTGCAGCATCGTGCCGCAACGAGGCGAGCTGGCCATCTGTCGTGCTGCGCTGTCGCTCACTAGTTGCTAGCTGCTGTTTGAAGTCGATGGCACGTTGCGATGCGGCTGCTGCCTCCCGCTGGAGGGCAGTTACCCCTATGCCATACACAGTGCCCTGTTGCCCACTTTCTGCCAGCTGCTGCTCTAGGTCTGCTGCAAGCTGTGAGGATGCTGCTGCTTCCTGCTGCAACGCTGACAGCTGAGCATCCGATGCGCTGCTGCGCTCGACACTGGTGGCAAGCTGCTGCTCTGCGTCTGCTTCACGCTGTGAGGCTGCTGCTGTTTCCTGCTGAAGTGCCAACAGCTGAGCATCCAATGCGCTGCTGCGCTCGACACTGGTGGCCAGCTGCTGCTCTGCGTCTGCTGCACGCTGTGAGGCTGCTGCTGCTTCTTGCTGCAACGCTGACAGCTGAGCATCCAATGCGCTGCTGCGCTCGACACTGGTGGCCAGCTGCTGCTCTGCGTCTGCTGCACGCTGTGAGGCTGCTGCTGCTTTCTGCTGCAGTGCGGACAGCTGAGCATCTGAAGCACTGCTGCGCTCGACGCTAGTGGCCAGCTGCTGCTCTAGGTCTACTGCACGCTGTGAGGCTGCTGCTGCTTCTTGCTGCAGCAACGACAGCTGAGCATCTGAAGCACTGCTGCGCTCAACACTGGTGGCCAGCTGCTGCTCTAGGTCTGCTGCTCGCTGTGAGGCAGCTGCTGCTTCCTGCTGAAGTGCTATCAGCTGAGCATCCAGCTTGGTGACCTGCTCTTTGCTAGCTGCCAGCTGCTGCTCGGCTTCCTTAGCACGTCGAGTAGAAGCTGCAGCAAAAGCTTGTTGTTGGCCAGTAAGCTGAGCTGTGAGGGCAGCAATCTGGCCGTCCAACTTGCCCACTTGCTGAAGGCTTTCAGCATGACCAGCTCCAAGATCCAAAACCTGAAAAGGACGCGATGAGATATTGCATGTAGGCACCTAGACAATACAGTAATAGTAGAGTGGACACAGCTTGTTTAGAATTTGCAGCTGGGCATACACCCTTACCTGTTCTTGCAATGACTGCCTTTCTGCAGCAAGCTGATCGGCCTCCCGCTTAGCACCAGCAGCGATTTGCGTGGACTCCTGGCTTTGCTGCTGCAGTGCCTCCTGCAGCTCAGCAATCTGACCTGCACTCTCACGCTGAGCTGCTGTGAGGGCAACATGCAGGGCGGCTGCCTCAGCTGACAACGCATCACGTGCTGCACCAGCTGACTCTGTCTCCTGCCTGTGTTGTGCGACCTCTTGCTGAGCAGCTGCCAAGGCTTCTTGCAGGGCGGCTGCCTTAGCAGATGACGCTTGACGTGCTGCACCAGCTGACTCTGCCTCCTGCCTGTGTCGCACGACCTCTTGCTGAGCAGCTGCCAGGGCTTCTTGCAGGGCGGCTGCCTCAGCTGACAACGCTTGACGTGCTGCACCAGCTGACTTTGCCTCCTGCCTGTGTTGTGCGACCTCTTGCTGAGCAGCTGCCAGGGCTTCTTGCAGGGCGGCTGCCTCAGCTGATGACGCTTGACGTGCTGCACCAGCTGACTCTGCCTCCTGCCTGTGTCGCACGACCTCACGCTGAGCAGCTGCCAGGGCCTCTTGCAGGACCACTAGCTCAGCTGACAGCGCATCACGTGCTGCGCCAGCTGACTCGGCATCTTGATTGAGCTGGGCATTTTCAGACCTTGCTGCGGCTAGTTCATTCCAAAGCTGTGCAACCTCCGCTGACAAAGAGCTCGATGCCGACCTGCCCTGATCATGGAGCTGCTCCGCCCACTGACTCGTCGCTACAAGCCGCTGCTGTGTGTCTTCCAGCCCTGCATCTGTGGCTGCTGCAGAGGCTGCCCATGCTGCACGAGCCTGAGCATCAGCGTGCTCTGCCTGCTCAAAGGATGTCGCCACTGCTCCTGCTTGCTGTGTCAGCACTCGCAGAGCGTGTTCTGCAGCAACGACTTCCCGATCCCGTGCCCTGAGCAGGGCTTGCAGCGAAGACACTTGTGCCTGCAGCTTGCTGGCTGCTAGCGAGTCATCCTCGCGGTCAGCATCAAGGTCAGCCACCTGTACGTCAGAGCAGGGATCAGGAATTAGTGGGACATTAAGAACGAACTTGTCCCCCTGCTGGATTTGAAATGCACTGAGCACCTGCACTGTTTCCACTTCCGCACACGGTGTTGCCACACAGCAGTGTATGGCCCCCATACACTCACCTTGGTGCGCAGTGCCTCTGTCTCCTGTGCAAGCCCCCGCAGCGTCTCCTCTGCCTCTGCCTGTGTGGCTGCTAGCTCTTTCAGCAACTCCTGACGCAATGCCTCTCTGCTTGCACTGCCAGACAAGAGCTGTATCTCCAACTCCTCAGCACGCGCATTGGCAGCAGCCAGCTGCTGCTGGAGGAAGTGGGTGTCAGCCACTCCAACGCTGTCCAGGAAGACCTGTATGCAGAAGGATGCAACATGTTTCAGCACACACATAAATGTACTTGCAGCCATGAACAACAAGGAGGGCGCTATGGCGGGGGTAACCAAAGGCTAGCACAGTGGTAAGTTCATCTACTCCCTTGTCCTTACCAGCCTCATATTATCTCCATTCTACAAAATTGAAAAAAATAGGTCAGCCATTGGAAGGTTTACTCATGAGCTCTGCAAACATGCACGCCTCTCCCCTAGATCATTGCACCGAGTCCATCCCCCCTTCCAATTCACCCACCTGCATCTGTTTGACCCTAGCCTCTGCTTCTACGGCCCTACTTTCCAGCTGTGCGCACTTCGCAGTCACCTCTTGCAGCAAGACCTGCTGCTCTGCACTGTTAGCTGCAGCGCCTCGCTCTTTCTGCAACAGCTGCTCCAGCTGAGACACTTGGTCTTGAAGTTGTACCACTTGCCCCTCAAGTGCCTGCCTCACTGACAGGTCAGGCTCAGCAGCTTGCTCTGGCTGGACTTGCCGCTGCTGCAGCTCCTGCTGCTGCTGCTGTTGCTGCTGTGATTGCTCCGCCTGCTGCAGCACCAATTTCAGCTGTGCAATCTGAGCCTCCAACTGTGCAGCTTGCTCTTCAAACACCTGCCTCTCTGACCGAGATTGCTCCAGCTGCAGCTGCCCTTGTGCCAAATGCTCGCTTGCGCTTTGAGCAGCCTGTGCATAAGCTGCACGCAGCTCTTCCTGCTGAACCTGCTGCTGCTGCTGCTGCTGCTGCTGAGAGCACAAGGCCGAGTACTGCTGCTGCATTGCCACTAATTTCTGCTCGACAACTACAACACGCTGTGAAGCTGCTGCGGCTTCTTGCTGCAGTGCTGACAACTGAGCATCCGAAGCACTGCTGCGCTTGACACTGGTAGCTAGCTGCTGCTCTAGGTCTACTGCACGCTGTGAGGCTGCTGATGCTTCCTGCTGCAGTGCTGACAGCTGAGCATCTGAAGCACTGTTGCGCTCGACGCTAGTGGCCAGCTGCTGCTCTAGGTCTACTGCACGCTGTGAGGCTGCTGCTGCTTCCTGCTGCAGCACCGACGATTGAGCATCTGAAGCACTGCTGCACTCAACACTAATGGCCAGCTGCTGCTCTGCATCTGCTGCACGCTGTGAGGCCGTGGCTGCCTCCTGCTGCAGTGCTGACAGCTGAGCATCTGAAGCACTGCTGCGCTGGACACTAGCGGCCAGCTGCTGCTCTAGGTCTGCTGCACGCTGTGAGGCCGCGGCTGCTTCCTGCTGCAGTGCTGACAGCTGAGCATCTGATGCACTGCTGCGCTCGACGCTAGTGGCCAGCTGCTGCTCTAGGTCTACTGCACGCTGTGAGGCCGCGGCTGCTTCCTGCTGCAGTGCTGACAGCTGAGCATCTAATGCACTGCTGCGCTCGACGCCAGTGGCCAGCTGCTGCTCTAGGTCTGCTGCACGCTGTGAGGCTGCTGCTGCTTCCTGCTGGAGTGCCGACAGCTGAGCATCCAATGCGCTGCTGCGCTTGATACTGGTGGCCAGCTGCTGCTCTAGGTCTGCTGCACGCTGTGAGGCTGCTGCTGCTTCCTGCTGCAGTGCTGACAGCTGAGCATCTGAAGCACTGCTGCGCTCGACGCTAGTGGCCAGCTGCTGCTCTAGGTCTACTGCACGCTGTGAGGCTGCTGCTGCTTCCTGCTGCAGCACCGACAATTGAGCATCTGAAGCACTGCTGCACTCAACACTAATGGCCAGCTGCTGCTCTGCATCTGCTGCACGCTGTGAGGCCGTGGCTGCCTCCTGCTGCAGCACCGACAATTGAGCATCTGAAGCACTGCTGCGCTCAACACTGGTGGCCAGCTGTTGCTCTGCATCTGCTGCACGCTGTGAGGCCGTGGCTGCCTCCTGCTGCAGTGCTAATAGCTGAGCATCTGAAGCACTACTGCGCTGGACACTAGCGGCCAGCTGCTGCTCTAGGTCTGCTGCACGCTGTGAGGCCGCGGCTGCTTCCTGCTGCAGTGCTGACAGCTGAGCATCTGATGCACTGCTGCGCTCAACGCTGGTGGCCAGCTGCTGCTCTAGGTCTACTGCATGCTGTGAGGCCGTGGCTGCTTCCTGCTGCAGCACTAACAGCTGAGCATCTGATGCACTGCTGTGCTCGACACTTGTGGCCAGCTGCTGCTTTGCATCTGCTGCTCGCTGTGAGGCAGCCGCTGCCTCCTGCTGCAGCATTACCAGCTGAGCATCTTGCTTGCTGCAGAGCTGGTTGCTTGCTTCCAGCTGCTGCGTTAGACCTGTAACACGCTGTGAGGCTGCTGCCACATCGTCTTGCTTTTGGCTTGACAGCTGGGCTGTGAGTGCCGCCACCTGGCCTTCCAGTATCCTCTGTTGTTGCAAGCTGTCATCGTGACCAGCGTCAATAGCTTCAACCTGTATTTGTGTGTTTCCAGTGTTAGCCAGGTCATGTCAGACCCAGGGAGGCTTTTGGTAGGGAGCACGTACACTCCTCTGATACGGCTCTCTGCTAACAGACTTGTGAACAATAGAGAACATATAAGGAAAGTATGATGGGTGCAGACGAATGTAATGCCTTTACCTTATCTTGCAGTGACCTCTTGTCCACAACCAGCTGCTCTAGCTCAGCTTTGAGTTGCTGAGCACCAGCTTGCGTCGCTTGCAATGCAGCAAAACGTGCTCGTAAGGTGCAGACCTCATCAGCAGCCTGAATGGCAGACAGTAAAGTGCGAGAAGGGAACATGAGAGGGCACTACATCGTAATTTTTCCTTACGACTAGCTCAGTCAATTCCAAGGGATGGCTGTGTTTGAATGATTTACATCTGCATCACAAAGCGAGGACACGCACAATAAAAGCACTGCATGCATGTATTACAACCCCGTGCATGCGGACCTGTTTCAAGCGAGCCTGCATTACTTCTGCTGCATCTGCTGTGCTCGCTGTGCCGGTCTCAGAAACAGGTGGAGGCAGGCCTCTATGTCCTCCCAGGCTCTCCTCTTGAACCAGTACCCCATCTCTGGCTGGCTCGTTGGCTAACGCGCTGACTTTCTCGCACAGGTGCACCATCTCTTGCCTGTGCAAGCAGGCATAAACCATATGCACTGTCATTAGTACAAAAAAAGCAGGTTTCTGTTTCTGCAAACCCTTGAAGGTGTGGAGTCAAATCACTGTTCGCCTGCAAGCTGCCAAAAGCGAAGCTAAGCCTAATAGATTCTTCCAATGCCTCTGTGGACATAAAGTGCATTTAGCATTGGATGCAATGCATAAAGCATAGAGGGCTGCATGCAGGTAGACAGGCCTAAAAGTACACAGCCCAGCTGGACACACTGTAGAAAACCACACTGCCACTGCACAATCTGGAAAATTGCGCACCTTAGCTGTTGGGAAGCAGCGTCTGCCGCATCGTGCGCCTCCTGAACAGTGGCTGCCCTCTGCTTTGCATCACTCAGTGCCTCTTGTAGCTCAGCGATCTGGCCTGCACTCTCACGCTGAGCTGCTGTGAGGGCAACATGCAACGCAGCTGCCTCAGCTGACAACGCATCACGTGCTGCACCAGCTGACTCTGCCTCCTGGCTGTGCTGCACAGCCTGACGCTGAGCAGCAGACAGGGCTTCTTGCAGGGACGCTGCCTGCTGTGCTGCAGCTACAGCAGCTTGCTGAGAAGCAGCTGAACCCGCCATGCCCTTTTCGAGCATTGACAGCTGCTGCTGTAACTTATGACACTCATCATGGGCCTCTTCCAAGTCTGACTGAAGCTCCTCTTGCACAGCCTCATTGCTGGCACACACACCTGCCAGCTGTGCACGTGCCTGCTCCGCAGCTGCTTGCTGCCCTTGTAGCTCCTGCAATGCCACTTGCAGCTGCCGCTGCAGATCCCCCAGATGAACAGCAGTTGTTGCTTGCTGCTCTTGCATGGCTGCCACTGCCTCTTGCGTTGCAGCCTGTGCTTCAAAAGACTTGGCGTCGGCAAGCTGTGCCTCTCTGACTGCTATTTCCAAGGCTACTACCTCTGCTGACAGGGCATTGTGTGCTGCTGTTGCCTCCTCGTGCGCTCGGGCATGCTTGGCTTCTGACTGTTGTGCTGAAGCCAGCGCCTCTTGTAGCTCAACAATCTGACCAGCACTCTCACGCTGAGCTGCTGTGAGGGCAACATGCAACGCAGCTGCCTCAGCTGACAAAGCATCACGTGCTGCACCAGCTAACTCTGCCTCCTGCCTGTGTCGCACGACCTCTTGCTGAGCAGCTACCAGGGCCACTTGCAGGGCGGCTGCCTCAGCTGATGACGCTTGACTGGATGCACTGCTGCGCTTGACACTTGTGGCCAGCTGCTGCTCTAAGTCTGTAGAACACTGAGAGGCTTCTGCTGCTTCCTGCTGCAGTGCTGACAGCTGAGCATCTGAAGCACTGTTGCGCTCGACACTGGTGGCCAGCTGCTGCTCTAGGCTTGCTGCATGCTGTGAGGCTGCCGTGACTTCCTGCTGCAACGCTGACAGCTGAGCATCCAATGCGCTGCTGCGCTCGACACTGTTGGCCAGCTGCTGCTCTGCGTCTGCTGCACGCTGTGAGGCTGCTGCTGCTTTTTGCTCTAGTGCTCCCAGATGAGCATCTGAAGCACTGCTGCGCTCAACACTGGTGGCCAGCTGCTGCTCTACGTCTGCTGCTCGTTGTGAGGTTGCTGCTGCCTCCTGCTGCAGTGCTGCCAGCTGAGCATCTGAAGCACTACTGCGCTCCACAACAGTGGCCAGCTGCTGCTCTAGCTCTGCTGCACGCTGTAAGGCTGCTGCTGCCTTCTGCTGCAGTGCTGACAGCAGAGCATTTGCAGCATTGCTGTGCTCGGCACTTATGGCCAGATACTGCTCTAGGCTTGCTGCATGCTGTGAGGCTGCTGCTGCTTCTTGCTGTAGTGCTTCCAGATGAGCATCTGAAGCACTGCTGCGCTCAACACTGGTGGCCAGCTGCTGCTCTGCATCTGCTGCACGCTGTGAGGCCGTGGCTGCCTCCTGCTGCAGTGCTGACAGCTGAGCATCTGATGCACTGCTGCGCTCGACGCCAGTGGCCAGCTGCTGCTCTAGGTCTGCTGCACGCTGTGAGGCTGCTGCTGCTTCCTGCTGCAGTGCGGACAGCTGAGCATCTGAAGCACTGCTGCGCTCAACACTGGTGGCCAGCCGCTGCTCTAGGTCTGCTGCTCGCTGTGAGGCAGCTGCTGCTTCCTGCTGCAGCACCGACAGCTGAGCATCCAGCTTGGTGACCTGCTCTTTGCTAGCTGCCAGCTGCTGCTCGGCTTCCTCAGCACGTCGAGTAGAAGCTGCAGCAAAAGCTTGTTGTTGGCCAGTAAGCTGAGCTGTGAGGGCAGCAATCTGGCCGTCCAACTTGCCCACCTGCTGAAGGCTTTCAGCGTGACCAGCTCCAAGAGCCAAAACCTGAAAAGGACGCGATGAGATTATGCATGTAGGCACCTAGACAATACAGTAATAGTAGAGTGGACACAGCCTGTTTGGAATTTGCAGCTGGGCATACACCCTTACCTGTGCTTGCAACGACTGCCTTTCTGCAACAAGCTGATCGGCCTCCCGCTTAGCACTAGCAGCGATTTGCGTGGACTCCTGGCTTTGCTGCTGCAGTGCCTCTTGCAGCTCAGCAATCTGACCTGCACTCTCATGCTGAGCAGCTGCCAGGGCTTCTTGCAGAGTGGCTGCCTCAGCTGACAACGCATCACGTGCTGCACCAGCTGACTCTGCATCCTGCCTGTGCCGCACGACCTCTTGCTGAGCAGCTGCCAGGGCTTCTTGCAGGATGGTTGCCTGCTGTGAAGTTTGTTCTGGCAGCCCTCTTGCATCAGAGCTGACAGCAGCCACTTCCTGGTCTTTCTGAATGAGCTGGGCCTGCAGGGCATCTGCTTGGGCTCGTAGCTCTGCTGCGTGCTGCTGGTCTTGGGCAGGGCAAGCATGCAAGTCCGCCACCTGAAGAGGTTAGGAATAACACTGACTGGATACACGAGATATACTTGTTTGCGAAACTTGTAATAAAATAACACAGCAGGCGTTTGTTTGAGTGAGATGCGGTGGTTTGAGAAATCAAACACAATGTTGCGCCCCTTCTCCCATCCTGCATACCAGCCAATCAGAAGGAGAAGAGGAGAAGCACTCACCTTGGCGCGCAGTGCCTCTGTCTCTTGTGCAAGCCCCTGCAGCGTCTCCTTTGCTTGTGCCTGAGTGGCTGCTAGCTCTTTCAGCAACTCCTGACGCAGTGCCTCCCTGCTTGCACTGCCAGACATGAGCTGCATCTCTAACTCCTCAGCACGCGCATTGGCAGCAGCCAGCTGCTGCTGGAGGAAGTGGGTGTCTGCCAGCAGCGGTGAAGCAGCCAGGGCAGATTCAAGCTGCGCCTTGGCTGCCTCGGTTGCGTGCTGCTGCTGCTGCAGTGCCTGTTGTGCGTGAGCAAGCTGTGCAGCAAGGGCGGCCTCCTTGAGCTGCTGCTGCTTTTGGACCTCTTGCACGTCAGACAGCTGGCGCTGCAGAGCATGGATGCGGGCAGTGGCGGCTTGGAGCTGCTCTTTGCTGAACTGAGATGCTGCCTCTTCTGCTGCTGTTGCTGCTGCGTTAGCCTGCATTTCAAGTTAGGTTTGGGAGTGAGTGAGCACATCTCTTATGGTACAGACTGGATGCAAAAGCTTTAGTAGCATACACAACATAACATTAAAAGCCTTCCAGAAGCAGGCTTCTGTACAATGAGAAGTTGTCTTACAAGCCAAAAATTGGTCAAGACATTAGCAGGAAGAACTTTAAAACCAAGCTTTGCACTACGTGCATCCCATTTGAACCAGCTTTTACCGATTAAGCAGCATGGCCAGGCAAAAATGCTGAAAAAAAACCGACCTGCAAAAACGCTGAATCTGCTTGAGCAGCAGCATTAAGGAGCTCAGCTGCTGCCTCTTGCTGCAGTGCTGACAGCTGAGCATTTGATGCATTGCTTCGCTCGACACTTGTGGCCAGCTGCTGCTCTGCGTCTGCTGCACGCTGTGAGGCTGCTGCTGCTTCCTGCTGCAGTGCTCCCAGATGAGCATCTGAAGCACTGCTGCGCTCAACACTGGTGGCAAGCTGCTGCTCTGCATCTGCTGCACACTGTGAGGCTGTTGCTGCTTCCTGCTGCAGTGCTGACAGCTGAGCATCTGATGCACTGCTGCGCTCGACACTGGTGGCCAGCTGCTGCTCTAGGCTTGCTGCATGCTGTGAGGCTGCCGTGACTTCCTGCTGCAACGCTGACAGCTGAGCAACCGATGCGCTGCTGCGCTCGACACTGGTGGCCAGCTGCTGCTCTGCGTCTGCTGCACGCTGTGAGGCTGCTGCTGCTTCTTGCTGCAACGCTGACAGCTGAGCATCTGAAGCAATGCTGCGCTCGACACTGTTGGCCAGCTGCTGCTCTGCGTCTGCTGCACGCTGTGAGGCTGCTGCTGCTTTTTGCTCTAGTGCTCCCAGATGAGCATCTGAAGCACTGCTGCGCTCAACACTGGTGGCCAGCTGCTGCTCTACGTCTGCTGCTCGTTGTGAGGTTGCTGCTGCCTCCTGCTGCAGTGCTGCCAGCTGAGCATCTGAAGCACTACTGCGCTCCACAACAGTGGCCAGCTGCTGCTCTAGCTCTGCTGCACGCTGTAAGGCTGCTGCTGCCTTCTGCTGCAGTGCTGACAGCAGAGCATTTGCAGCATTGCTGTGCTCGGCACTTATGGCCAGATACTGCTCTAGGCTTGCTGCATGCTGTGAGGCTGCTGCTGCTTCTTGCTGTAGTGCTTCCAGATGAGCATCTGAAGCACTGCTGCGCTCAACACTGGTGGCCAGCTGCTGCTCTGCATCTGCTGCACGCTGTGAGGCCGTGGCTGCCTCCTGCTGCAGTGCTGACAGCTGAGCATCTGATGCACTGCTGCGCTCGACGCCAGTGGCCAGCTGCTGCTCTAGGTCTGCTGCACGCTGTGAGGCTGCTGCTGCTTCCTGCTGCAGTGCGGACAGCTGAGCATCTGAAGCACTGCTGCGCTCAACACTGGTGGCCAGCCGCTGCTCTAGGTCTGCTGCTCGCTGTGAGGCAGCTGCTGCTTCCTGCTGCAGCACCGACAGCTGAGCATCCAGCTTGGTGACCTGCTCTTTGCTAGCTGCCAGCTGCTGCTCGGCTTCCTCAGCACGTCGAGTAGAAGCTGCAGCAAAAGCTTGTTGTTGGCCAGTAAGCTGAGCTGTGAGGGCAGCAATCTGGCCGTCCAACTTGCCCACCTGCTGAAGGCTTTCAGCGTGACCAGCTCCAAGAGCCAAAACCTGAAAAGGACGCGATGAGATTATGCATGTAGGCACCTAGACAATACAGTAATAGTAGAGTGGACACAGCCTGTTTGGAATTTGCAGCTGGGCATACACCCTTACCTGTGCTTGCAACGACTGCCTTTCTGCAACAAGCTGATCGGCCTCCCGCTTAGCACTAGCAGCGATTTGCGTGGACTCCTGGCTTTGCTGCTGCAGTGCCTCTTGCAGCTCAGCAATCTGACCTGCACTCTCATGCTGAGCAGCTGCCAGGGCTTCTTGCAGAGTGGCTGCCTCAGCTGACAACGCATCACGTGCTGCACCAGCTGACTCTGCATCCTGCCTGTGCCGCACGACCTCTTGCTGAGCAGCTGCCAGGGCTTCTTGCAGGATGGTTGCCTGCTGTGAAGTTTGTTCTGGCAGCCCTCTTGCATCAGAGCTGACAGCAGCCACTTCCTGGTCTTTCTGAATGAGCTGGGCCTGCAGGGCATCTGCTTGGGCTCGTAGCTCTGCTGCGTGCTGCTGGTCTTGGGCAGGGCAAGCATGCAAGTCCGCCACCTGAAGAGGTTAGGAATAACACTGACTGGATACACGAGATATACTTGTTTGCGAAACTTGTAATAAAATAACACAGCAGGCGTTTGTTTGAGTGAGATGCGGTGGTTTGAGAAATCAAACACAATGTTGCGCCCCTTCTCCCATCCTGCATACCAGCCAATCAGAAGGAGAAGAGGAGAAGCACTCACCTTGGCGCGCAGTGCCTCTGTCTCTTGTGCAAGCCCCTGCAGCGTCTCCTTTGCTTGTGCCTGAGTGGCTGCTAGCTCTTTCAGCAACTCCTGACGCAGTGCCTCCCTGCTTGCACTGCCAGACATGAGCTGCATCTCTAACTCCTCAGCACGCGCATTGGCAGCAGCCAGCTGCTGCTGGAGGAAGTGGGTGTCTGCCAGCAGCGGTGAAGCAGCCAGGGCAGATTCAAGCTGCGCCTTGGCTGCCTCGGTTGCGTGCTGCTGTTGCTGTAGTGCCTGTTGTGCGTGAGCAAGCTGTGCAGCAAGGGCAGCCTCCTTGAGCTGCTGCTGCTTCTGGACCTCTTGCACGTCAGACAGCTGGCACTGCAGAGCATGGATACGGGCAGTGGCGGCTTGAAGTTGAGCTAGCAGAGAATCCTGCTCCTCTGCTGCTGCTTCATGTGCAGAGTTTGTCGCACACGCATGCTGCTGCTCACTGTCATCATCAATGCCGATGACACTGTAAAGCATGCTGTGTGTTTGCTGCCCACTGCGTGAGTCTGCATGCAGCTTGCTTGTCGTGGGCTTGCATGCACTGGTTTGAGCAGGGGCGCTTGTTGTTGGCACCTGAACCTACACACACAAAGCAAGCTTAATACCGTCAAGGAGGGGAAATTGCTTAATCGTGGGCTGAGTACTATTCAATTTGAGCTGGCATTGCCGTTATGTCAATGCAGTTCCTCCCCTGTCACTTCACATAGCATTCTGTGTGACTCAGGTGGCCAGAAACGTATATATACACCGTATACGACCGTATATTTGATTTCACTGTAAAAAATACCGTACACACCATATATATATGGTTCCGGCCAACCCTATGTACAACATCTCTGACTAACCTGGATGCCTCTGCTCTCAGACAGAGCTGATGCCTCATGCGGAAGCGCACAGAGCTTGTCCTCTGCCCGCACTGCCCCCTTCTCTTCATGCAAGACTAATTGGAGCTCAGCAGAGAGAGCCAGCACGTCAGCTGTCTGAGCAACTGCCTGCTGCTGCTTGAGCTGGGCTGCTGCTACTGAAGCCTCCAAGGTATGCTTGCACTGCAAGCGCGCTGCATCTAGAGAAGCTTGGAGGCCGCTAGCAGAGGTGGAGTGCTCGTTTTTGATGTACTGCAGCTGCTGTTGGAGGGAACTGATCTGCTGCTCAGCAGCATGTGATGCTGCTGCTGCCTCCTCTTGCACTGTGTGCAGCTGTTGTTGAAAGGTGCTGGCCTGCTGCTCTGCCTGCTGCAAAGCTGTGGCAGCCTCCTCCTGCTGTGCTTGCAGCTGCTGTTGAAGGGTGCTGGCCTGCTGATCTGCCTGCTGCGAAGCTGTGGCCGCCTCCTCCTGCTGTGCTTGCAGCTGC
>Ga0307947_1001772_pt1 | contig 17208 bp, 16 predicted proteins | sample OrgLakmetagen232_FD_201840 | JGI IMG/M metagenome (GOLD analysis project Ga0307947, IMG submission 201840) | Saline water microbial communities from Organic Lake, Antarctica - #232 | ecosystem: Environmental > Aquatic > Non-marine Saline and Alkaline > Saline | place: Antarctica: Organic Lake...
TTCCTGCAGTGCGGCTTGCTTTGCCTTGCTTACAGGCAGTGCAGCACACACAACTAGGACAGGCACAACATGAATTGGCCCCTCTTACCTGCTGCCGTAGCTGGCCTGTCTCTTCCTGCAGTGCGGCATGCTTTGCCTTGCTTACAGGCAGTGCAGTGTACTACACTACCGGAATAAACACAACATGAATTGGGCCCTCTTACCTGTTGCTGTAGCTGGCCTGTCTCTTCCTGCAGTGCGGCATGCTTTGCTTGCAGCCATTGCAGGTGGTGCAGCACATCTGACTGGTCGGGCAAGGCCGCCCCCAATTCCTGCCAGCTCTCCTGCAGGAGTTTAAGAGTAAAAGTATTGCGACATTAGGTTAATGCAGATACAATCTGCGTGCACTAAGGAAAAGCTGCAGCTCAATCAGTGAGCACAGCAAAACCTTAATCGGGACAAGGAGATCAAGACGCCAATGAATTTGCAGCAGGATTGGTCGGATGCGTTGTGATTTGGGGAAGAAGCTGTGAAGACTGCAGTATGACAGCCCATGATACCGTGAGAGATTAAAAAACATGATAGAAAGCATTACCTGCAAGCTTTGCAGCTCTGCTGCCACTCGGAGGGCACAGGAGCGATGGCAGGCCTGCACCACTTGTAGCGTGCGGCTGGCCATCTGGTGTGTAGCGTCCTGTGCAGTGAATGGCAGTGGTGGTTGTGGTTTGAGCTCAATGTCAGCAGGAGTGTTTCTGGTGAAACTAGACAATAAAATCTGGACTTTCCCTTTTCGATCATGAAAAATAACTATGAGCTGGCAGGCGCAGGCTAATCCAGGGTACGCAGCACGAGTGTAAAGCAAACTTGTAATCCAGACAAGATTTTGGCATGGCAGGCGTCAGTAGTGGCAAGAGGTGCCAGAAGTAGAGTGCTGGTGAAACTAGATGCGTGACATAGGCTGGGCAGGCATAGGCTATTCCAGGATACACAGCATGAGTGTCACACAAATTTGTAATCCAGACAAGATTTTGGCATGCCAGGTGTCAGTAGTGGCAGTACACAGCGTCTACCACATCCACATTCATCCCTGACGAGTTGCGTAGTAGGTTCCTCATAAAATACATAGGGTTGGCCAGAAACGTATATGTACGCCGTATATGACCGTACATTTGGTGATTTCCTAGCCAAAAATACCGTAAGTACACCGTATATAATAGTTCTGGCCAACCCTAAAAATACAGTAATGTACAGATCTGACCCATCTTGTCTAATCGGAGGATACGTAAAAAAAATGGGTGCCAGTAGTAGTGTTGCTGGTGAAACTAGATGCGTGACAGAGGCTGGACAGGCATAGGCTAATCCAGGCTGCACAGCACGAGCGTCACACAAACTCGTAATTTAGAACACACAATAACTCGTTATCCTGACAAGATTTTGGCAAGAGGTGACGAAGGCTTGTACGCAGCTCCAAAGCAAATTTAAATTATAAGGACACAAAGTCAAGTACAAATAAGGGCATATCCCACTTGAATAACATCAATCATACACGCAGCTGCACTGTGCACGGCCGCAGCTGTCAGCCCCAAAGCAACTTGCCAGGAAAAGGACATGAATTCAAGTACGCAGCATATCCCACCTGAATAACATCAATCATACACTGCACTGTGCAGGGCCACAGCTGTCAGCTCCAAGATGTGCAACAAAGCATACACTTACAGGATGAGCCAGGTCACACCCCACCTGAGCCATTCATTCACACGCACATCTGCCACGTCAATCACACACACAGTCAATCACACGCACATCCGCAACTTCAATCACACACACAGTCAATCACACGCACATCTGCCACGTCAATCACACACACAGTCAATCGCACGCACATCCGCAACTTCAATCACACGCACAGTCAATCACACGCACATCTGCCACGTCAATCACACACACAGTCAATCGCACGCACATCTGCCACTTCAATCACACACACAGCTGCACTGTGCAGGGTACAGAGCTGCACAGCCATGGCCATCTACACTACCATGGCCTGCAGCAAAGAGTGCACTCACACGGCTCACCTGAGCTACGTCAATCACACGCATAGCTGCACGGTACACAGCTACACGGCCACGACCTTCTGCTCTGAGGCGTGCAGAGAGTTCACATTTTGTAGCTTCCAGCTGTGTCGTGTGTTCATCCCTGGTTGCCTGCATTTGGGCAGTGTGTTCCTGCTGAGTCACTTCCTGTTGCTGTCTGACTGCCTCTTGCTGCGCAGCGAAATGCTCCTGCTGTGCTGCATGCTCCTGTTTAGCAGCCTCCAATTCAGCAGCATGTTCTTGCAGAGCTGCCTCCAGCTGTACTGCATGCTGCTGCTGCACCAGCACCTGCTGCTTTTCAGCCGCCTCCAGCAGTGCGGCTTGCTGCTGCTGAGCTGCCTCTAGCTGCTCCTGTACGCCCTTTGCCTCTGCCTGTGCAGCACACACTTGGTCCTGCAAAGCACCGAGCTGCTCATTGGTGCGTTTCAGCTCATCCTGGCTGCTGCTCAGCTGCTGGCTTACTGCATCTGAGGCTTCAGCTGCCTGCTGTTGTAAAATCTGCAGCTCCTGCTGCAGCTTTTTGCTCTCCGCCTGGAGAGTGGAGTTTGTTGGAAACAAGACAAGATTGTTAACCAGATGCATCAGACGCGATGACGAGCATGTTCTTTGAAATGGGTGGTCAGTGCAATAGAAACTCAAACAATTAAAATTAGCAACATGCAACGAGCTAGTGATTTTTCAATTGTCTACCTTAACAGCCTGCAGCTCACTCTCAGCTGCTTTAAGCTTCTGCTCAGTCTCTGTCACAGATTTGGCCTGGCCCTCCTCAGCAGTGGCAAGAGCTGCCTGCAGCTGGTGCAGCTCTGCAGCGTGGCTGACCAGCTGAGCCCGGTGCTCGGACTGCTGCTGCTGCTGTGCGCCTTCCTGCTGCTTGAGGGCAGCTTGTGCTGCTGACAGCTCTGCAGACAGGCTAGCCAGCTGATTGCTCTGCTTTGCTGCAGCCTCCTCTGCCCGCTTGCAAGCGGCAGCTGACTGCTCTTTCACAGCAGATGTTGCTGCCTGTGCTGCCGCTGTCAGCTGCTGCTGAGCTGTAAGCCGTTGCTGGAACGTCTCACGCGTTGCTTGTGCAGTTGCCACTGCCTGCTGCTGTCCTGCGCTGTGTGCCTGCAGCTGTTCCCTGAGCTGTGTGACCTCTTTCAGTGCCTTTTGTGCACTCTCTTCTTGCTTGCTCCTGCTTGTCTGTGCACATTCCAGCTCAGCACGCAAGCGTGCTTCCTCTGCTGCCTGCTGCTGCACATCCTTCTCCTTCACCTCCACTTGCGCTTGCAGCAGCTTAGCTTGCTCCTCTGCTTTGGCTTGCTGTTGCTGCAGCTGTGCTGCCTGCTGCTGCACCTCCATGTCTCTCTCCTCAAGCTGTGCTTGCAGCACCTTTGCCTGCTCCTCTGCTTTGGCTTGCTGTTGCTGCAGCTGTGCTGCCTGCTGCTGCACCTCCCTGTCTCTCTCCACAAGCTGTGCTTGCAGCACCTTTGCCTGCTCCTCTGCTTTGGCTTGCTGTTGCTGCAGCTGTGCTGTTTGCTGCTGCATATCCACCCCCTTCTCCTCCAGCTGTGTTTGCAGCAGCATAGCTTGCTTCTCGGCGGCGGCTTGCTGTTGCTGCTGCTGTGCTGCCTGCTGCTGTATCTGCTGCTCTTTCTTCTCCAATAGCACCTGCAGTTGCTGAACCTGTTGGACCTGTTCCTCGGCAGCAGCCTGATGCTGTGCTGCTTGTTGCTGGACCCCCCTTTCCTTCTCTTCCAGCTGCTCTTGCAGCAGCTTCACCTGCTCCTCAGCTTTTACCTGCCGTTTCTGCTGCTGGGAAGCCTGCTGCTGCTCCTCCTCCACTTTTGCCTGCAGCTGCAGCTCAAACTGCTGCATACGGTGCTCCATTTGCCCCTCTCGCTGCTTGCCCTCTTCCACTGCTGCCTCTAGCTTCTCCACTTGCTGCTGTGCCTCATGACCAATCACAGCAGCAGCAGACTCAGCACTCTGCAGCTGCTGCACCTTATTCATTAGGCTGTACCGCTCCGCCTCTAGCTCAATCCTGTGTATAAGCATGCGTGCATGATTACACTCTTCCATCTTGCAAGTGTGCAGTTAGGGTGAGGATGTGTGTACAGCGTATTTCAAATGTGTGTACAGCGTTTTTCAATTGTGTGTACAGCGTATTTCAAGCGTGTGTACAGCGTATTTCAAATGTGTGTACAGCGTATTTGCTACGATTAGTCTACGAGAAAGTAATCTAACCTGCAGACTAAATACCCAAGAGACCCTACCTGGCTGCTGAGGAGACATCCAACTGCAGCTTCAGACTCTTGAGCTGCTCCTGGAGTGCATCTGATGATGCAATTAGCTCAGCACGTAAGCGCTCACGTTGAGTGGCAGCCTCTGTTGCTGCAAGCTTCCCAGCTGCCACCTCCTGCTGGAACTTCCAATCAAGCTCCTGTGTATGGGTGCGTGTGTGCATGCATGCAAAGGTTGCGTTCAAATCATGTCACAAATACCACACCCCAAGTACGCGCAAATGCACACGCACAAACACACTCACGCAGACATGCGCGCACACACAAACACGAACACATACACAGCCACCCACCCACCTCAAACTCAGTACGTTGAACGAGAACAACGGTTTCAAGCTTCTGGATGCGAGAGAATGCTGCAGCATGCTCTTGCCTGGTGCTCTCAAGCTCAGCCTCCAGTGCTTCCTGTCAGTCACAGATTGTTTTGTGCAAATCATGTACGGATACGGTCGCTACTTGACTTGAATATTCCTAGCGAACTTTGTTGTCAACCTTGTTTGTTTTTTGCCAACCAGTACAACCAGGGTTGTCAAGAAAAGAATATACACACGGTGTTTATACGGTTAATTTGGCATGAGAATCTCCAGATACACGGTCATATACGGTGACATATGCAGCTCTGGCCAAGCCTGATTATAACCATTGTTTGTACGTTTGAGAGCTACAGAGGCGCTTCATGGGTAATATTGGCTTGGTTTGGTGCCTGTGAGATGATCAAAACGTGCTTCAATTGTGTGATTTCGTCTGTACACCACTGGCACTGCAGTTCCATCACCCCACCAAATGTAAAGCCCAAGTTACCAAGTGTGCGACCCACATCATCAACTGTGTGGCCCACATCACCAAGTGTGCGACACACATCATCAACTGTGAGGCCCTCATCACCAAGTGTGCGACCCACATCATCAACTGTGTGGCCCACATCACCAAGTGTGCGACCCGACCCACATCATCAACTGTGAGGCCCACATCACCTCACCAAATATGAGGCCCACATTACATCACCAAATGTGAGGCCCGCATCATATCACCAAATGTGAGGCCCGCATCACATCACTAAATGTGAGGCCCGCATCACATCACGAAATGTGAGGCCCGCATCACATCACCAAATGTGAGGCCCGCATCACATCATCACCAAATGTGAGGCCCGCATCACATCACCAAATGTGAGGCCTGCATCACATCACCAAATGTGAGGCCCGCATCACATCACCACATGTGAGGCACAAATCACTCCATTTGTTGCGTGATCAGTTACCATTGAGCCATCCAGAGCCATCCAACCTCGTACAATATCTTGTCGGTTCCTATATGTGGTTCAACCCTCAGGACATGCCTTGACCCTAGTCCATGCTTACGTCACTCCGTATTTTAATCAACCCCTTGTATGCAAAGCACGCAAGGCTTCCGCACCAGTTGAGTCTTCAGTGAGGCCACCTCAATCTGCAGGGCATGGATGTACTCTCCGGTATGCGGGGTGGCAGGCATCTGGCGCCTGTGGTAAGCAAGTCCAGTATGGGGCTCAGTCGAGTCAAATTTAGTCCTTACAGATATCTTTTGATCTATATCCAAACGAAGGACATGGACATTATTGCCAATGAGCGATCTGAGGAGCTTTCTCCTACGCTAATTCGCTTGCTCTATGCTGCACAGCCTCATAACTGTGGTGCTGCTCAACTCACTTGTTCACTATGTATGATAATCAACTTGTTTGCTCAGCCAAAGTAGCTCTCAGCTCAGATTATCAGCTAAACGCTTGCTCTCTGCGCACAGCCTCTTAGCCGTGGCGCTGCTCAACTCACTTGTTCACAGCGACAGTGCTGGTGATGCCTGCAATCTTCATGGCATATTGCAGCGTGGACTTGGTGTCAGCATCACAGAAGCGGCTGGGAGTCACACACCCAATGAAAAGCACATTGCTGTTTCCCCCCATGCTGTCCTGTAATTGCATGGGTGTGAGGTCCATGGGTGAGAACTCATACAAAACATTGGGAGCAGTTAAATGAAGAAGGTGCAGCTTCAGGTTGCTCTTGTCTCTTGTCCCTTATTAAGCCATGTACAAATCAGGAGGTACGACAAAATACTTGGCAAAGGCTCTGAACAGCAGGGCTGGCTCTCTTAGATGTAAGGGCATAAATCGTGTGCAGTGTTATAGAGGCTGCCTTGTACAATCAAGGCAGTGGCGTAGCAAATTTAATGCGCTGTGTCTTATGAGTGCTCTCAGTCAAACGTACACAGACAAAAGCAAAAGGCAGTGGCGTAGCAAATTTAATGCGCTGTGTCCTATGAGTGCTCTCAGTCAAACGTACACAGACAAAAGCAAAAGGCAGTGGCGTAGCAAATTTAATGTGCTGTGTCCTATGAGTGCTCTCCGTCAAACGTACACAGACAATAGCAAAAGGCAGTGGCGTAGCAAATTTAATGCGCTGTGTCCTATGAGTGCTCTCAGTGAAACGTACACAGACAAAAGCAAAAGGCAGTGGCGTAGCAAATTTAATGCGCTGTGTCCTATGAGTGCTCTCAGTCAAACGTACACAGATAAAAACAAAAGGCAGTGGCGTAGCAAATTTAATGTGCTGTGTCCTATGAGTGCTCTCAGTCAAACGTACACAGACAAAAGCAAAAGTCAGTGGCGTAGCAAATTTAATGCGCTGTCCTCTATGAGTGCTCTCAGTGAAACGTACACAGACAAAAGCAAAAGGCAGTGGCGTAGCAAATTTAGTGCGCTGTGTCCTATGAGTGCTCTCAGTCAAACGTACACAGACAAAAGCAAAAGGCAGTGGCGTAGCAAATTTAATGTGCTGTGCCCTATGAGTGCTCTCAGTCAAACGTACACACACTAAATCAGGCTTGGAGCATCAAGTGTCCCCACAAAGAACAAAGCACACAACTACACCCAACAGAATTTTAAAGTTGTCCTTTTACTGCACATGACATTTGGTTGCATGCCTGCTCAAAGAGAGGAAGGTATGTTCATAACACACAACACTTGCAACATCTTTGATCTCCTGTGCACTCCTTGAGTGGGACGCACACACACACAACACACACACACACGTGCAGGTTTGCCTGCAATAAGCAGGTCATCATTGCACTTCCAGGCATCCTTGTGTAAGACACTTGCATACACACACACACAAACACACACACACACAATTACCTGCAGCAAGCGTGTCATCTTTGATCTCCGGTACACCCCCTGAGTGGGGCGCTTGCCAGCACGCAGCTCAGAGATGATGGTGCGTAGGTTCATTAGGCTGCAAAGTTAAAAGAAAGGAGAAGGCGAGCCTGCTTGTATAAGAACTGTGTGTGTAAGAGTGATATGGACCTATCAGTACTGCCAGGCTTGCTCACAATGATACGTGCACGAGTGTCTCCTAGAAAACATCACCTGGATTAATTTACTAATGCTACAATACTCTGCAGTCATGCTTCCTCTGCACACATGATGTTACCGCTACCCCTCACTCATTATTCACAGCCCCTTCTCTCTAACCCCTCCCATTTTAATTAGGGTCCGCAATCTGCAAGAACAATATATATACAGTACAATTCCTACACGTACAGTTCATACAGTTCACACACACGTCATTTGTATTCCTGCGGGGAAATCTTTAAAGTTATGGTCAGAAACGGTGTGGGTAGGTGTTATTCTGGGTGGGTTGATTGCACACGTCTGCAGATGGTTTGTACAATGGTAACCTTTAAATATACGGTCAAAAACAATGTGGGTAGGTATTATTTTGGGTGGGTTGTTAGCACACGTCTGCAGATGGTTTGCACAATGGTGCCCTTTTAATATACGGTCAAAAACAACGTGGATAGGTATTATTCTGGGTGGGTTGATTGCACACGTCTGCAGATGGTTTGTACAATGGTACCTTTTGAAGATGCAATTAGAGACAGTGTATATGTACCGTTCTGGCAAACCCAGTTTATGAAGTTACCGGTATGCACAATCTCTCTATAAGACCATCTCTCTCACCCTCTTCTGCTACCAGCTCCTACTGAAATGAACCGAAGCGCGGCATCGCTAACTCTTTCTGCGCACCTGTTGTTGATGCTGGCCCCCTCCTTGGCAGCCTCCCCCACAGCCCCAGTCTCTCCCACTCGCTCGCTGCCTGCCAGGTCCACTAGAAAAAGAGTGGAGTGCGTGACACAGCAGGGTGACCCCTCTGTCTGGGAGCTGTCACTAGATTGCACCTGCATGCAACATAAGCAGAAGGTTGGCCAAAACCGTATCTACACTCACCATATATGACCGTATGTGCGTATGTGTGGTAGTCTCCCTGCTGAAAATGCGGTAATACACCGTATATACATCTGCATGCATGGTTTTGGCCAACCTTAGATGTCAGGGTGTCAGGCAAGCTGGTGGATCAGGTCTGAGTATTATTAGTCACACTGTTTTGACCTAACATGAATGTTTGACTTCACAGGGGATAACTCATACCTATGTTGGGGCTGCACACGCAGGAAAATTATGGTGGGTAACGGAAATTCCTGACCCGCATTTACCTGAGAGGGGCCAATTGTTGCTTACCTGGGTGGGGGTGGGGGTGCGCGCGCCCTTGTACGATGGTGTGCGCACAGGAGTGTGTGGATTCTCTTTAAATGATGGTGTGCGCACAGGTGTGGCTGGGAGACGCGGCTTTAGCTCCAACTGGCCAGATTCTCTGACCCCTAGTCCATGCCAAGGCTGCTCAATCGTCACCATCAGGCACACGTGCGAGCGGCTTGAGCTGTGGAGAGGAGGTCACACATGTTCATAGTTAGGAATATGTGTGCACATGTGCATATGTGCTGATTGCTTGCTTAATTCAGAGCTGCTCAATCACCACTATCAGGCACACGTGCAAGCGGCTTGAGCTGCAGAGAGGAGGTCGAACATGTTCATAGTCTGGAACACGTGTGCATATGTGTAAGGTTGGCCAGAACCGTATATATACACCGTATATGACCGTATATATGGTGATTTCCCTGCCAAAAATACCGTATACACACCGTATATATATGGTTCTGGCCAAACCTACATATGTGTGCTTCAGAGTCGTAAATGCTTACTATTGTCTGGGCTTCTAACTACCACCATCAGGCACACGTGCAAACGTGGAACGTAAGCTGTGGGGAGGATGTTGCACATGTGCGTTGCACATGTAAAAGTGAAAGAAACAGGAAGAACTATGCTCAGTAAAATTGTAGGAATGAAGAAAGACATCAGAGGGGTGAGTCTGATGTTGATCTTCTGGTTGTATGTCCCCAGAGCCTGCCAGATTGACCGCTGGAGGCTGCTTTTAATAGAAGGAGATAGAGTCGAATGCAAGAAAAATAGCCCTACCCAGCATTCATGTTGGTTTTGCTGGTCTTCCGCTCTCTCTCGGCATCAGCCAAAATGCCCAACAGCTGCTCAGCACTCTCGACAGCGATCTCCTTTGCTGTGAAGTTGTACGTGCTGCTCCCGGTTTCATAGATGTCCACACGAGTGTTCTCGGGGAAAATGAGGTCCTTAAACTTGTCCTGGGCGTGTAAGTGGAAACCACAGATAAATTGGGAGAGTGACTGGGAAATATGGTGCGCAATCCTTGAACGTGTGTGTGTGTGTTTGTGTGTGTGTACAAAATTACCCTGCACTTGAAGGTTGAAGGGAGGAAGAGTGAGAGCAAGCATTGAAGGTTAACAAACACCAACCGATGCAGTCTCAACGCGCAAAGGGAGCCCAAATTAACGGGCTGCACACATAGGGTGCTGTGTGGCTGTGTAAGTCTCAACACCTGTGGTCGCAGGCCGACAGCGTTACTGAAATTGAAAGCAAAGGTGTTGGACACACAGCTGTACAAAAACGTAAATACACACAGCAAGCATTCTTTGCCTTTGCAACTGTGTGCACGCACCATATCCACCTCTGCCTTGCACCTGTGCATGCACCATATCCACCTCTGCCTTGCACCTGTGCACACACCACATCCACCTCTGCCTTGCACCTGTGCACGCACAACATCCACTTCTGCCTTGCAACTGTGTGCACGCACCATATCCACCTCTGCCTTGCACCTGTGCACGCACCATATCCACCTCTGCCTTGCACCTGTGCACGCACCATATCCACCTCTGCCTTGCAGCTGTGCACGCACCACATCCACTTCTGCCTTGCACCTGTGCACGCACCATATCCACTTCTTCACCATATCCACCTCTGCCTTGCACCTGTGCACGCACCACATCTACCTCTGCCTTGCAACTGTGCACGCACCATATCCACAAACTTTGATACACAGCAGCACAAGATTATAGGCATGCACAGCAAGCATCTTCACAACTGTGTGCACGCACCATATCCACCTCTAAAAACATTGATACACAGCTGCACAAAAAAACAGGCATGCACAGCAAGCATCTTTACAACTGTGTGCACGCACCATATCCACCTCTAAAAACATTGATTCACAGCTGCACACAACAACAGGCATAGCAAGCAACTTTGCCATTGTATGCACGCACCATGTACACCTCCACAAACTTGACTTTCATCCGTAGGTTGTCCTGGGTGGCGCGCTCAAACAGAGACACGGCCAAATAGTGGGACAAATGCTTGGTGGTGTGAGTCTTGCCGGAACCTGGACGGCAGCGTTTGTGTGTAGATATAGACGTAGATAGGAAAATGCATGCTTGTGCATGGGCAGGTGACATTTTGTGTGGTTTCCTTTGAACGTGTGCAGAGTGCACTCAGAGGGGGCTGAATTTTGGGAGCATGGGGTTTGACATAAATGGAATGATCAGTCGGGCAGAATTGTTTCATCCGAAGGCCCACTAATTTCCAAGTTATCAATGTTTTCATTTGCGAGTCAACATGAATCCAATTTAGGCGACCTAGTAGGTACCTAAATCATGGATTTTGACGCTGGCTTGGCATGGAGTGATTAAGATGCTGGTCGAGTCAAACCTGAGTTAAACAGTCGATGATCTTTGCTTTTTGAAGCTTGAATGATATTTAGAAGATTGGCAGCGTTAGACCTAGTTATATCTTCCTAGTGCTTCGCTTCTGAATTAACCAAAGCAAGCATTACATGAGCCAAGAGGGAGTTAACGTGATCTGAGCTGAGCTTGTCCTGGCTAGCTGCAAGCCAGGGTGGATGGTGCTCCTCAACCTCCATAAGCAGCATCAACAAAATTTGTTACTTTGTTCACAGGTAGGGTTGGCCAGTACCGTATATTTCCACCGAACATGACCGTTAAACCGGTGAATTCCGTGCCAAGCATACTGTATATGCACTGTACACTGTATATATGGTTGTGGCCGACCCTATAGGTCATTATCAACCACTCATTTTGAACATATTGTGTTTGGGTACATACCTGTCTGCCCGTAGGCCAGGATGGTGCAGTTCTCCCCATGGAACAGTCGGTTCAGCATCGGCTCCACACAGCTCTTGTGCAGCTGCTCCTCGGCATCTGTGGACATTTAGGCGTTCAGATTGTATGGTGAAGGTGCAATTTGCCACGTGTAAGAAAAGCGTGGCCATTTGCGAGATGTGCAGCTTACTGCTAAGGGCCAGGGAAGAGGGTAGGAGGAAGGTGGAAAGGGGGAGGAAGATGGTAGAGGTAGGAAGGTGAATGCAAGTTGCGAGCATAGTTAACGTGTGTCTGGTGTCTGGTGCTAAGGCCTGTCGTTGCAAGCACAGGTGCGAAGGACGTGTCGTTGTGAGTTGCAAGCGAAGGTGACGTGCAGGGTTGGCCATAACAGTAAATATTTACCGTATATGACCGCATATTAGGTGAATTTCCTGCTGAATATGCAGTATATTCACCTCATAAACTTGGTTCTGGCCAAACCTAGTAACGTGTGTCTGGTGCCTGGTGCTTTCAAAAAGTTCAAGGATTAAAGGACGTTGCCCTGAACTTAAGTGATCACGTGCGTAATCGACGGGTTGGCCAGAACCGTATATGTACACCGTATATGACCGTATATTTGGTGGTTTCCCTGCCAAAAATACCGTATACACAATATACACTGTATATTTAGGATCCTGGCCAGCCCTACATATTTGTGTGTATGAGTGTGCCTTTGAGCAATAGTTTAGGCCGTGATTCGCTCGATTTTGTTCCTGCCTGCATGTACACACAGGCTGTGACACTGATAACATTGACACTGTGTTGGCCAAGTTGGTCAAAGCATTGCCCCGTCATTACATGATCATCACTCAAAGCAAAGTCAGGTCCATACGTTAGCCCTGTCCAAGCATTCACCTGCTGCTCTGCTGGCATGCTTGTGACCGAACACGTGGTCAAACCCAGTGTAACTGTCTTCATTCACGACGACCTGTGTGTGCGTTTGCGTGTGTGTTCGTGTGCGTGTGTGTGCGTGTGCGTGTGTGTGCCTGTGTGCGCGTGTGCGTGTGTGTGCACGGGTGTATGTGCAAATAAGGCAACCCGGCTTAACTTGCAGTTTTGTGTGTGGCCAGGTAGTTACAATGTCCAGCAACAGAAGGGACAGCCAGGACCATATTTTGGGTGTATGTGGCATTTCTCTGTCAAGGAGATCTCAACATGTACTGTGTTTGTCATGTTTCATACCCTAGCCTGCTTGCTGTTCTGACCAACCCTAATCATCAATCTCCTAGAATAAGCTCGATAGCGACAGGGTCACCTTATGCTCATCGTGATAGAACTCGTAGATTCCTCTTTCCACATTTGGAAGGGGGCGGACCCTGTCCAGAGCAGTTAACAAACATGTGTTTGTGTCTGTGTGTGTGTGTGTGTGTATGTGTGTGTGTCCGTGTGTGTGTATGTGTGTGTGTGTATATATATGTGATATATGCGAATGTGTGTGTATGTGTGTGTTTGTGTGTGTGTATGTGTGTGTGTGTTTGTGTGTGTGTGTGTATGCGTGTGTGTGTTTGTGTGTGTGTATGTGTGGTGTGTGTGTGTGTGTGTGTGTGTGTGTGTGTGTGTGTGTGTGTGTGTGTGTGTGTGTGTGTGTGTGTGTGTGTGTGTGTGTGTGTGTGTGTGTGTGAGCGCGCGCTCGTGCGTACGCGCTTATGTGCAAGCATGTGCGCGCGTGCAGGTGTGTATTTATGTTTATGTGTATGCAATGAGAGTGTTTTTTCGTGTGCATGACGGGGAGGGGTCTGTGGGTGTGTTTTGTGTCTGCGGTTACAATTTCAGTAACTCCCTTATTACAAAAAGCGGAGCATTCTCCGACCGATACTTCTACTCACTTGACGGCGACAATAGGCTTCCGTATCGCCTGGAGCATTGCCGGTTAAGCCCTGCTCCAGTCGCGCTCTACCTTCCTCTAGCTTCGCAATTGCACCCGAACTTGTATAATTTAAGTTTTAATACTCTTTAAATATTACACAGGTAGTCTGTTGGAAGTGTGGCAAAGACTTCTAGTGAAAATCTTATAAGCGGCTCCAAAACCGGTAAGCAGCTATTCCCGTATACATAAATAAATTTGATACAATTCAGAAGGAATATACGTACCTATAATTGCTGTCTGTCTTCTCGAATTCCCCGGTTCCCCGGTTCCCTGTAACGACGCAGGTCGTAATAAATCAGAAATTGTCAGATTAAATCAGATATAATCAGATGTACCCAGCTGCGCAGGAGTACCATTCGTCAATCCGAGAGAATCATCCGAGAGAATCATCCGAGAGAATCCCAGGAAGGTACAAATACTCAGAACTCGGGGTTGTCAGTCTTCTCTTTTTAATCCTCCCAACTCCACCAAATGTAAACGTGGGAAATGGGGCAGGCGGATTTGAACCCGCAAGGCGTACCGATGACCTCTCAGCTATTCGGTTGACGGAATCAAAAGAATAGCTGAGAGGTCATCGGTACGCCTGCGGATTCAAATCCGCCTGCCCCATTTCCCACGTTACATTTGGTGGAGTTCGCACGGTCTCGATTGGAGAAATAGCCGCTATAAGCAAAGTTTGCATAGTTTTGTGTTACAGTTCCTATAGTTTCAAATCCAACCTCATAGTTTTGGTCCCCTAACCCCCTAATCCTAATCCTAACCTTAACCCTAACCCTAACCCTAAACCCTAAAACTATGGCCCTAACCCCTAAAACTTTGAGGCTGAATGAAAAACTGTAGCCAGAACTATGAAAACTATAGTTATAGCGGCTGTAATAGCTCGATTGCACCCAAGGAGCTCAGCAAACCGTCAAGCGCGCAATGGTGCCATTGCTGGTCAAACATTGTGGCTACATTGTGGCGGTAGGAAGTGTCTCTGTCTACTTGCCTTCCTTGCTTTATACTTTACTGCTGTTATTTCACGCACCGCTGGACTCAGGTTGTGTTTGCACGTGACAATTAAGCACCAGTGAGAACGCTCTGTTGTTCTCCCTGACATCAGAATAATGGCTACACAGCAGGCCATTTAGCATGAAGTTGCGCAACAGGCAGCAGGCCGCTCAGATGGCACAGCAGATGCTGCAGCAGCAGCAGCCTCAGCAGCTTCAGATGCTGGTTGCCTTCCCAGAATGGAATAATGGCCAGGATGCAGAGTCTCACATCAGTCAGCTCGACTCAGCCCTGCACGCCAATGGTTAGGCTGGGATCCTGGATTAGCCTCAGCGGTATTTCCACCTGTTGTTAACTACATGCAAAACACAGCGCAAGGCCACCGAGTTCATTCACTTCCACATGCGCCAGCACCCTGAAAGCAGCACCAAAGTCATCAAGGACGCTTTCCTGGAGCGCTTCCAGTCAGAGGTACGCAACAATGCTGCAAAGGCCAGGGATGCATTTTTCAGTCGACACATCCGTATGTCAATGGGCATGTCTGTGCAAGTTTATGCAAGTCTGTTCAGACAGCAAATTGTACACATTCCAGAAATGCATGAAAATGACCGAATCCGTTGGTTTCATTCTGGTTTGACACCTCAACTCCGCACAGAATGCATTGTAGATATGAATGGCAATGATTTCACATCAGTAGAAGCTCTGATCAAGTTCGCCGTGGGTCAAGAAAGGCGAAATCTTGTCATGGAGCAAACCAACCCTTCTGAGAAGAGGGCTTTGGTTTCAGCTGATGATAACTTTGCAAAGAAAGTCCGTTTCTCCGATAACACAGACAAGAAGTGTTACAACTGCCGCAAGGTTGGACACTTGGCAAAGGACTGTCCAAACAAGGATTGAGTGCTCCGTGCACTTCTCTGTGTGAATCTCTTCTATGTGCAAGCATCAATGCGAGCATTTAAAGCTCTGTGTGAGCATCTCATCTCTGTGTAAGCGCCTCAAATTTGTATCAGCGCAAAGCTCTATGTGAGCACCTCAGCTCTGTGTATACTTAAAGCTCTGTGTGAGCACCTCATCTCAATGTGAGCACCTCAGCTATGTGTGAGCATCTCATCTCTGTGTGAGCGCCTCAAATTTGTATCAGCGCAAAGCTCTGTGTGAGCGCCTCAGCTCCGTGCATGCTAAAAGCTCTGTGTGAGCGCCGAGAGTTTCAGATCTCTCAGAATGCATTGCTCTGTGTGGGCATGATCGCTCTATTTGTGTGAGCATTACTTTGTGTAGGCATGATCGCTCTATCTGTGTGAGCAATGCTCCGTGTGGGCATGATCGCTCTATCTGTGTGAGCATGCTCTGTGTGGGCATGATCGCTCTGTGTGAGTCAAGGCCTCAATCCGCGTGTGTACCTGATCTCTAAGCCTCCTTCTAATCAGAGATAAATGCATGAGGGCATGCATTTTAAGGAAGGGGAGCAATGTAACGACGCAGGTCGTAATAAATCAGAAATTGTCAGATTAAATCAGATATAATCAGATGTACCCAGCATCCGTGCTTGCACACGGGAGTACCATTCGTCAATCCGAGAGAATCATCCGAGAGAATCATCCGAGAGAATCCCAGGAAGGTACAAATACTTAGAATTCGGGGTAGTCAGTATTCTTTTTTAATTCCGTCAACCGAATAGCTGAAAGGTCATCGGTACGCCTTGCGGGTTCAAATCCGTCTTCCCCATTTCCAACGTTACATTCCCCGGCAGGTTGCTGCACAAACATCCGCAAGCTCGATTTTTTGCACAATTGCGCAACGTTCCTTCAGATACGATCGTCGCGAACGCATTTGGACGTCAATATCGACACAATCTACGCCAATTTCTTTCAGAATCGTAAGGCCCCGGTCACACGGTGGTTTGGTTAGTTCCTTGGTCACGGCTTTTTTTCAACCCAAAATTCAAGAATCTCCTTACATTCCCGAATCCAAATCTGCTTTCAGATTGTGATTCTGACACTTGCTTGAAAGTTATGCCGGACCAAAAACCAACTGGGGGGGGGGAGCGTTCACAAATTTGGTTAACTTTTTCACTTTGCCATTTTGTGTCCGAGATCCCTATAGAACGATGTGGTGCAGCCGCTACAAAAATTATGTTGTTTGGATGAGTTTTCAAAACTCTCAAAATGGTAACCAAAAAAGTTAACCAAATCCCGTGTGACCGGGGCCTAAGAAGAATTTGTTCTGGCTACTGACAAAGTTTTCAATTTCGTTACCTTATCTACCTATCCATCTTAAACCTTTTAGCAGGTGTGAAACACATTGCTCCTGGAGGAAAGTCCATTCTCTCTGCCGCCCCCTTCATTACACTAATATGAGTGTGTGAAAGAAAATCTTATTACCGTACAACCCTGGATTCAATCCGCACCCCCCAAAAAATATTTAATTATGGCCAACCCCGCACATAACGCACCCCAAAATTAAATATTTTTGGCGACCCCGCACAACCACGCACCCCCCAACTGGGATATTGCTGCTGCTGCTGTTGCTGCTGCTGCCAGGCCTGCTGCTGCTGCTGCTCCTGCCGGGGGGGCTGCTGATGGCGCGCGGTGGGCTGCTGGGGGCGGGG
>Ga0307947_1001776_pt1 | contig 17195 bp, 22 predicted proteins | sample OrgLakmetagen232_FD_201840 | JGI IMG/M metagenome (GOLD analysis project Ga0307947, IMG submission 201840) | Saline water microbial communities from Organic Lake, Antarctica - #232 | ecosystem: Environmental > Aquatic > Non-marine Saline and Alkaline > Saline | place: Antarctica: Organic Lake...
ACAAGCATAAAAAGGATGGTTAGCACAGCGCAAGCTGTGCCAAGAGAGTACTAACTGACGTTCGGTTGCACTCGCCTCCAAGAACTAGAGTACTTCTGCGAGTACTCAGCAGTTCTATTCCGGCTCGGCTCCACCGAATGTTGGAAGGGAATCTACACATGGCCTACCATCCTGCAGAGTACTCTGTAGTTAATGCTCCATATGTAGGGTCGGCCAGACCCGTATGTATGCACCGTATACTAATATTATTAATAATGCTAGCCTCAAGCATGTACGTGTGTGTATGTGTTAGTGCGTGTGCGTGTATGTGTGTGTATGTGTATGGATAACCACATATTAGTATTACCAAGGTATTAGCAAATGCTGTCCTCATGCAAATGTGATATGAAACTGGGACCGCACATGATTAGGGTTCGCCAGACCCGTACGTATGCTCCGTATATGACCGTGTATTTGGTGATTTCCCTGCCAAGAATACCGTATGTACACCATGTATATATGGTTCTGGCCAACCCTATCCATATGTCACGTCCCCTGATGGGTTTTGCCCTTCTAGTTCGAGGTAGTAGGTGCTACAAATTAAATTGATGCTCCGTATGGCACGTCCCCCACTAATTCCATTCCTTCGTTTTAACTCCTTTCAATCCAGACCAGGGCAGTAGTATGTTCAGGGCGTGCCAGATCCATATATATATATACGGTGTGTATGGCCGTATTGTTGGTGATTTTCCTGCCAGAAAGACTGCATATACACTGTACATACATATATATGGGAGCGGACCTACATAAATCCGACGGAGGTCGCATAATTTGCGTACGCAAATTATGCGCTCGAGAATTCCGACTGAGCGCTTCACAGAGGTCGCTTAATTGGGTCGAATTTGGCGGATGGCCAGAACCATATATATACGGTGTATATACGGTATTTTTGGCAGGGAAATCACTGTATATACGGTCATATATGGTGCATATATACGGTTCTGGCCAATCGTATATATATACGGTGTATATACAGTGTTTTTTGCAGGGGGTTCATCAAATAAACGGTCATATACGGTGTATACATACCGTATTTTTGGCAGGGAAATCACCAAATATACGGTCATATACAGTGTATATACAGTGTTTTCTGCAGGGAAATCATCAAATATACGGTCATATACGGCGTACATATACAGTTCTGGCCAACCCTAAGTATGTGGCTTGCATCCTTAGGGCGAGTTTAATGTGAGTTCTGTTGCTTGCTTCCTCAGGGCGAGTTTAATGTAAAATCTGTCGCCTGCCTCTTGAGGGCGAGTTTAATGTTAATCCCTGCCGTTTATTTCCTCAGGGCGAGTGTAATGTGAAATCTGTAGCCTGCCTCTTGAGGGCGAGTGTAATGTGAATTATGTGGCTTGCTTCCTCAGGGCGAGTTTTATGTGAATTATGTTGCTTGCTTCCTCGGGGCGAGTTTAATGTGAAGTCTGTCGCCTGCCTCTTGAGGGCGAGATTAATGTGATTTCCTGCCGTTTGATTCCTCAAGGCGAGTGTTATGTGGATTATGTTGCTTGCTTCCTCAGGGCGAGTTTAATGTAAATCCCTGCCATTTGTTTCCTCAGGGCGAGTTCAATGTGGAGTGCATCGTGGACGAGTTTGTGACGAAGAAGACGCGCTGGTTCCTCATCAAGTACAAGGTGAACGCACGAAGCAAGAGCTTGCGATGTTAGTGTGTGTGTATGTGTGTGTGTTTTGTATACACAATCGCCTGCTGGATATGAAATGTGGAGTGTGTGTGTGCGTTTTTTTGGCAGAGTTTTAACATAAAATGTGGAGTGTATCGTGGGGCGAGCTTGTGGCCGGAATGATGCGCTGGGTCTTAGTCAAGTATGAGAGTGTGTGTGTGTGCCCTTTTTTGGCAGAATTTTGACATAAAATGTGGAGTGTATTGTGGGGCGAGCTTGTGGCCGGAATGATGCGCTGGGTCTTGGTCAAGTATGAGAGTGCGTGTGTGTGCGCTTTTTTGCAGAGCTTTCTGGAAGCGCTGTTCTTTAATTACTGCCTGTGTGCCTATGTGTGTTTTGGTGTGTGCATGTGTGTGCATGTGTGTGTATGTGTGCGTGTGTGTACATGCATGCTTGCATGATTGCATGCGTGCGTGCATGCATGCGTGTTTGCCTCTTATCCCTATGAGCTGCGCAACAGGGACATGATATGGATTGACATGCACATGCGCGCAAACACGCACACTTTTAACATAAGCAAGCGGGCATTCACTTGCACACACACACACACACACACACACACACACACACACACACCTATAATGAGCACTCTCTTACACACACCCCTATTGACAAAAGTTCCTTTGTAAGTACTATATGCTCTCTATTAGCAACTGGGTGTGAACACGTTGCGTGCCAACCTATCAAAAATCCTGGCAGTGTCATTGTGTGTACGTCACCATCAATCTTTGTTACTGACGCTATAACGTCATAGTAACGAGCTGTGCTTTGAGTGGGCAGAAAAGTAGCCTGCGTCCAGTCTGCGTCCATCTGCGTCAAACACTGAACATGCTGCTGGACTCAACCACTGATCTGTGTTTCCGGCACTGCAGGGCTACCGCTGATCTGTGTCAACCGCTGATCTGTGTCAACCGCTGATCTGTGTCAACCACTGATCTGTGTCAACCGCTGATCTGTGTCAACCGCTGATCTGTGTCAACCACTGATCTGTGTCAACCACTGATCTGTGTCGTTCGCTGATCTGTGTAAACCGCTGATCTGTGTTAACCACTGATCTGTGTCAACCGCTGATCTGTGTCAACCGCTGATCTGTGCCAACCGCTGATCTGTGTCAACCACTGATCTGTGTCAACCGCTGATCTGTGTCAACCGCTGATCTGTGTCAACCGCTGATCTGTGTCAACCGCTGATCTGTGTCATTCGCTGATCTGTGTTTCCGGCGCTGCAGGGCTACGAGCTGCGGCTTGGGAATGGGGAGAACGACAAAGGCGACTGGGAGGCCTTTAAAAACGTCAAAGGCACGGAGGCCTACTTGCAGTGGAAGAAGAACAAGCCTGCCTACTTCTACCAGGTAAGGCTCCTGCTCCTACCGGCTGAACCAGTAGTACCTCCTGTCTACGTGAAGTGGGCTGGGTACGCACAAACACGACCATAGCAATATTGAATAATTCAGCCTGTTTGCCGTGCAGCAATGGTTCTATGCCTCCTGTCTACGTGAAGTGGGCTGGGTACGCACAACACGACCATAGCAATATTAAATAAATCAGCCTGGTTGCCGTGCAGCAATGTAATATTTGTTCGAGGTTGGTGCTCTCTTGTGTCTGCTCTGAGTTTCGATGCTGCTGTGCGTAGGCTGCTGTGGCTAAACGGCTGTGCGCAGGCTTGTCTGACTGTGTGGATGTAGGCAGGCTGTTAAGGCTCTGTAGCTGTGCGCAGGCTAGCGTGGCTGAATGGCTGTGCCCATGCTTGTAAGATTGTATGGCTGTACGCAGACTAGCGTGACTGTATGGCTGTGGGCAGGCTGGTAAGGCTCTGTAACTGTACGCAGGCTAGCGTGGCTGAATGGCTGTGCGTAGGCTGCTGTGGCTGAATGGCTGCGCGCAGGCTTGTAAGATTGTAAGGCTGTAAGTAGACGGGCGTGACTGTATGGCCGTGGGTAGGCTTGTAAGATTGTATGGCTGTATGCAGACTAGCGTGACTGTATGGCTGTGGGCGGGCTTGTAAGATTGTATGGCTGTACGCAGACTAGCGTGACTGTGTGGATGTGGGCAGGCTGGTAAGGCTCTGTAGCTGTACGCAGGCTAGCGTGGCTGAAATGGCTGCGCGCAGGCTTGTAAGATTGTATGGCTGTAAGTAGACGGGCGTGACTGTATGGCTGTGGGCAGGCTTGTAAGATTGTATGGATGTACGCAGACTAGCGTGACTGTATGGCTGTGGGCAGGCTGGTAAGAATGTATGGCTGTACGCAGACTAGTGTGGCTGAATGGCTGTGCGTAAGCTGGTAAGATTGTATGGCTGTACGCAAAATTGCGTGACTGAATGGCTGTGCGTAGGCTGCTGTGGCTGAATGGCTGCGCGCAGGCTTGTAAGATTGTATGGCTGTAAGTAGACGGGCGTGACTGTATGGCCGTGGGCAGGCGGGTAAGGCTCTGTAGTTGTACGCAGGCTAGCGTGGCTGAATGGCTGTGCGTAGGCTGCTGTGGCTGAATGGCTGCGCGCAGGCTTGTAAGATTGTATGGCTGTAAGTAGACGGGCGTGACTTTATGGCTGTGGGCAGGCTAATTAGGCTCTGTAGCTGTCACTTGTTCGTACTATTATCAACTCTGTAGCTGTACGCAGACTAGCGTGACTGTATGGCTGTGGGCAGGCTGGTAAGGCTCTGTAGCTGTCACTTGTTATGGCATTATTATCAACTCTGTAGCTGTACGCAGACTAGCGTGACTGTATGGCTGTTGGCAGGCTGGTAAGGCTCTGTAGCTGTCACTTGTTAGACTATCATCAACTCTGATGATACCAGGAACCCTCACCAAGTGTCTTAAAGCACTACACTTGGTCTTAAAGCATTGAAGTGTCAAAAAGCAATGCACATGGTCTTGAAGCAATACTTACTTCTGGTCTTGAAGCAATACACTTTCAGGTCAAGCCTGCAACCCTTCTGATCCCCATTGACCTTGTTGTATTCCTTTGCGGTGGGGGAGTTTTACAGTACCCGGTAATAAAGTGACTCCTTTTCCTTATTTAATGTGGGGAGTGGTTTTCGCTGCCTGCGTAGTTTTTTCTTTTAATAACCCTTCTCCCACGCCCACAGGTAGTGGACGGCAAGGCAGGTCGGTCAGGGGAGCCCTCCAAATATCAATGGAAGGCTGCTTTAAGATCTGATAGCAGGTTCAAATCAAAACAGTATTATCAAGTCAACCCTTTTCCCACGCCCACAGGTAGTGGACGGCAAGGCAGGACAGTCAGGGGAGGCTTCTGATTGAGCGTGACTGTCCTCTTGTCAGGCTTGATGGTCTTCTTGTCGTAGCTCTGGATAGCGTGGGCGGCTTGAACGAAGCATGGGCGGCTTGAACGAAGCATGGGCGTCTTGAATGAAGCATGGGCGTCTTGATGATCCTCTTGTCGTAGCTCTGGATAGCGTGGGCGGCTGGAAAGAAGGGTGCTGAAGTGGTTCACTGCTCGGAGCTTGGTGGCACCTGCTCGGAGCTTGGTGGCACCTGGCAGCAGGGTGTGAGAGGCTGGGTGTTGTGAGAGGTCCCCTCTGTTGAATATCTGGATAGCGTGGGCGGCTGGAAAGAAGGGTGCTGAAGAGTTGCACTGCTCAGAGCTTGGTGGCACCTGCTCGGAGCTTGGTGGCACCTGGCAGCAGGGTATGAGAGGCTGGGTGTTGTGGCAGCTGGAAATCGTGAAAGGTCCCCTCTGTCGAAATTCTGGATGGCGTGGGCGGCTGGAAAGAAGGGTGCTGAGGTGCACGCCTTGGTGGCATGTGGAGGGTGTTGGTTTGGTGGCATGTTGGTTTGGTGGCATGTTGGTTTGGTGGCATGTTGGTTTGGTGGCATGTGGAGGGTGCTGAGGTGCACGCCTTGGTGGCATGTGGAGGGTGTTTGTTTGGTGGCATGTGGAGGGATTGGTGGCATGTGGAGGGTGTGAAGGGATTGGTGGCATGTGGAGGGTGTGAAGGGATTGGTGGCATGTGGAGGGATGGTGGCATGTGGAGGGTGTGAAGGGATGGTGGCATGTGGAGGGGTTGGTGGCATGTGGAGGGTGTGAAGGGATTGGTGGCATGTGGAGGGTGTGAAGGGATGGTGGCATGTGGAGGGATTGGTGGCATGTGGAGGGTGTGAAGGGATGGTGGCATGTGGAGGGTGTGAAAGGCTGGGCGTTGTGGAATCCGGACAGTGTGAAAGGCAGGACATAGGAACGTTCAGGGTTTTGGAGTGCAGCCCTAGCCAGCTGGAGCTCACGAATGTCCCTGCGGCAAGCTGGTGTATGTCCCTGTGTCAATGTATGTCCCTGCGGCAAGCTGTATGTCCCTGCGGCAATGCCCGTGCTCTGTGGCAAGTGTATGTCCCTGCGGCAAGTGTATGTTCTGCAGCACGTATGTCCCTGCAGCACGTATGTCCCTGCAGCACGTATGTCCCTGTGTCAGTGTATGTCCCTGCGGCAAGCTGTATGTCCCTGTGGCAATGTATGTCCCTGTGGCAAGTGTATGTTCTGCAGCACGTATGTCCCTGCAGCACGTATGTCCCTGCAGCAATGTATGTCCCTGCGGCAAGCTGATGCATTGCAGCGCAAGTGTTTGCTTGCACGCCCGAACTTTGAGAAGGAAGGAAAGGGGCGTGTACGTCTGCGCGTATAAGTGGTGCATTGCAGCGCAAGCGTTTGCTTGCACGCCCGACTTTTGAGAAGGAAGGAAAGGGGCGTGTACGTCTGCGCGTATAAGTGGTGCGCTTCTGGCGCACATTTGCAAGCAGCATGAGCTCTGCTGTGCCAAACTCCAAATACATGTTTGCACCTCTGAGGTTTGGGTGTGTGTCTGTGTGCACGTGTGTGTGTGAGTGGTTTTGTTGTATGTATATGCACGTGTGTGTGAGCGTGTGTGAGCGTGTGTGTCAACAGCGGGTTTCTGCCAAGCAGAGTGTACAGGGCTTTCTTCTACAAAAATGCTTGCAGGAATCGTGGGAAGGTTATTGTACCTGTGTAATCTTTCTGTAGTTTCACAGACTTACCATTTTGGGAAGCGTTTGTTACAATTATATGGCTTTTCTGTCAAGTATATTTTATCCATCATTGTGGAGGCGTAAATCTCTGCCGTTCGATTATTCTCGCGTGTATTTCTGCCGGACATTCATCATTGTGGGAAGAGTTTTACACTGCTTTTGTGGTCTCTTTTGACTCCATCATAACACGAGGTGCATGCGTCAGTTCTCTTTTGACTCCATCACAACATGAATTGCAAGCGTCAGTTGGTTTAGTTGGTCCTTTGACGGATGCTGGTATTTTGGCGTACATTTTCGCTCACTTATGCATTAACGTTTGCCCTACCATTGGTGCTGCTGTGCAACTGCTGTTTTACTTCTCTGAGCTTCTCTTGCTACACGGTCTTGTGCATATTAGAGCTTCAATTTATCTCTCCCCTTTGTACATACACTATTTCTCCCTGTTGCCTGTTGATGCATCGCTCTTCCACTGTAAATACAAAGCTACGCTTCGTTACGATTACACCTCCTACAATCAAACACCTCATCATCTCGATATCTTTGCAGCTTTCAGAAAGCGCTTGGTGCGTCCTTTGGGCATTTGTAACCTAGGCAGCAATCTACCTGGTATCGGAGCATGTAATGAGCTTCCCTTTGTGCTACACCAGTTATAAATCAATGAAACGTAAATTGGGCCAGAACCGTATAGAAAAGATAAGAAAAACTACGCAGACAGCAAAACACTCCCTGCATTATATGAAGAAAATGAGGGGTGTGTATATGTTATATATGACCGCATATTCGATGAAACTCGTACCTAAAATGTCCTATATACACCGTTTATATACAATGGTTACAATGGGGGGTGACCTCAGCCAGGTCGGCTGCTGACTGGTCTCGGCCGTTTATACACTGTTCTGGCCAACCCTACCTAAAAGCTGACACGTGACGTATTCTGCTGCAGCGCACCACTGTTTACAAAGGGGATAACCGGCAGCCACAATGATGGGCTGATAAACATTGCTGGATCAGCCAGCGTAAAGTAAACATAAGGTTGTAAAAAAGTAAAAACTGATCTCAGTATCACTATTTACTACCACCGCTTGGAGTGCTGAAAGGAGGCTGGTCATTGATCAAAGTGTTTAGATGTAGAAGGAATTACGTTTAAAGCTCGCACAAACATATTGCAATCAGATAATGATCTATAATGTATAGACAGTAATCAAGGTAACTAATAAGTATGACTGCATGCAGCAGCAGATTAGCCACGGAGGCCACCAGCCAGCACCTGACCAGCCCCACCTGCCTTAAGCTCACCCCCCCCCCAAGCTGTAAAGCTTCAAGGTGGAGCATACTCAGCCAACATTGTCAAGATCTGCAACAAAGATCACTCATACCAAACGCAACTCTCAAAATCTGAGCAAAACTCCTGTGATGAGCAGGCCTCTGCTCCCCAGCCACTGATCCCAATTAAATAGCCTTCATTTCGTACTTTCCAGCTGGGATGTTGTGTGGCTCTGGGATCCATTGGGTGCTGATGCAGGAAACAAATCAAAGTTCTTTTTTATCCATGGTGTGTTTACAAAACCTGCGTCATCGTCCTATTGGTCACTAGGACACTTCGTGTCCTAGATCTATGCTTTGCTGGAGCAACTGAGCGCCTTATAGCCCTATCAATTCCAGTTGCTAGACATTGGCTGCTGAAAAGCAATTGCAAGTAATGCAAATTTACCACAACAGATAAGCAAACCATGTAGTTCATTACTGCTTACAAACGGCCGCGTGTACACACAGCCCGAACCCTAAACTCAAGTCCATCTGATCCACAACTGCCCAGCTCTAGCTGTCATCATCACATTTTGGTCAGCTCCCGTAACCAAGATGTTACGTGGGTAATAAGTACCCAGTAATATAGAGAATTGACATCCAATCGATAACCCTTTTCCCGATGTAACACAAGAAAGCAAAGAACAATAGCATTACTGTAACATTTCATTGCAACACTGTTTACTGACGTAACCAGCATGGGTTAGAAAAGGGTCCTACATAGTCAATTTCGTGCATTGATGATGAGTCAGGTAGACAGGCCCTGCACACTCCCACCTGTACAGCCACTCTTTATTTTGTCAGTACCCTTCTCCTCAGCAGGCGCACAGCCACTGCACGCTCCCACTCGCTCGCTCTCCACTTGCGTAGGCACCGTAGTGAGTTTTGCAGGCTAGACTCCTCTCCTTGTTATTTCCCTCCTCTGCGCTTTTCACGCTTGGGTCTACACAATGCTCCAAAACATATACCGGGTAGTGTGTTCTTGCTAGCTAGTATGATGCCGCTTTGCTCAGCCATCTGTCAACGGCTGCTAATGAGTGTTGGAATTAAAATATAAGATGTTGTCTTTGTGTTTGTTGCCTTCCATTTTACAAAGCATACATTGTTTACGACATAGCATCTGCCCTCCAGAGCAGCTGTCAAACAAAAGTGCAATATAACAGGTTTGAATTACAAAGGTGGTCAATTTATGAATGTGAGAGAGAAAGAGAGACAATCGAAATAAGTACAATCATATTGAGCATGCTGCTAACCAAATTATTGTAATAAAAAGAAGCAACTTAATTAGGTGGGTACGTATGGAAATTTCTGGTGAAAATATTATCCATAAAGGATAAATTATATCAACCTGGGCATGAATATAGCACCTGACACAACAAGAAAATATACCTGACACAACCAGATAGCATGCCCATCACAACAAGATAGCATATCTTGCACAGCACAAGACAAGACGGCATGTTTATTTTGCTGTACAACATTTATTAAATTCAACTTTGCCATCCGTTCAGAATCATCAAATATTCCGTCTCTGCAAAACTTGTCCTCTGCGCTTCAATAAATAAGACCTGATTGCGTTTGTATTCAAAGCTCGTCCAAAGCTGAAAGCTGTTTTTCTGCACTGCAACCAAAACTCGATTGCGGTTTTCACACACAACTCACAACATAGCCAAGACCAAGCTTCTTGCTCAAGTGGCAATGGAGTAACGGTGCTGCAATCCAAGGTCTACCCAAGATCCTACCCTTCAGCAAGAAGAAATGCTACCCATGCAGAGCAAAACCCACTCCCCATATAAATAGGAAAATGAGCCACTCTGGTAATCGAAACATACAGCTGGCTAATGATCATGAAGTCATAAATATAGAATGAAGTCGTGATTACGTAGCTTGCGGTAACGGGCTCGCAGGTGCTCCCACCCAGGTGCTGCCCTCATCCATTGTCTCTCCACTCATACACAGCCCGCCCTCCAACAGCCTTGAATTAGCCTGCAGGAACGGAATTGAGACGGGCAAAAAAATGCATAAGATTTTATACACAGGGTTGGCACCAGATGAGAAAAGTGTGCATGACCAGAGGGTAGGTAATACAGGGTTGGCGACAGAGTGAGAAAATGACAGAATGACAGAATGATGAAAGTGTGCAAGACCAGAGGGTAGGCATATACAGGGTTGGTGACAGAGTGAGAAAATGACAGAATGACAGGAAGAGAAAAGTGTGCATGACCAGAGGGTAGGCATATACAGGGTTGGTGACAGAGTGAGAAAATGACAGAATGACAGAGTTACAAAAGTGTGCTTGGCCAGAGGGTAGGTAGGTATATACAGGGTTGGCAACGGAGTGAGAAAATGACAGAATGACAGGAGGGTAGGCAATATACAGGGTTGGCGACAGAGTGAGAAAATGACAGAATGACAGAGTTACATAAGTGTGCTTGGCCAGAGGGTAGGTATATACAGGGTTGGTGACAGAGTGAGAAAGTGACAGAATGACAGAATGAGAACATTGTGCATGGCCACAGGGTAGGTATAATACAGGGTTGGTGACAGAGTGAGGAAATGACAGAACGACAGAATGACAAAAGTGTGCATGACCAGAGGTTTCTATGATGCATATTTTTGTATGACACCACACAAATATGTTTCCTGGCCAACGGCCAGATCTGGTTATTTCGTTTACCACAGACTGCTGAGTTCAGTGTGTAACACTTGAACTCCAGTTCTTGAAGTGATGTATGTATATACTTATAAATAATCCACCGCCAACTCACGATGCAAAGGTAATAGAACCGACATTGCTCTGAAGCTATTAATGTTGGCAATCAGGTGAGGAAGAGCGGAGCTTGGAGCTTTTGCTCCACTTGAGGTACATCAAACCAATGCACATCACATTAAGCTTAAGTGCATCAAACCAACGCACCTCCATCACATTATAGTGTTATATACATCAAACCAACGCACCTCCATCACATTAAATTTTATATACATCAAACCGCGCACCTCCATCCCATTAAAGTTTATAAGCATCAAACCGCGCACCTCCATCACATCAAGCTTAAGTGCATCAAACCAATGCACCTCCATCACATTTAAGTTAATATACATCAAACCAACGCACCTCCATCACATTACACTTTAGTACATAAACCAACGCACCTGGATCACATTAAAGTTTATATGCATCAAACCGCGCACCTCCATCACATTAAGCTTAAGTGCATCAAACCAATGCACCTCCATCACATTTGAGTTAATATACATCAAACCAACGCACCTCCAGCACACTAAAATTTATATGCTTCAAACCGTGCACCTCCATCACATTACATTTTAGTACATCACCTTGATCACATTAAAATTAATATGCATCAAACCGCGCACCTCCATCACATTAAGCTCAAGTGCATCAAACCAACGCACCTCCATCACAGCCCCAGAAATTAGACGTGACCCTGGACGCAACACAGCCCCTGGACCCAGCCGCGTCTGCAGGCACAGTGCTTCGGAGTTCTAGATACCAACACAATAGATAAAATGCCTCAATATATGACCATTGCCGTGCAGCTCCTGGATGCAACCGCGTCTGCAGATACAGAGCTCAAGAGGTATAGAAAACGACACATTAGATAAAACGCTTCAATGCATGGCCAATACCGGGCAGCTCCTGGACCCAACTGTGGCAGCAAGACATGGCACACGAGTCCCAAGCATATCTGAGTAATACTGCAGGTGGTGTGCAGGCATCTGACTTTTTACCACTGCCACCTATATCGAAAGCCCTTCCTATCTCCCTTGGTTAGATGATGTGTGGCTCTGCATCAATTGTGCGATGCAGGACACAAAACATCATACAGATGAGGCAAGAGATTGAACACAACAAATTTCTAAGCTACACTCCTGGTGGTGTGCAGGCTTCTGCCTCCCAACCACCTGATCCCCACTGAAACGCACCTCTTATCTATATGCTCCAGGTGGGATGTTATGTGTCTCTGCATCAATTGTGCGATGCAAGACACAAAACGTCATCCTTTCCTGATCCATGCCGGTAGTGTCAACGCTACCTGCACTCTTTTTCTTTTTATTGCGTCTGCATAAACAATATGCAATCAAACTGACACCAGGTACACGTACGGCCTTGGCCAACCTTACTGCGCTGGCATTCATTCTGCTGGCACTCCAGCGGATGATCAATGCCAACGTAACTTTTTTGTGCATGGTGGGCTTGCGGATATGAAATGCACTTGCTTGCTTTATTTTTAACTGCCTTGGACAATAAGACAGTGCTTTCAAGAATCCCTTTGCTTAAGTCCCGCCTGTTGTCCCACCTGTAGTTGTCCCACCTGTAAGTCTGTACGACACTTGATCAAACAAACATCACCTTCTTCCTGAGTCATGAGCATTGACCACAACAAAGCAATCGCAGATCCTACCCCAGAGACACACTCTGCTTCTGCAAGGTAATCGTCTGCAAAGCAATGCCACGACGACCTTAAATTCTAACCCTAAAATCTACTCTGAACGTTACCCTCCTGCAAAGCAATGCCACAACGACCTAAAACCCTAATCCTGACCCTAAAATACACTATGTAAGTTAACCGCCTGCAAAGCATTGCCACGACGACCTTGAACCCTAACCCTAACCCTAAAACCTACTATGAACGTTAACCGCCTGCAAAGCAATGCCACGACGACCTAAAACCCTAACCCTAACCCTAAAACCTACTCTGAACGTTACCCTCCTGCAAAGCATTGCCACGACGACCTTAAACCCTAACCCTAACCCTAAAACCTAAAACCTACTATGAACGTACCCTCCTGCAAAGCATTGCCACGACGACCTAAAACCCTAATCCTGACCCTAAAACCTAAAACCTACTATGAACGTACCCTCCTGCAAAGCATTGCCACGACGACCTAAAACCCTAACCCTAACCCTAACCCTAAAACCTACTCTGAACGTTACCCTCCTGCAAAGCAAAAGCATTGCCACGACGACCTTAAACCCTAACCCTAACGCTAAAACCTACTCTGAACGTTACCCTCCCGCAAAGCATTGCCACGACCTACTCTGAACGTGTTTCTCATCGACCTGGTTGTCCCCCCTACTTTCTTTTCTTTCTTCCAGCCTGCCTCTCTTGCCCCTTTTTTATTTATCGACTTTCAGTTCGTTTTAACCTCGTAGTAGAGATTTTGCTATCTCCTCTTGACCTATGTAATATGCCAACATACAACGTGTCCCATACCTGGTTTAGCTCAAAGTTGCCTCTGGTGTTAATGTGCGACACCAGGGCAGTGTCTATGCATGCTCCGTCACCAATGGACACCAGGTCAGGTTCTGTCATCTGCAGGGATGGATCAGGTAAGTCCACAAGTAGCGTATTGCATTGACCATCACGCTTGATTAAAAAACAATGGAGTGCGTCAGATTGTGTTACACGATGGCAATGTCTATGCATGCTCCGTCATCAATGGACACCAGGTCAGGTTCTGTCATCTGCAGGAATCGATCAGGTAAGTTCACATGTAGCGTATTGCATTGACCATCACGCTTGATAAGAAACAATGGAGTGCGTCAGATCGTGTGACCCAAAGGCAGTGTCTGTGCATGCTCCATCACCAATGGACACCAGGTCAGGTTCTGCCATCTGCAGGGATCGATCAGGTAAGTCAAACATTTGCGTATTGCATTGACCATCACGCTTGATAAAAAATGATTGAGTGCGTCAGATTGTGTGACACAAGGGCAGTGTCTATGCATGCTCCGTCAGCAATGGACACCAGGTCAGGTTCTGTCATCTGCAGGGATCGATCAGGTAAGTCCACAATTAGCGTATTGCATTGAGCATCACGCTTGATAAGAAACGATGGAGTGCGTCAGATTGTGTGACATGAGGGCAGTGTCTATGCATGCTCCATCACCCATTACCAATGGACACCAGGTCAGGTTCTATTTGTCATCTGCAGGGATCGATCAGGTGAGTCAACCATTAGTGTGTTGCATTGATCATCTTACTATGTTTGGTCTTAAAGAGGAGCCTCAGGTCTCACAGGTTTGAGTCGTTATGCAGAGTTTAGCATACGTTGACATGATTCAAGATTCGTTTGTAAAAGCTGGAAGCCTCCAAAGCAAGGGTCGGCCTGTCCATTGGAAATCTCCTTTTATGTACAATGGGTGGGTATATCCACTTACCTATTGTACATAAAAAGAATGTAGAAGGAGATTTGCTACACCAGATATCCGGTCTGTGAAGGATGTGTGAAAGATCTGTGAAAGATATTGATATAGAGCGTACCATCATGGCCAATATGCCAGACATGCAATCTTGGCCATCATACTAGTCATGATGCGATTCTTTGCACATTTGTAGGGTTGGCCAGAACCGTATATATGCACCGTATATGACCGTATATTAGGTGATTTTCCTGCCAAAAAAACCGTCTATACACCGTATATACATAGGGTTGGCCAGAACCCTACACATTTGTAATTATAAAACAAGTCTGTGCTTTGCCGATAGAGGAATAAAGCATAAAAGGGCCATCGGTTACATCAGCATAGTACATACTCACACATATACGCACACACACGCACACACTCAAACAACACACAAACCACACACACGCACACGCACACACACACACACACAAACGCACGCACACACACCATTGGGTCAGCCCCATTAGGGAAGAGGCATACACGATTGCCAATTGATGCCCCTAACGTCCTGAACGCCCAAACCATGTAGACGCTGCCCCCCATCAAAAACAGTGGTCCCTTGCCTTCAAAGTTACGCCCTAACAGTTTTTGGCTGATGGCAATGAGCACCTGTGACAGACGTTCAGATGCAGGGTGATGAAGAGAGCATGCAAGTGTGTTGGGTGCATTAGGGTGAGTGCAATAGGCTCTACTGATAAGGTCAGCATGCACCGAGAGGGTCAGCATGCACTGATAAGGTCAGCATGCACTGATAAGGTCAGCATGCACGCAGGAAGACTCTCAACTAGTGCTCACATCAGCCATAATAGCCAATTAATGAAGGGAGTGGTTTCCACTGCCTGTGTAGTTATTCTTCTTCCGCAATACTCCATAAATAGTCAGAGCATCACACGTTGCAAGGGGTGTGCAACCTACATGAACAGAGCAGCACATACGTGAACAGAGTAGCACCCATCCACGCTGCATGGATACTAACTTCTGGTCTTTAAGCAGTGCAGTGTCAGAAAGCAATGCACTTGGTCTTAAAGCAATTCACTTGGTCTTAAAGCAATACAAACTCCTGGTCTTAAGGTATTAGGCAATACAATGTCTTTAAGCAATACACTTGGCCTTAAAGCAATGCACTTGTTCTTAAAGCAAAACACTTGGTCTTTAAGCAATACAGTGTCTTTAAGCTTTAAGCAATACACTTGGTCTTAAAGCAAAACAGTGTCTTTAAAGCACAAAAAATGGAAGCAGCAAGCTGCCGACAATTGTTTCACAGGGAAACCATTTGAAGAAACATTATACTTCTTACTTTTATATCTGCATATCTGCATCTAAGGGTTTGGCTGAAAGGTCCACAGAATGTTCTCATTTAAATGAACTAGGCCATTGCAGAGTCAATAGAAACAGCTTTGAGCAAATTATAAGGATTAACTTCATGGCCCAACACCACCTCTGCTGATTAGGTCAGGATGCATTGTTCCAAAGAACGAAACAATTTTTCTTGATCCACACATCAAACCGATCGGCACCATCCAGATTTCCACCCACGACTTAAGCAGTGAATCAGATCACCAGCCACTTCTGGTAGTAAGGTGAGGTGCCCCGTGAAAAGAAGAAAAAGAAGAAGAAAAATAAAGCAGGCAGTGACACAACAATTAAGCAGGCAGTGACACAACAAAGCAGAAATAAATAATAACTTACCTGCCACCTCTGACAGTAGGATGAGGTGTCCCATGCGTAATGTCCTGGCTTGCGCCTTCCCAGCAGCAGGTGCTTTGTGCCGGCAGCTATTAGCAGCACACACACAGCAAGCGGAATGACCAGGCAGAACCGGCCCCCAAATATGGCCAGCAGAATGGTAGAGAAGCGCCAGCGCACGTAGCTGCACTGTTGTGCCCAAAGCAATGCCTGTTGGTGTAGTAGAAAGGGAATGGTTGCCCAGGTGAGTGTATGGATTTTAGTAATAATGACCAATTATGAGCAGGATGGAATGTGTGTGTGTGTGTGTCTGTGTGTGTATGTGTGTGTGTGTGTGTGTGTGTGTGTGTGTGTAGAGGCAGAGTAATACGCTTTGCGATTTTAAAGATGCTGGTTATTCAGGTGTATTCCAGGAAATCCACACTGGTGCTTGCAGGAGATAGAGCCGGGAGGTTGAGGATACAATGGCTTGCAAGTCGGCGGCAAAAGTCCAGAAGTGCCACTATTCTAGGGTTGGCCAGAACCGTATATATACACCGTATATGACCGTATATTTGGTGATTTCCCTGCCATAAATGTCGTACATACCCGGACATATATGGTTCTGGCCAATCCTACACTTTTCTGATGCAAATAGATATGAATTGTACAAGTATGCTATAGATTAAGTTTGGGCTGGATTGGTTGGCCCTACTGGCCTGGGCTATAGTGTGTAGCTAGCCAAGGTAATCAGCACAAAAAATGCATGTCTTGAGCCACCTTGCTCTCATTTACACACCCAAAACACCAGCAATAGAAAAGAAAAGAAAACTACACAGGCAGCAAAACACTCTCTGCATCAATTAAGGAAAAGGAGACACATTGGCCCGAAGTGCCATGAGTCTCCCCCACCAAGCGCACATGAGCTTTATACCTACAACAATATGGGTATTTGAATTATTGTAGCGATCTTTATTGAATTACAGGACGTTAAGAATCGCTCAAGTTGGTGATGTGGATGATCTGTTGGGGATGATATGTTGTGGAAACTGTGCAGGTCATATGTGGATGGTCTGTTGTGAAAATTGTGCAGATTATTTGTGGATGATCTGTTGTGGAAATTGGGCAGCACAGAGTAGGTTGACTTCACGGCCAAGTAGATACGTATCTAGGGTCGGCCAGAACCATATACATCATCAGTTCTCTGCTTCAGCTGTAGAACTGGAGTTCTTGCGTAGTGAGCGTAGGCTGAGATCTGGCAGGCACTTTGCATAAAGTGCTGTGTACTCTCGT
>Ga0307947_1001778_pt1:0-2500 | contig 17183 bp, 24 predicted proteins | sample OrgLakmetagen232_FD_201840 | JGI IMG/M metagenome (GOLD analysis project Ga0307947, IMG submission 201840) | Saline water microbial communities from Organic Lake, Antarctica - #232 | ecosystem: Environmental > Aquatic > Non-marine Saline and Alkaline > Saline | place: Antarctica: Organic...
CCCCTGCACTTCTCCTGCCCTTCTCACCCCCCTTCCCTCCTGTGAATTAAAGTGCAGCCTCGTCCCCTTCACTCATCCAAGCCTAACCCCATGGAGAGTGTGTGTGTGTGCGTGTGTGTGTACGGTGATACCTCCCCCACACACGTACCTCTTCTTGTTCATCTTCACAAAACCGGGCATCACCGCACGTGTTTCTAGGCTATGTGCATCAGCCCTATCCCGCATCTCTTCTTGCATCAAGTCGTGCAATTCTTGCAGCATGCGGTTGCGTCGTTTTTGGGCCTGCATGTCATCACAAGTTGACATGACATCACAGGCGGACAAGTGGACATGGCAGAGAGCTGATCAGACGCGTGTGTGCTAGTGCATTCAGAAGTGTGCTTGACAGCATACTCAGACGTGTGCTTGACAGCGTATTCAGACGTGTGTGTATGTATGTGTGTGTGTGTGTGTGGATACACACAGACGTGTGCTTGACAGTATACTCAGACAGTGTTGCTGCACACTCAGATCTTGCATCATGCGTTGGTTCAGGGCTTGCGTAGGTTCAGGGCATAACTTATGGCAGAGCTGGTCAGACGTGCGCACACAGTGCTAGTGTTGCACAGCAATGCACACCCTCTGAATTTGCAGCAATGCGCAACCTCTGACTTTGCAGCAATGCGCACCCTCTGACTTTGCAGCGCGGAATCGCATTGCTTGTGGGTCTGAAGAGAAGCACAGGCCAGGACCGTGTACATATATGGCCGTGTACATATATGGCCAGGACCGTGTACATATACGATGTCTATACTACTTTTAACTTTTGGCAGGGAAATTACCGAATTCACAGTCATATACAGTGAGAATAGACGGTTCTGGCCAACCCTACTCATTCGCACAACACAAAAGCACACACACACACACCCATCTCAACCCACCGCTACGGACTTGACAGCATCCAACGCAGCAAGCACGCAGTACACCAAAATGAAGACCAGGAGCACCATGTCAGTAGCTAAACGGGAGCGCATGCCCTCAGCTTGCAAGCCTTCATTGCTGTAGTCACGGAACTCCAAAGCCTGTGTGTGTGTGTGTGTGTGTGCGCGTATGTGTGCGTGTGTGTGCATGTGTGTGTCTGTGTGTGTCTGTGTGTGTGTGTGCGCGCGTGTGTGTGCGTGTGTGTGCATGTGTGTGTGCGTATGTGTGTATGTGCGTGCGTGTCGATGTGCATAAGCATTTGTGGCTGCATTTGCGTGAGTGTGTGCACTATCTTTTGCTGTTTGTACTTGTGCATTAATGTGAGTATGTGTGAACTGCAACAAGTTAAATGTCCATCCCAACAGATGCAACGCGCACCGTACTATATACTATATATATGCAAATATGAGACGCCTTTACAAATCAAGGCTCACCTCAGGGGAGATTTTGACCTTGACCTGACCGTTGTCGTCCCATACAGCATCAAGGGTAACAAATCCATACAGTTGGGTGTCTCTATTGAAGGTTGGGATCACCACCTGCCAAGTTGTGCGTGTGTGTGCGTGTGTGTTTGTTTGTGTGTGTGTGTGCGTGTGTGTGTGCATGTGTGTGTGTGTGTGTGCATGTGTGTGTGTGCGCACATAGGTATGTTTGTGTGTCTGTACGTGTGTACAGGAGCATGTGTGCCTGATGGAGCAATTCACACAATTATTGAAGGTCGGCATGCAAGCAAACAGTTAAACTCAACGAGGTCCATAGTGTACTTGGCTCTTTACGTGCGAGATTGAATGCCTTGTTGCCTCAACATATGACTGTGTACCGCTACCTCCATGTACCTATAGCTGTACTGCAAAGCAGGAAACGATGAAGCAAAGAAGCAAAGAAGCAACAAAGCCTACACCAGGAATTTGAACACGAGAATCCATATTCACTCACTCACATACTTGCACGTTACACGCACATCCACACAAACACATCCACACGCACACACACAGCCATCGTACCAGGACTCTGGTGGTACAAACAAACCCATGCACGCAAATAAGTAGACGTGCATACATTTTCCCTTCACACACACACCCTGCCACCAGGGCATTGGTGGTGCCTACACACAGATGCACACACACAAAATTACACACACCCACATAAACACATACACACGCGCACACGCAGCCAAGACTTGTACCAGGACTCTGGTGGTACCTACACACATTTACACACACATTTACACACATCAACATATAAACATACACAGGGCTGCCCACAACTGTATATCCACACCGTATATGACTGTACGATTGGTCATTTCCCTACTTAAAGTGCCATAAATACATTTTTACGTATGGTGTTGGTCAACCATTCATATACACACGTGCACGTGCACACGCAGCCATCGTACCAGGACTCTGGTGGTAGTGAAGCGGCTGAAATAGGCTCCCTCCCTCAGGATCTGCATTAGGCGTCTGCCCTCCTCCGCCCCAAGGTTTATATCAAGCACCACAGGGTAGCCCAAAGGCAAGTCTGCAAGGGCATGTGTAAT
>Ga0307947_1001778_pt1:5000-17183 | contig 17183 bp, 24 predicted proteins | sample OrgLakmetagen232_FD_201840 | JGI IMG/M metagenome (GOLD analysis project Ga0307947, IMG submission 201840) | Saline water microbial communities from Organic Lake, Antarctica - #232 | ecosystem: Environmental > Aquatic > Non-marine Saline and Alkaline > Saline | place: Antarctica...
AAGAGATAGGTAGCCAAACCATTCAAGTAAGTGTGTGTGCTGTGTGCGAGTATGCGTTCTTACCTGCTTGGGAGGCACTCAGCAGAGAGTTTGGTGGCCAGGCCATTTGCCCTGCAAACCTTGGAGAAGCGTTCACCTCCTGGACTCAAACTAGCAAAGGGACGACGCTCCTGTGTTTGTGGATGCATGTGATGGTGGTGGTTTACGGGTAGGTATGTGAGCATGTGTGCACCCCTTTATATCTGTGTGTGGATGCATGTTATGGTATACAGGTTTGCGCGTGTCTTCAACTTCAAGATGCATGTGATGGTATACAGGCAGGCATGTGAGCATGTGCGTACCCCTTTGTATCTGTGTGTGGATGCATGTTATGGTATACAGGTTTGCGCGTGCCTTCAACTTTAAGATGCATGTGATGGTATACAGGCAGGCATGTGAGCATGTGCGTACCCCTTTATGTCTGTGTGTGGATGCTTGTTTACGAGTTGTGCGTGTTGCGAGTGGTAACATGCGGTAGGCTTGTGTTGTGTCTGCATGTCTGCATGCCTGGGTCACTGACGTGTGTGTATACATCACAAAGCAGCCTCCTTGCACTTTCCAGTCCCTCGACTGCTGAAGGCACAGCATCCGTTACTGTTAAGCGCGCGGCCATAGCATGCAAGCCCCACCACACAAACGTACGAAAAGTATGCCCAAAATGCAAGTGCGTGCGCCAAATTCAGTCATGCAGTTAGAGCTTCACTGCCAAAAATGTTGAAAAACCTTCCTACCAAACAAAACTGTCTATCTGGTTCTGGACAACCTGACAGATTTAAGCTGCACGGTGGCGGTAGTGGTGGTTGCGGCCGTGGTACTACAGGCACAGTTACGCGCACACACAAAAACGCGCACAGGTACGGCCGTGGTACTACAGGCACAGTTACGCGCACACACAAAAACGCGCACAGGCATGGCCGTGGTACGCGCACAGGCACGGCCGTGGTACGCACACAGTTACGCGCACACACAAAAATGCACACAGGCACGGCTGTGGTACGCGCACAGGCACGCGCACACACAAAAATATGCGGGAGGTGGCAGCCAGGAGTTGCTTCACCAATTAACAACGTACGCTCTCTGCCCTGCTAGTGGTGAAATGCCTTCAGAAGGATCTGAACAGTAATGGATCAACTTTCGGTGCACAGAGAGCAACAGATAGGGGAGGCACTCCCTTCACCCACCTCGTGAATTTTCGAAAGCCTCCAGGAGTGGTCAATCTGAACAAGATGGGCTCATGAAAATCATGCATAGACCACAACAACGAGGAGAAGCATTCCCTCCACTCACCTAGTAGATGAGTACCCCTGACAATATTATGCTCCTCAGTCCACGCTTACCTGGTGGATGAATACCCCTGACAACATTATGTTTAGGGTCGGCCAGAAGCGTATATATATACGGTGTATTTACGGTATATATACGGTGTATTTACGGTATTTTTGGAAATCGCCAAATATACGATCATATACGGTGTATATGTACGGCTCTGGCCAACCCTAATTATGTTGTTCCTCAGTCCACGCTCACCTGGTGGATTAGTACCCCTGACAACATTTGGTTGTTCCTCAGTCCAGCCACCCTGACTCGACCGTAGTACGCATCCCTCGCAAACACGTCCTCTTCGTTGTTAGCCTCTGACACTTGCAGCAGCCCTCGGGTGTTGGATGTCGATAGTGCTGTGCGCGTTTGCGTGTAAGTGTGTTGAATGCATGCACGTGTGTATGTGCGTGTTGTGTTGTGTGTACGTGTGTACGTGTGTTGTGTGTACGTGTCTTGTGTGTAGAATTGTGCATGTGGGAGTGTGTGTGTTATGCAGTGGACGAGAGCAATCAGGTGCGTGTGTGTGCATTAAGTTTGGTTGGTGGCCTGAGGTCAGAAGGGCAGGCACATTTGTGCGTTCAGTATTGCACAAGAGCATGCATTTGAACAAGAGCATGCGTTCAGTTTTGAACAAGAGCATTTGTGTGTTCAGTTCTGAATAAGAGCATGCGTGGAGGGAGCGCTCAGTGTGTACGATGGGGTATGGCCTCAGGTATGCACTGGCAAGGACTGACATCCTCATGCGCGCAGAGACTATAGGTACAGGCAAAACAAAGGTTAAGGTAGTGTAGGCGGATTGCAGGTAGTTTTAAGTTTTGGATATTGTAGGGTACAAGGTACCGGTGGAAATGGTAGAGCACAGGTAGATTAAAGTTTGCATATAGGTTTTACAGGTGTAAGGTTTAAGGTATGAAAGACATTTAAAGCAGCAAGTTACCCACATCCAAAAACACACGCAAACGTACGCACTCGTACACCTGCACCCACGCACACACACACCAACACACAAACGTACACGCTCTTACACCCACACCCAGGCACACACACACATGTACACACTCTCGCACCCACACCCAGCCACACACACGCACATACACACACCTGCACCCAGCCACGCTTACCCCCCTGCACAGTCGCATCCCCCCACTAGCACACGAGCACACGCACACACTCACAAGTGCATGCTCGAAGATCTCACTCACATGTTGTTTCTTGCCCCTCTGAGGTGTTTGCAGGGACTGTAAACGTAAACACGGGGTTGGACCCTCCTCGCTTCTCGTCCACACATTTTTGAATGGCCTGCTCAAGCGCAGATTCGGTAGGCTCAGGGGGATCTGGGGCCACAGAGGCTTGAAAACTGTCTGTGGCTGTGCGTAACCTGCGTGTGTGTTGTAAAGTGTGTTTGAGTGTGAGTGTGGGTGCACATGTGGCTGTGCGTAACCTACGTGTGTGTTGTAAAGTGTGAGTGAGTGTGAGTGTGGGTGCATAGGAGGTGTGTTGCGTGTTTGCTATGTTTTGTAGTAGCTTGTGCGCTGCCTACAAGCATCTCCTGCGGTTGTGCCCTACATCATGAGATCACAAGGTTTTGCCTTGCACCAAAAGTTGGCTTTTGACCGTGCCCTGATTTAATCCTGATTCCGGCAAAGGTCTCACAAAAATGTTACACACTGTGTGGAAACGCACCTCCGCTGTCCTAATCACTTAGCATGCCAACACGGTCATGCTGCTCCCTGAGTACAAAACACGTCCATGCTGTCCAAGCCTGCTAGCTTGACGCACTCTAGCCAGTCGACAATTGACGTGCCATTTGTAACAGGGAAGTACAAAACCCGTCCGGGGCCTGGAATTAATAACAAAGTTTTGGGCTGCCCCCGGCCCGGGAAATCTTATAACATCCTAACTGATTGTAAAAGCAGTTCTGGGGAACTCTGGAAAAAGTTTCAGGCTGTTCCGGGCCCCCAAAATGATTGGGGCACCCAGTGTACTTCCCTGATTTGTAGTCAGTGTTCAGTGCACATCTTACGCCTGATCGACATGATTTAAGTCCTTGCAGCACAGGTACATCACTCACTGTGTGAACGACACGCTTACGCTGTCCAAGACGCCCAGCGTGCCAACACAGTGTATCAGGTCACTCACTGTCAGGTACACCACTCATTGCCAGGTACACCACTCATTGTATGAACGACATGCCTAAGCCATCTGAGCTGCCCAGCGTGCCAACACAGTGTATCAGGTCACTCACTGTCAGGTGCACCACTCATTGTCAGGTACACCACTCACCGTGTGAACGACACGCTGACATTGTCCAAGCCGCCTAGCGTGCCAACACAGTGTATCAGGTCACTCACTGTCAGGTACAGCACTCATTGTCAGGTACGACACTCACCGTCAGGTTTGCCACTCATTGTATGAACGACATGCCTAAGCCATCTGAGCTGCCCAGCGTGCCAACACAGTTACCAGGTCACTCACTGTCAGGTTCAGCACTCATTGTCAGGTACACAACTCACCGTGTGAAAGACGCGCTGACGTTGTCCAAGACGCCCAGCGTGCCAACACAGTGTATCAGGTCACTCACTGTCAGGTGCACCACTCATTGTTAGGTACACCACTCATTGTCAGGTACACCACTCACTGTCAGGTTTGCCACTCATTGTATGAACGACATGCCTAAGCCATCTGAGCCGCCCAGCGTGCCAACACAGTTACCAGGTCACTCACTGTCAGGCTCAGCACTCATTGTCAGGTACACCACTCACCGTGTGAAAGACGCGCTGACGTTGTCCAAGCCGCCTAGCGTGCCAACACAGTGTATCAGGTCACTCACTGTCAGGTATGCCACTCATTGTCAGGTACGACACTCACTGTGCGAAAGACGCGCCGACATTGTCCAAGCCGCCTAGCGTGCCAACACAGTCATCAGGTCTCTCACTGTCAGGTGCCCCCCTCATTGTCAGGTACAATACTCACTGTGCGAGCGAGGCGCTGACACCCTCCAATCCGTCCAGCGTGCCAGCAAAGGCCGTGTTGAGCACCTGCTGGCTCCGTTTGTTGATGTCAGAGTAGTACGAGTTCAGCAGCAGATCCAGGGCACCGCGCCACTGCAAAGTTATAAGGGAAGGTGGTGAAAATTTCATGAAAATTTGCTGCAAAGTTATAAGGGAAGGTGGTGAGATTTTGCTGAAAAGTTATAAGGGAAGGTGGTGAGAATTTGCTGCAAAGTTATAAGGGAAGGTGGTGAGAATTTGCTGAAAAGTTATAAGGGAAGGTGGTGAGAATTTGCTGAAAAGTTATAAGGGAAGGTGGCGAGAATTTGCTGAAAAGTTATAAGGGAAGGTGGTGAGAATTTGCTGAAGACGGACACAAATGCAAAGAGCATTTTTTGGATTCACCAAAAGTTAAATTATCGTCACGTACATATGTTCATAATAGCGGTGAGCGCACAGAGTTGTTAGCAGGGGGATCCCTAAGCATACGATCCCTCAGCATACGGTTTTAAGCTTCACTCATGTTTGTATGAGGAGTACAGTCTAAGCTTCACTCATGTTTGTATGAGGAGTAAAGTCTAAGCTTCATTCATGTTTGTATGAGGAGTACATTGCGTCTTGGCCAAGTGAAAGCGTGAAAGACAGCACGGTGCTTTTTCTAGACTCATGCGAGAAACCCCTTCTTTTTGCAAGGGCAAATACTGGATACGTGATAGAAACCTGAATTGGTTAGCGTTGAGGTGCAACGGTACGTACGAATCTACCTTTTTACACAAACATGTGTTTGTTGTTAATTATTTGGAGGGGCGGAATGTTCAGTGGTGAAGAAGAACAAAACAAAAAAAGCCGACACAAATTTCATAAGACAAGAAGGTCCCTGCTTCCCGATTCGACAACTTTTTCTTACAGTTGTTAGCCAAAGGAGGAAGTGCAGGAAGCCAGGTGCTTGCCTGCTTGCCGCACAAGATGTACGCAGTAAATTGAGAGGGGGGAAATTGGGACTAATAAAGCTGCAGAGCAAATGGGACTGTAATTTTATGGGACTAGTAAAATTAGGACTAGTAAAAGGTGTGGTTTTTGCATATGCCCTGAAGGTTGGGCACCCCCATTCTTCAAGCCTTTCAACAAAGCAGCACCAATACTTGCAGCAACATTTGGTGGTTTTCGTTTCCTCAACAGACAACAAGAAATGGAGAGAGAAATGAGGTGGTTGACAAGGTGTGCAAAATGAAATGCCAGATTCATGGATAGAACCATATTAGGGTATAGGTGCCCTACGTGTGTGTCCAGACCTGTCATTATGTACGCAGGGCGATTTACCAAGATCTGAGCAATGCCAGCCTCAGCTTGAAGCTAGATGGGAGTTGCTCCTTGAATCAAACAGTATGTTTTATACTTTGATAAAAGGCGTGTAAGTAGTTGCTCCTTGAATCAAACAGCATGCTTTTTTATTTTTTCACATGTCCTTCCTCCGCTAAAATGCTCTCAACCTCCCTTTGAACTCTCCTTTAGAAACCTATTTTGCTCAGCAGCTTCTCACAACAAGCAAACACCTCGCAACGGCCATGTCATATGGCACGCACATTTCCACCAACAGCCAAACCCCACATCGTTCAAACTCACGCAAACAGCCTTGGAAACCACTCCCACACTGTGCATACTAAAACATACAGCAGACTAAGTGCCCCCCCCCCTCCCTCCCCCCCACCCACCCACACATTCACACACACACACACGTACAAGCACATCCACACTGACATTAAAACACGCACACATCCACACTCACATCAGCACAGCCCCCTGCACCGCGTATACTACCGCAACAGCAGCGCCAGCACAAGGGCCTTACCTCTTCTTCTATGCCTTCGTCTGCATCGTCATGCTTGTTGTTCGTACTTTCAACGATATCACCTAGTTTGCCCAAGAGGACAAGAACGCTGGAGGACAAGTCTTCAAATTTGCTTATATCGGCAGCTGCTCGTTTTATTTGCACCTGCTCAAAACATGACGATTGGAAAGGAGCACTGTGACAAACCACATCCCTTTGGATTTGTGTGCAGGGACAGGTGCGCTCTGAGACCGTTCAAAACATTTAAGCTCATATGTAGGTCAGGTAGGTGTGCGCATTACAAACCAGCTCAGCTTACATGAGAGCAAACAGAGGTGTGAAGCAGGCTCTTCAGCAGCTCTCGATTTTTATGAAACAGCATCCCATGAAGCTCTTGATGGATGCGCACACACAAAAGAGTATGCACGTAAATCCAAACACAAAAAGGCGCACACACACCTACACACAGACACACACACACAACTTTTGGTCCAGGCAAAGTTACGCATTGAGGCACTGCAGAGGAAGAAGGCATACTGGGTACAGGGCAAAAAAGCAAACCACGCTCTTTGATGCAGCCCGCCGTTTCACACACACACACACACACACACACACACACACACACACACACACACACACACACACACACATATCTTGACGCAGCCATCCGTTTCACGCACACGTACCTCAGTCTGGTTCAGGGGGATTGTGAGAGGTGCGCAGTGTGGCACTGCAGAGGATGCTGTGCTGTTTAGAGGGTAGCCCAGGCTGAATTCGATCAGGGGGCCGTACAATTCTGATGAGGGAGGGCAGAGGGGTAGGGGTTATAGTCAGTCGCAGAATGCAGCCAGCCACTTACAGGATACAGCCAACCAAAAGAAGGGAGGAAATTAAATTCAACTGTTGCCTGGTTTGCAAGTGCAAAAAAGTGCAAAATAAAGTGCAAAAAAGTGCAAAAAAAGTTCAACTGTTGCCTGGTTTGCAAAGTGAGAACAGACGGTTGTCACATGCAGCCAACACATAAAGGTAAAAGCTTCAACAGCTGTAGCCTAGCGTGCTAGTCAGAACAGCCAACACATAAGGGTGAAAAAAATTCAACAGCTGTAGCCTAGCGTGCTAGTCAGAACAGCCAGCGCATCAAGGTAGAAGGTTCAATAGCTGCAGCCTAGCATGCTAAGTCAGAGCAGACAGTCACCGTCCAGATGGGGTTAGCCAAACAACGCTGAGGGGGTTGAAAGGAGAATTTAAAAACTACGCAGGCAGTGCAAACCACTCCCCACATTAGTTCACGAGGGTTTAAACAAAATAAATGCTAGAAAAACGTGAGCCACAAAGATGAACTGCAGTGCGTACCATCAAAAACGGGGTACTGCGTGTCTCGCTCCAAAGCGAAAGGGTTGTCTTCGTAGTTAGGGTTCCAAGCCACACTGCAGGAGATCATTGCAGAAAGCCAGCAGGGTCACGTGACATTGTCACACAGAGGAGAGGATCAGCAGGATCAGATGACATTGTCACACAGGAGGGGATCAGCAGGACCAGGTGACATTGTCACACAGGAGGGGATCAGCAGTACCAGATGACAATTTCACACAGGAGGGGATCAGCAGGACCAGATGACATTGTCACACAGGAGGGGATCAGCAGGTTCACGTGACATTTTAACACAGGAGGGGACTAGATGACAATGTCACCCAGGAGGGGATTAGCAGGACCTGATGACTTGTTTTCTAAGCAACAGTATGGAGGAGATAGCTTGGTTTGACGCACAACCGCTGGCTTGCGTCACACCCAACAACGTGTGTGTGTGTGTGTGCTCTTTGACTGTTTGCCTGAACAGGTCAGCGTCTAACTTTTTTGAGCACACAATTCCCTTTATTTGTCTATGCAAAAATAACGACATGACCGGTGCCCAAGGATAGCATAATAGCAATACCCTGTCATCAGTCAACGCACCCAACCACACTCGCGCACGCATGAACAAAGACACACACACACACACACACCTGCACGGACACCAAGACTCCTGAACCTCATTGGGTCCAGGCCCTGATTGGTAGCCCTTGACTTCAGGGGTACATCCAACCTACACCAACCGAACAAGCACAACACAGGTAAGCAGGTAAGTGTGTGTACATGTGCACAATTGTGTGTATACATCTCTGTGTGGTGTATGTGTGTGAGAGACCTTAAAAGCACAGCAGCACGCGTCTGCCGCTCTTCAAGCATAAGCTACCCATCAAAGTTTGCAAGCTGTGACGTGCGACACCATTTAAAAATGTCTCGTACCACAATTCAATTCTGCACCGTGTTTGTGCCCATGTGCGTTCTGCACCGTATTTGTGCCCATGTGAGATCTGCACCGCATTTGTGCCCATGTGAGTTCTGCACCGTGATTGTGCCCAAGTGAGATCTGCACAATACTTGTGCCCACGTGAGTGTTGCACCAAATTTGTGTTAATGTGAGTCATGTACTGTGTATGTGCCCATGTGAGTTCTGCACCGTATGCGTGCCCATGTGCGTTCTGCACCGTATCTGTGCCAATGTGAATTCTGCACCGACTTTGTGCCCAGGTGAGTTCTGCACCGTGAGTTGATACCCCCAAGCAAAAGAAGCAGTGCATCACTTCACTGCAGTGCAGTGCCGATTCGAAGCCCGACCCAAACAAGGCAGCAATCACTCAGACTTTGCACTTTTAAAGACCACTGGGTCCCCTGTGCCATTATCCTCTCCTCCCACAAGTGGGAACAAGCACGCCTCACATGTTGTACAAAAGAAGCACCCATACCCAAGCAACGAGTGTGCTGTAACAGAGAGGCCACGATGAGCATGTCTCTGTATGAGCGTGTCTCTGTGTATGAACGTGTCTCTGTATATGAGTGTGTCTCTGTGTATGAACGTGTCTCTGTATGAGAGTGTGTCTCTGTGTATGAACGTGTCTCTGTATATGAGTGTGTCTCTGTGTATGAACGTGTTTTTGTATATGAGTGAGCTAAAGTCACAAAAGTTCCGCTTTTGCTTTTCACACACACCCCTCCCCCCAGCAAAAGAAGCAGTGCATCACACCTGCAGCGCCACCTCCAAGCCCACCAAACACAGCGGCGGCATTCCCTCTGAATCAATGCCTGGATGGGCGGTGGCGGTGCCGTCCTCGGTTAAGAGGACCTTGGCGTCGTTCAGCAAGGACACCTGCACACAGGTACACACGAGAGCAGGGGCATGCCTTATCATGCGCTCTGCGGCAGATGAAAGGTACAGACGAAAACAGGGGCATGCATTGCATGAGCTCTGCAGCAAGTGGACAGGTACACACGAGAGCAGGGGCATGCCTTATCATGCGCTCTGCGGCAGATGAAAAGGTACACACGAAAACAGGGGCATGCCTTGCATGAGCTCTGCAGCAAGTGAACACGAGAGCATGGGCATGTCTGTTATGTGCTTTGCAGCAGGTAGAGGTGCAATGTGAAGACATCAGCACAGCACCACGCCGCAGTTTCCTTTACCACTGTTCTAGCCACTATGAAGGAGCACTGTTCTAGCCATTATGAAGGAGCACTGTTCTAGCCAATATGAAGGAGCACTGTTCTAGCCATTATGAAGGAGCACTGTGTAGCTGACGTTGCTGACACATTAGCCCATACCTACGCACGTGGCAAAACAAGGTGGCTTGCACCTCACTTGTCTGATGGAGCTGTCAGTGCAAGACTTGGGTATGGGTGTATTAAGAATGGGCAAAACCGAACATAAGAAATTTACATGTAGGATATAGGTATACTGGTATACTATGTAAACCTCCTTGCGGTGTACGTAGGAGGTACGAATAACGACTATGCGTATACGTAGGCGGTATACGTTGCACCACAGGCATATGTAGGGTTGGCCAGAACCATATTTATACGGTGTATGTACGGTATTTTTGGCAGAGAAATCACCAAATATACGAGCACATACAGTGAGTATATACGGTTCTGGCCAACCCTAGACATATGCATGTGGTGTGTAAGCAACGTACGCAACACGTCCTGCAGCCTACCTGTCTGACGGTGTACAGCTCAATTCCCAATGCCGTGAGGTATGGCAGCACGACACCCACACCGAGATCAGAGACCTGTATGTGTGTGTGTGTGTGTGTGTGTGGTGATTGGAGAGGCACGAGGCATGGCATGGCTTATGTGTCATCAGCTGCTTAGAGCAAGGTACGCGTGTGTGTATGTGTAAGGAATGACGTTTAAGTGTGGACACAGCAACTACAGAACTATTGTGTGCGCAAACAACTACTTGTTCATTAGCATGCTAATGTCCAGATCAACAAATGTACCGCTGTAGCCAAGCTTCCAGGTCTGGAGTTTGCTTTGCTTATTTGTGCTATATATCTATATATCATATACACAAAACCATTGCACTCCCAAACACCACCACCACAACCACACACACACACACACACACACACACACACACACACACACACACATACACACACCAAAGTATACACATAACCACACCGAAGTATACACATTACACATACACACACGCCACACACACACACACACACACATCCACACACACACACACGCACACGCTAAAGCGCACACACACCTGCCGCTGAAGAGATTCTGGGCCTTGGCTGCATCCCAACGCGACTGTTACGTTCAGTGCATGTGCTGCACCCATCTCAATGCGCACGAACACATTACTGGTCGTGGTCCTGCCCACTGCATCCACAACTTCGTACCTTTGAGCACAAAGAAGGGGACCAAGGTGAGAATGATGAATGGAGAACCCGAAGCGTGTTAATAACAAGCTGGGACGGCGTCGTAAACAGTACCTTAGCACCTCAAACTTTTTGCACAAATCTACGGACGCGCGCACACACACACACACACACACACACACACACGCGCGCAAACACAGGCTCACACACACACAGATATACCTGTACGCAAGGCGTGAGGGAACGCACTGTGCGCGGTCTGCTGCTGACGGGCTACAACTGGATGGGCAGTCGCTTTCTTGTGTGGTTGTGGGTTCTGTTTGGATGCTGTCTACCTGTGTGTGTATGTGCGTGTGTGTTTGTGCGAAGCAAGAGCACGTGCAGAATAGAGTAAGCATAGGAATTTGGAGCGGCCCAGGCGTTTCAAAAGATGTCAGAACTATGCCTAGTCAGATCAAGGGCTTAAATTAATAACCCTTGGGACCATTCAAGGACCCTGTGTCAGCAGGTGGCTTGCAAAGTCAGGGCGCATCTGAAACCGACAACCAGTGACTAGAGGCTATTGATTTAGTTTTGGCTGAAATGGACGGCCCTGCTAGCCTGAGTGGGTGAGCAGCCAAGCACTCCGGAACAATATGCACAAACACTAAGCCACTTTGCCCCAACCAGAGCGTAATCAACCCCCAAAGCGCCACCAGTATACCAGCTACCAGTCATACAACTGCAAGTGGGTGTTGTGGGCCAGATTCTGACCAAGTTTCCACCTTTCTTGTTACTTTTCCGGAATAAGGCTGGAAGAGGCTAAAAAAATCCCATGACAGTCACGTGTAAATTTTGGGCCTCCGGCCCAATGACCCCCCCCCCCTGACCACCAACCCCCCAAACCCCCCTTCCTGGTTCCCTCCACTAATGAAAAGGATGTCATTTTGCTCAGAATTTAAGCAGCCATCTGCCTGCACAGCTCTCATGTCAATTCATTAAATAATTGATGAGTTATAGGGAAATACAGATTTGCGCACGCTCTTGCACTGACCACCTGTTTAGTGCACAAGTCCAGCCAAAACCTTTGCAAAGCACTTTTTCACTTCATTCATGCAACTCATGTATAATGCAATAATGCAATACGTGAGCTGCAAGTTTGGACTCAATTGCTGGTAAATTGCCTGAACACACCCCCGCGTCCTACTTGGGGGCATTTCATGCATTTCTGTGACCAGGCACCCAGACCCCCCCTTGAATCAGATCACCCAACAAGGGTGCCAATCAGACAGGATCGAGCTGAGGAATTCAAAATCAT
>Ga0307947_1001782_pt1 | contig 17165 bp, 17 predicted proteins | sample OrgLakmetagen232_FD_201840 | JGI IMG/M metagenome (GOLD analysis project Ga0307947, IMG submission 201840) | Saline water microbial communities from Organic Lake, Antarctica - #232 | ecosystem: Environmental > Aquatic > Non-marine Saline and Alkaline > Saline | place: Antarctica: Organic Lake...
TGTGTGTGTGTGTATGTGTGTGTGTTTGTGTGTGTGTGTGTGTGTGTGTGTGTGTGGGGTGTGTGTGTGTGTGTGTGTGTGTCTGTGTGTGTGTGTGTGTGTGTGTGTGTGTGTGTGTGTGTGTGTGTGTGTGTGTGTGTGTGTGTGTGTGTGTGTGTGTGTGTGTGTGTGTGTGCGTGCATCCACGTGTGTGTGTGTGTGAGTGCGTGTGTGTGTACGTATGTTCAAGTTTGCAAGTTTGTATGTTTACGCAGTGCAGCACGTTAAGCCCAACTGACCTGCATCATTTCTGGAATCTATGAAGGAGAGAATCATGAATCTAAGGAGAGAAGCATGAATCAGTATAAGTACTTGTGTTTGAATGATACATTTTGCATTTCAAAATGCATACCGACGTTTGCGCGAATTCCGTTATACCTTAAAATAAGCATTTTTTGAAATAAATAAACTTAAAAGCACATCTGCAATTGTATAACTTGATGACCCACTGAATGGCCCAAGGCAAGGGTATTTTCCTTGCGTGCTGCATCGTTTTGTTGAAGCACGCTGTACAAAGCAGCACCACCGGTGAAAACAGCACGTTATCCATTCGGTTGCCACCAAGTTTCAGGCCAGAAAAGCCGGGTACGCATGGGGCTTTGGAAGTCTCAAATAGGCTTGCGCTACAACGCTTAAATCAGTGCATGCCACAAGCTTAATTTGACTGAAGCGCAATAGAAGAATTTATCCAGTTGCTGCACACACGTGTTTGCAGACAGCTATGTGTGCCAAGCTGCGTCGGACGACATTGCACCTTCTCAGTTGATAGGGGTGGAACCACACGGAGATCAGAGCTCCGTGCACCACATCCTTGTATATGGTGCGTGGGAATTCTGATCTCACAAACACGAAACGCCTCGTACCTTGCTTGAAATCAACTGGTGGTAGCTACCCAGAGAGGGGTTGCATGCACTCGTATACCATATTCTATTTTCAATAGATAGAGCTTCCCTGAACTAGTACAAGGAACAGCCAGCTTAGACAAGAATTTGAGCGCTTTATAACGTGCGTTATATGGAGCACGATAGATCAGCGCTTTCGCTTCTTTGCAATTTATTCAGCAACCTCATCTGATTACACAACCAGGGTGCCAGGAGCCATCGGGTGAGCCAGGTGTACCATACGAATGTTTGCACCATGGCATATGCAGCCAGCAAGGGGGCAACGGCAACATACTGTGAGTGTTTGTGGACAGAAAGTTAGGATGTTGCTGGTTACTCATGGCGCTAGTAGGAGGGCTCCTGCGGATGTGAGGGATGTACGTGTAACTATACCAAAGCATTGGAAAGCTCATCACATTTTCCCTTCACCCGTCTGTTTTTCCTTTCCTTACTCATAGTTATGGCTGGGGGAAGAATGCAGCAGGTACTCATTTCCCAAAAGATGTGGGCATGGCCATTGGCGCGGGCACAGGAGTGCAGCACATCGTGATTCAGGCACGTGTTAATTGTTGCTTCTGTGCTGTTGAATTTCTCGAACTACTTTGATGCTTCTCCCATTTGTTGCTTATGACTGGGTATCAATACAAAAATAGGGTAAGTAATACGGCCATGCTGCCAGCTTCGTTCAGGGCAATACAATTTTAAGCACTCATGACCCTCTTACCTTTTCAGCCTGTGCTCTACTGCGCACGTGCACACATATGCTCCTTTGCAGGTGCACTACCTACGCCCACTCTCAAAAGGAGACAAAGCTGGGGTGACTCTGAAATTGAGCTCCAAGCCCTCCCCACTGTCAGCTGGTCTCCTGTCTTTTGCCTCTTGGTTCTCGATCCCGCCCCAAAAACCCTCTTACCTTGTTGAGAACGTGTTCTGCTATCAGGTGCGCAGGAACATGCTCTCTTTTGCACCTGTATGTTGGTCTATTATGGCTTCTTTCACGTGCCAATTATATAGAACGGTTTATATTGGGCGCCCATTGAGCTTTTTTTATGTAGACACATCATGACTTCCCTGGAGGGCGATTACCCAGACTATTCAGATGAGTTTTAGTGGCATATACAACTGTAGGACACCAGGATTTCGGAGGCTAGGCCACTCCGCTGCATGGACAAGAATGGCAAAGAAATGCACACTCCCTTTTATAAACACCTAGGCAGAAGAAGAAGGGTTCCGCTGAAAGCCTGATTCATGGACGATGGTTGATGAATATCTCTTGCATCTTGATCACTACATGCACCTTATCCTCAAAGCAGATCTCTTTATTGATGCTCCGAGTACTAACTGACTAACCGACACGCACGCACTACTCTAGGGTCATGAGCCGCTGGTGGCATTTGCGGCGCGTGTGCATACTCACGTGCTTGGCAAATCTGTTTCCTTGCAAAAAATGGGACGGAAGAACGAAGAGGGTGAGCACCATTGTATCCCCTTCTCCATCCAATCCAGCAAACACAATACATGTCATATGTGCGCTTCCAAAACAATTGTCAGTGCCAGCAGCACAGTTCCTTGCGGTGTCAGGACATGTTATACATGCTAATATTACTATGTCAGGACCCAGCAAACACCGTTGGGAATTAAATGTCCAGGTGCTCCGCTCACTCTTACCTCCTCAGGCTGGCAGGACATCATTCGCAATGACCCTCAGTTGCCCCAAGCGTTTTACCCAATGCATGCCATTTTATACCCAGGAGACAATCTAAAGGTTGAAATTTATGCGATCGGCCATTGCTTTTGTGCTTGTATCACGGAAACTGCCTGCATTGAACATTGGGGTGATGGTCTGTAGGAATCCTTAGTAAGAGCTAGCAACTCCAGTGAAATTTGTGAGAGCTGTGTGCCTCGACTTAAAAGCAGGGTGATCTGTTCATGTGTTCCTTCTTTTTGTGCAGAATACTGAAGTTTTGCTGGGATGTTCTGGACATGATGAGCATGTACAAGTTGTTAAAGCAAGGAGGAAAGATAAGGAAGGAAGACTTTGGATTTTACTAAGGAAGCAATATTCCTTGCTCAGGTCACTTGCGATTTCTTTCCTTGCTTAGGTCACTTGCGATTTCAATTCCTTGCTCAGGTCACTTGCAATTTCAATTCCTTGCTCAGGTCACTTGCGATTTCAACTCCACCAGCCGTGTCACCCCAACGCTCGCAGGCAGCACACACACAAGTGAAATGTGCAATCTTTATGCCATGGTAAGCGAGGGTCTGATGTGTCAGTGGTTGCCTGTTACATCTCTGTAGCAATTTGTTTTAGATCAAACACATTCTCATCACAAATTTCATATTATTCTCACTGAATCTTTGTGTATTTTCAATGTTTAAAACTTACCCACTCATACTCTAGCGGGCATGTAGCTTAAAGTGGTTGCCTGTCACAATTTCATTATTTATCCCTCCATCAAATTTAAATTGCGCCTTCTCAGTTTAAAACGTCGTTTAATTTCAAGTAATGAGGAGTTATGACAGGGCAATAATTCACGCTGCAGCAGAAAACAGCAGGAGGGAAAATGCTGACTCTTGTATCGATCAGGAGATGGTGATTATCACAATAGAGATCTTATGTGATACATAAAAAGGGTTGGCCAGAACTGTACATGTACGCCGTATTTGACCAAATATTTGTGATCTCCCTGCCGAGATTATTGTTCATCCACCGAATACATATGGTTCTGGCCAACCCTATACATAAACATACCTCCACAATTGACATCTGCAGGTTGTTGTCTGAGTTTTGTGCAATTCTGCTGACGTTTACAGGTCTATGCAGGTTTACCCTTCCTGGCAAATGTTAACAATGGCGTGCTAGTGCCCTCTGCCTCTGGAAAAATGCCTGCATCAGGTGGGCAGATATTTTCTCAAATACTCGGGCAAAAAATATTCTAGAACAATGAGGCAATCTCTGGTACCCAGGCATGATTGTAAATTAAACTTTAAGCGCAATCATCTGTATTGCGCCTATAACTTTGGATTTCACGTATGTCACGCCCAATCGTTGGCAGCGACGAATCGTGTGACAGAGCAGTTAAGTTGGTTTGCAGTTGAGAGTTTCTTTATGTCTTGTTCAATAAGCTGGATGGCCAGTCTTATTGATAACCTTTATCTTCTGGATTTGATAGTTTTGGTTGAGACAGAGTATGGCACAGGGTGTGACAGGGTTTGGTTATCTGGTTGAAAGAGGGCGTTCTTGCAGTGGCTCTTATAGCAGCTGGTGATTCAAGTTGAGGCTCCTTGAGGCGTACGAATTTGAGGACTTTAGTGTTTGGAGCTGGGATTGGGTACTTCATTTTAGCAGAGGTTGTTATCCTTGAGGCCATGTTATGAGCTCCCTACATCACTGGAGTAAATGGGTTGATACACCTTCTGATTTCATGATATCATACTGCACAACATCATCCTCTGCACATTTTTCACGTAATCTTCTAGGCTTGTTCACAAACCTCTCAGATTAGGGGGGTATTGGTCTTTGTGCTGAGTCTTATACTTTGCAGTGACGGTAATTTGATATGACACGTACAAGAAAACTTGGAATTGGAGGCACAATAAACTCACATTTCTGCATTTTCCTCTTGGTCAAGGAAATGGGAAGGGAACTATGTTTACCATGATGATGTCAGACCCACGTGGCTCACGGCCTTGTTTGTCCCTTGCTGCTGCATGTCAGGAGCGTTCCAGCTAGACCCCAGTCCCTTTTGGAGCCCACCTCAACCTCATGACCCGGCTCCAGCACACTCAATCTTGACACACACAAAAGATGGAGAAGCAGGTCTGGTAGGCGATGCAACAGGGGTGACGATCGGAGTGGATGGCACAATTTGGGCGTTATTTAGGTGAGTACTGTGTGAGTGCTGTGTGAATTTCAGTTGGTTGCTAGGGGATGAAAAGGGGTGACGCTCGGGGCAGATGGCTTGGGCGTTGTTTGGGTGAGTACTGTGTGAGAGCAGATGTGAGTTTCAGTTGGTTGGTAGGCGGTGCAAGGGGGTGACGATCTGGGTGGACGGCTCAACTTGGGCGTTGTTTGGGTGAATACTGTGTGAGAGCAGGTGTGAGTTTCAGTTGGTTGGTAGGCGATGCAAGGGGGTGACAATCTGGGTGGACGGCTTAACTTGGGCGTTGTTTGGGTGAGTGCTATGTGAGAGCAAATGCGAGCTTCTATTGTTTGACTCTGCGCTGGAGATGGTGTAGGCGTCAAATTGCAAATTTGTAAGGTGTGCAATGACATTCGGTCTATTGACATCAAGGTGCAGCTGCAAGAGAAAGAGAGACAACGAAGTGTATGGCTGTAGCGTCAGAATGGTGAGACTGACAAAGCTGTGATCCGCTATGCAACACCACGCAGAGGCTCCCACCATTGGACCTCAAGCACCTTCCATGCCAACCACAGTGTGATTGCAAAGGAACACATCCCTGAGAATGTTGTTGTTCGTCTTGATGCGGATACAGGTGAGTCTTGAGCTCACGAGTCTTGAGCTCACAATCCAGAGTTAAACAGCTAGTCCAGGGAGTTTTCAATCGTAAAGGTCTACAAACAAGTGCAGGCAACTAGAAAGGAGTGAAGTCGGAGTAAAGTGAGTGTGGTAGGAAGCAATGTTTGGACACAGTGCTGATCAGTTCATTTCCTGCAAAGATGAGTGAGATTCTTACAATGAGAGAAATTTCAATACTTGACACTGTTTGCAGGTTCCACGTGCGTACGCTTGTGCTAACTGTTATATCAATCATGTGCAGGGGGGGCTGCTCCTCAAAAGCTGCTCAAGCAATGTGAAACAGATGAGATCCCCTAAATTGGCATTGTTCTGGCAATTCGTCTTTGGTCTCCACCTGAGAAGGCAGCCTACTTTCACGTCCAATTTGCTGGCAGACCAACATTGAGGCTTACATACTTTGCTGGTTCACCCCTTTGTGCAGGGGTCACACAGGCGGCTTGGGGTGCAGGGACTTTCATCATGCCACACATGATCACCGTGGACAAAGATGGGGCTGTGTGGATTACAGATGTGGGCCGCCATCAGGTGCGTGGAGAGTGGGTGCAGGCAGGTAGGAGGACAGCGCAATTGATCAATAGATACTACCTAAACATGCAGAAGGTGAGCTGTGCATAATTGTTGTGTCCACGAATTTTCAGGTGGGGGGAGACAGGGTCCTTCCTTTCTGTGCCTGAACGTCAAAGTGCTTTGGTGTCAAGTGTATCGCTGGAATGGGTTTCCTGCGCATCACTCATTTTCTTCTGATTTGCCATCTTCAGTCAGATGCAGCAACAGCTTGAACTTCCTTTTGGCTTCATGTAAATCTGTGGGCACTGTAGATGGACACCCTCCACACTGGGGCTTGCACAAGCTACTGAATCAGTTGGCACTGTGAACAACACCTAAACAAGGATCTCACTCAGAACGTTGTGTTAATGTGCAGAGTGGAAGGCTCCCAGGCGAAGGCCAACACAAACCGTCAAATAGATGTGCACGTTTTAGAAAATTGAAATTAGGGCTCACACAATTAAGAGCCCTACCAAAACCAGGTACAGCGTGCCTTGCATTGACAGATATGTGGGAAACCCAACCCCTGCCACGTCTTTTGCTCGTTTTTCATCTGTTTGAACAAGTTTGAGACACCCTTTGACAACTGAATAAGTTAGGTAAGCTGTGTGATTAAGCAGTTTAGGGTCCTTTCCTGCCACCAAACTATCACGCTCTTTACAAATCTGCACATTATGGAATGGAGGATTACACACACACAGGATTAAACACACACACACACACACACACACAAACACACACACACACAAACACACACACGTTCAAGAACATTGAGTGGGCACCACCACGTCCCTTCCTCCAACGTCACATTCCCTCAGGTCATCAAATGCTCACCAGACTTTTAGAAACATTGAGTGGGCACCACCACGTCCCTTCCTGTAATGTCCCATGCACTCAGGTCATCAAATGCTCACCTGACAAAGGGGTACCCCTGTTGGTCCTGGGCCAGAATATGGAGCCAGGGAACTCCCACAAACACTTCTGTAAACCAACCCAGGTATTTTTGTTTTGTTATTTAAGATGTGTGGAGGTGATGATTCTGAATCAAGTCCCTCTTTTGTACGTGTGTATGGATAGCCGCGTGTCCCTTTAAGTGGCCTTAGCAAACCCCAGATGTGCTATAAGAAGCTGCATGTATTCACGTGCAGGAATATGCTGTTTTGAATTGTGTTCTCACTCACTCAAGCGCTGATTAGGCAGATAGTAGATATTCCGCCCCCTCAATCAGCCTGCCCCTCCTAGGCTAGTGAATTCACAAAGCCCCCTTTCAAGCCTGTATTTTGGCTGGTAAATAGAACACGACCAAAGTGGAGTAATTAGCCCTTGTCAAGCCTGACATGAGTAGGCTGTCAGTTGTGTGCTCTATTGCTGCAATGCAGGTTGCGGTTGCCTTGGACGGCACAGTGTTTGTATCTGACGGCTATTGCAATAGCCGTGTGGTCAAGTTTAGCGCAGATGGGAAGTACTTAGGTGAGTGGGAAGCTGTAGGTTTGCTTGAAAGGCAGAAGCAGGCAGCGTGGCCAGCAATTTAAAACTGGCATGTTTTTTGGTCCGTCTATATTGCTAAAATTATGATGATCTGCTTGTTAAGGTTATGAGTAAAGTTGCCATAACCTTTTTGTTGCAGTATCGGCACGGCATTTTCAGACTGTCTCATTGACACGTCTACAAACATGTATTTATGCACCCTGAACTCTTGTTGAAACGGATCCATTAAGCATTGACAGTCACCAAAAAGTGACTGAGTAGTACGAATAGATTTCAGAAACAACGGCTGTAGGAAGGTTTAGCTTCTGTACTGCTTGTTCTTTGTGTGTAGCTTGTATGTAGTAGCGTAAAAAGACTCAATTCACGGCATTGTATATTAACTCCCAAGATGCATTTTGTTTTGTGCCAATTCAAACTGACAGATGCAAAGTCATCACGCCAGTTGACAAGCAAACATGTAGACACATACACACACTTACTCTCGCGCACACACATCCACGCAAACACACACACCCACGCACGCACACACACAATAACAGGTGAGGCCTAAATAAAGCAAATACATAAAATGCACACACAGGTGAGGCTGTCGTGCCCTCTCACCCTGGTGGTGGTCATGCAGTGCCTCACAGCTTGTTGCTGGATGAATGTACAGACACTGTATTTGTGGCCGCACGCGAATCCGGGAAGGTGATTAAACAGTTGTAGTTGGCTCTCGTTAGCATGCCAGGAAACCCCACATCAGGATTGAAGGAAATTATTTAACTGCATCACAGGCACCGTGCTGCTTTATATTAGGTGACACACATGGACTTTGTTGCTTTTGGGGGGGTGTCACAATTGGGGTACAGGAAGGATGCTCAATATAATCTGGGGCAAAGCAATAAAATAGTACGAGGACAGTGCTCATAAGTATCCTTTCACTAGCTGTCCATTCTCATCGTAATTTGCAGTCTGGCCGAGGAGTTATTTAGGTGCCACCTGTTAATTTAAACGCGATGAGGAGCTGGCCAGTCAGACTCTCTCTGCTGTAATGTTCCAGCCAGTTTCCTTTCTGCTTGCCCATCCTAGGTTTACTCCTTCAGTCTGAGCTCCCTCGCATTGAAAGGAGAGGAAAATATGTCGAACCGAGGCAGAGTTTGGTCCCTGATCTCTGGCCCCTACGGATTAGTCTTGGCTCTTGTCTGGGAGAAAGGAGAGGTGAGAAAGGCAGGAGCCACAACTACCTCGTTCAATGTGTTGGCTCTTGTTTGGCAGAGTTAAGATAGGAAAGGAGCCACACCCAAGTGCAATGTAACCAGGACGTGAGACACAATGAGTTTGCATCTTGGACATCATGTATTCATCACGTGACTATTATGGAAATGTCCCACATCAAGTTCGCATGGCACCTCCCAGTCATTGAGAATTGGCCACAAAGAATAAAAAGATGTATCGAGCTCCCTCTCAGGTTTCCTTGCCTCACTCACTTTTTGATGAGCTCTTCTGTTATTGACCAGATACCTTGCTTGCTCAAGCATCTGCCTTTGCCTACCCATGTAAATTAGATTAAAGAGTGTACAACATTTCTTGTGGTGGAAGGTGGAATTGAACCAATAAGGGTTGGCCAAGACCATATATGTACGGTATATGTACAGTGTTTTTGGCAGGGAACTCACCAAATATACGGTCATACACGGTGCATATATACAATCTGGCCAACCCTACACCCAATGCATCTACAATGACAGGCAAATCTATATTTCTGTGGTGAAGTTGCTCTGGGATATTTATAAATCTAGGCGATCTCAGCACTGCTTTGATGAATACCCAAATTTGCTGGAAACGATGAATTCAAGCATCTAAGATGACAGTGCCGGCCCCAGATCACCTGCAGCTGCTTTGCAAAACAATGATGAACTTTGCTCAAAGGAAATGACTGATAAAGCTGAATTTATGGACAAATGATTGATTCAATTGCGCCAAATTCTGTGATATGTGGCCAGCTCGCCACACCACTCACCCTCAAAGTCACAAGGCCGTATCTTTCACTGCTCTTACGATCACAATCCTTTGCCGAGTCTGCTTGCTGTTAGGCCTGAAAGTCAGGTGTGCCATTCATATGGCGTGAACAATATTCCAGGACCCCCAATCTTGGGGGGAGTCCTCTTGTAATTAGTATCTCCTGCGTGGGTATTTAGTTGCGGGTGCCATAGCACCTGGATTCTGTTAGCTATGGTGTCCAGTAAATTAAAGTGTGTACCACCTGAGCTTTTTACAAAATAATATCTGTGTCCATGAAAGAGATCTTGGCAAAACCCCTAGCAGGCCACGTCCTGCTTTGCACCAAAAAACACTTTGATCTGGTTCACTTCGATCCTCAACCATATGCTGTGTACCCCTAAAAATCCTCCTGCTGTGTATCCCTATGAACCTAGCATGCTGTGTATCCCTGCTGTGTATCCTATCACCTAGCATGCTGTGTATACCTAGGGATCCTCAATCATGCTGTGTACCCCTAGAAACGGAGGAACAGAGCAATGAGACTCAGATGCTTGCCGGCCAGCCACTCTTTTTTCTTGCCTTTGTTTGCAGGACGCAGCGCTTGTAGAGGTTGGAAGTAGCAAGGGAAGACAGGCGTGGGTGCTGCCCAACTCATCTGACAGGTTCCCTCATGATGTTGCCCTGATGGCAGCTCCGACTGCCTTGAGTGGAACCGGAGAAAGGCTGTTTGCACTTCTTGGTAAGGGGAGAGCATGTAAGGTGTAGAAAAGAAATGGCTGTTCAAAACATATCAATTAAGTAACAATAGCACCGGCATCATCTTTAGATCAACAGCCCGCAGTGGTGAATCAAGTCACCACGCACCTCCACGTGCAACAATTTGTTCATCGTATCCAAGAACAAACTCAATGATCCTATCCCTCATTTGTAGTTGCACCAACGTGCGGGCTACCGCAAGGATGTGGGCCTCTGCTTCGGTTTGTGCTATTTCCAGAAGATTTCAAGGTGCGTGTTTAGATTTAATGGAGGCGTGCACGTGTGTGTTTAATCGTTGAAGTTGTGTGGTTGTAGGTGTCACGGTTTGTGCTCTCCATTTCATTCTGCATCATGTATACATAGTACGCATTTAATCAACCCTTTTATCTTGCATCTCGTTGAATTGGTTTTTCTATGCTTCTCACTCACCGCTCACCGTGTATTGTACAAAAAGCAGCTGCCCCAATTTTTCAAGCCACCTGCTGCTGGTGATGCAACTGGGCGTATTACAAATGCCGATGCTGAGGTCAAGGAGGATAAGAGTCTCGGTGGGGAGAGAAGGGCTGGGGATAATGTAAGGGCCAATACTGTTTTGAGGGACCGTGGGAGACATGACAGTTTGGAGCAGGAGGGACGCGGTTCCAAAGATAAAGTTGGTTTGGAAGTTGCTGATGGTAATGAACATACGGTAATGGAGGCACAAAAAGAGGGTGTAGGCACTGCTGCATTAGAGTTCAGGGAAGGAGACCGGGAAGCAGGCAAGAGAGGGGACAGTGCCTCTGTGATAAAGTTAGAGGCTGGACAGCCTTGGAGATCAGTAAGGTTTATGCGGCCTGTTATTGTGCTTTGTGCGGCGTTTATCTTGGGGGCTGTAGTAGCACTGGCAGCTCGCCAAGCTCTGTGGAAATACACACAGCAATAGTTTCCTTTAGGTTGCCCTTATAATTTTTCATTGTTAAGCTTCATATTGTTTGCTACTACTACGCAAATTTTTGTTAATTTTGAGGGTATTACAGATCAAGGGGAGATAGCAAACTCTCTCCTACGTGAGTAAATAAAGGAAAATTGAAAGACGAAGGGCAGCATGTGCAATATTGTCTGTGACGAGGTTTGTTGGGCAATGAAGAGGTATGCAGAGGAGGTGTATTTGCAATTTATAATTTGCCTGTAATGCACTGTTTTTTAAGACGGCCCCACTGTAGTGATAACGCAGTTACAAGACACAATGCAAGAGCAATAGCAGGTGAACAGCTGTATGCAAACATGCAAATCATACAAAATGTCTAATAAACCGTATAAGGTAGGCGGGCATGAATTATAATCTCTAACTAGTGCTAATACCAGTCAGAACTTCACCAAAAACTTAGGAACAAAAAATCAAAATGGTTTCAGATTTGGTCATCCATGTGCTTTGCCCTTCACCTGGTCCTAGTCTTCCTAAAACTAACTGCTCTATCAGGGACCCACCATCAGATCTCCCATCATCAACTTTCTCTGATCGTTTCTACTATTGTGACGTGGCAGTGTAGCTGTGCGTGGTATTTTTCATGGAATGAGGTGCCGGGTTTACTTCAGAACCAGCTAAAAAACGCCACAGAAGAGCAGCACACATATCTGTGCACTAATTTTCAAGGAGCCTCCTTCTCCATTCTTCATTTGATCTGGGTTGGGTGGCACCATCTATGAGATCTCACCAAGGACAGAATTCAGATAGAACGCGGTGAGCGGTTTTCATTGCTTGTATAAGTTGTTTTCTTATCAAGTGTGTATTACTCATTGAGTGGCTCACGACTTGGTTCTGGCGGTGAGAAGCCTGCACTTAAGTGCACCATCTCTAAATCACGCTGGATCAGCGTAGCCTTCATTTCCTTTTCCTTTCCTTTTAGCTTCTTTTTGGGTGGCTAACTTTTACTAGTGCTGCCTCTCTATGTGCAGCCTCCCCAAGGGAACAATCTACTGCCTGGTGGTGTTGTTTTCTAGCGCTGCCTCCCTGTGTGCAGCCTCTCCTGGTAGCCGCTCTTTTTTGTACGTTGGCTTTGGTTGCTTCCCAACTGTCCCCTTTTGCCTTGTTCTCCCCCCCGCTCGCTGTTTTCCTGTGTAGGGTAGCTCTAATCTGGGAGAGAAGGTCTTAGACCCCTGCTCTGTGCCCAGGATCCAGGTTTCCTTGCTCCACCAGTCATTGCTAAGCCGCTCTTATCCTGGCTTGCTCCTGGCATTTCCTGCCTTTTTTAATGCGTGCTACTAAAGTATCGTAGGTACCCAGGCCTCAGTTTTCAGACAGTTCCCTGTTTGACCTGCCTTCTTAGTCCTCCTTTAGTGATGCGCAGCTTCCTGGTATATTTCCTGGCTCCAACGTTCTCCCTCTGGTCTCCCCCCTTGCCTTTTTCTTCCGTCCAGCCAGCCCCTCCTCCTACTTTCCCCTGTTTCTTGTTATATGAGCTCTCAAGCAGTCTTTAACTTCCTGGTTGCCTCTCTTGCTTTCTTTTTTCTTCCAGCCAGCCTCTCGTGCTCCCGTTATTTCTTTTCTGTCTCGCCAATTTTTAAACTATATATGATAAAAAAAAAGGTATTTGTACATGGGCAGGGAGCTCTGTCTTTTGGAGGGTCTTTCTGTGATCAATATTTCCCCCCTTGAAAGGGCACATCAACGTACGTGGCGTGCCACCTGGGCGGCTTCATGGTCTGGTCATTGAAAAGCATTCTGCATCAGGATCTTATAAGGTGGTAAGGTTATAACTACTAATACATAAATGTTGCTTGTATACCCTGATCACAACCCCAGGGTCACACACTTTGTTTCCGCTCAGAACTGTCCAAAAAGTCTAAGAGCATCTTGTATGAACTAAGGTGCCTTGTAGCAGCGTTTGACAACGCTTTTTGGTAGCAGTAATGTTTACAATTTTACAAAGAGTGGTGACCAGCTAGGTTGCTTGACTGATCAGGTGCTCGGCCAACCACAAGAAATCAAATTAGGGTGCTGAGGAAGGAAATCAAAACAAGATTTGTTCTGACTGGATGCAACAAAATAAAAGATAAAAACAAGCCATATATTGTTATCCCTCCCAAAATATTAACATGCAAACAGAACTAACTGGAATTGTACAGCATGCTTAGACGGATCGACCCCTGCGTCGTGTGTTAAAGATTTAAATTCTGGCACGAATATCGGCATACTGTCACACCATACTGTCACACGCCCTAGCTGCAGCACACTGTTTACTTTCGCAGCTTTGAGTGTGGCAGGTCATTGAACATTTACAGAATTAGGATGAACCTGTTTTATGAAGTTCAGTGCTGAAAGAGTGTTTGTGAATTTGTGTGAGATCTGGAGGGGCTTTCTTTTGTACATAATTCCAGCCTGCTTTTTCCAGGGCTTTCTTTTGTACATATTTATATTGCCCTTGTTCTATTTAAAAGTGTTGTGTGAGGAACTTTTCAGGGTGTTAGTAAGCCTACAATTGTCTGAATTTCGAGTAAATCTCCCTTCTGTAATCTTTGCTGAGATAAACATACACCAGAGCCCGTCAATTCAGACACACAGTTCAGTGGCGGAAAGCATGAGAGGTAAGCAAGGGGCTAAAGCAAAGCAAGAGAAGCAAGCAACCCACCTCAGGCTCCTGCCAGGCAGCCTAAAATACCAAGCACACACACACACTCCAACTCGACAAGCTCGGCAGCACAAAGCAGCAGAGCTTCAGGAGAGCAGCGTTGTAGGAGGCGCAGCAAATTTCACTCCATATCCATTACAGAAGCACCTTTGGCAGGAGGACACACGCCCATTTCGTGTCTCCAATCGTCAGAGCTCTTCTACGTCCCCCTATTCGGCCTGTATCCACCTGCCTGAGGAGATTTGTGGCATTCCTCGCCCTCGCATACATCGCTGGACTGCAAGAACGCTGGACTGCAAGAACGCTGGACTGCAAGAACGACTTGTGCGCATTAATCTAACTAGCGCTTGAGTTGAACACGACCATAAACCTTTTTACTAGTTGAAAGGATGGCAAATCAAGAATGATAAGTGGCCATTTTGTTCTTGCGCATGTTCAATCTAATTCAGCATTTCTCCCCACCCTGATACGAAAGCCTTATGCCCCGGTCGTACGATGGTATGGTTAGGTCCTTGATCACAGCAAATTTTCCACCCAGATACTTTTACTTGCTTTATAGATTCTAGGTTCTCCTTACATCTCAAAGTCCAAATCTGCTTTCGGTTTGTAATTTAGACACTTGGTTGAGAAAGTTGTGCCGGATCATAATCGTAACTAGGGGATGGGGAGGGGCCCGTTCACAAATTTGGCTTACTTTCTCGCCTCTCCAAATTTGTGCCAAGAGAAATTATAGAGCGTCGTGGTGCACCTGCGATAAAAATTATGTCGCTTGGATGGATATTTGAAGAGTTGAATTTAAAGGAAAGTTAACCAAACCCCGTGTGACCTGGGCCCTTATCTGGATATTGCTCAACAGGCTTGTTTAGCAATGAATTCCGGTACTGTTACACCTGCGGCACTGCAACCCAATCTGTTACTGATTTAGTGCACCAGCTTCCAAATATAGCGTGCAATCCGATCATTTCCATGTTATTCAGGTTTTCTATCCATCTCATCGCTGCGTACACAATGAGTTTTGGTAAAGCCTTAAGCTTTCTTTTCAGGCACGAGTATCACTTAATGCCTGCATGCCAACTGCAATATGATCTCCCTAGAAGTCGAAATTCAACTGTTTCAACCGCACACAAACACTTCACTGTTAATTCTTGATTCTATTATTTCCTTTCGTCTAGGATCTCTTTGGATTTTGTCGATGGACTAAATGGGATTTTCATCGCAATCAGTCAATGGTAAATAAGCGGAATGGTTTTAAATCTAATAAATGAATCAGAATCTGGCTAAACAGGGCGTGGTGATTAAACTTCCCAATGCGAGGTGTAGTGCCCAAAGAAGCACTTAGAATGTTTCATGCAATTTAAAAGGCTTTGGGGCTCAGAAATGGGGAAGAGGAAGAGAGGAAACACGGAGGCTGGCACACAAGGGAAAATGGCAAACAATGTCGCTGTGTCAAAGTCAATGTCAAAGATGCTCAGGCACGCTCCTCCCAAGGACTCTCTAGACAGCCAGGGGTGGATGGAGCTTCCAGCCCTTTTGAGACACCTGAGGCAGGGTGGTGAGTGCTGATAGGGAGTGCGTGCCGTCCAAATGCTACTGCTTTGACGAGAGCCACTGCAACAACAAATTCGTGCAGTCACTGAGGAGCAAGTGAGGTGCATCGTAAACGATAATGACAAGGTGCGAGTTGACAACGATGCAGAAACTAGAATTGTCGTGGAGGAACAATAGAACAAATGAAGTAGCAGCTTTTCTGCTCTCTTGATGTCCATTTACCTATGTGGTCTGTGCATAATGCAACATGTGGAACTGTTGAATATACCTTTTGAGGTTATGCAGAAGCACAGTCCTCTTGTTTTTTGGCGTGTACAGAAGCGATTTGTGCTGGATGACAGTGCGGCTGTGCCTCGCATCAGGGCAGCTCAGGGGCATTCTTTTCAGCTCGAGGACCCTCAGCTGGAAAGAGTGACTGATGCATCTACCATTCCACTAGCTGTGCATGTTACGAGCCAGGACAGGTAGGAAGCACAGCTTAAAGTGAAAGGCAAACAATATATACCAGTTATCAGGCAGCAGGCTTGGATGTATGCTCAGGCTGAGTGGATTCCGTGGGTGCAAAGCCAACAATTATTGCTCGCCACGTAAATAGTACGAATTAACTTGTTCTGCCCCAAATTGGCATGCTCTGTGGTTTTAGCTGAGCACTTTCACACAAGACAAGGGCTCTCGTACTATTTGCAGCTGGAAAGCCATCCAAAGCAGTGGCGAGCTTCGTTCGATGAGCCGGACGCACATCCACTTTGCCACCATGGCTAGCCATATGCGTACGAACAAGTGGGCTCAAGTATGCCTGAGGCTGAAGCTGCAGGTCAGTGTGCTGCCTGAAGTACATACTACGCTCTTGCCTTCTCTCTTTCTCTCGCCTTGTTCTCCCCCAGGAGCACACACGCAGGGCTAGCCTGCCAGGCACGCAGGGTGTTGAGACTTTTGGGGGAGAAATGATGAACCCTTGGAAGCGTGTATGCACTTTCTGATTTTATGTCCATCCTCACAAAAGTTTATAATGAGCAATGTCCTCCCTCTTCTGCTGATGTACTGAGGAAGTTCAGAAAGGCTCTTGTTTTTGCTAACATTGCAGGAGGCCATGGATGCCGGCCACAGCTTCGCCCTGTCCAGTAACCAAGTCCTGCTTTGTGAGGGAGTCCTGCCCGTGTGTTTTGTTGAGGAGTTCAAGCTGCCCGAGGACTGGGAAGCGCAGCGTTCCCAACGGACTGGTGCTACAAAAGCTTAAGATTGTGATTTCGGTTGCAGTGGCTTGTTTATGAGAGACGGAGGTAAAGAAGAGATTATAGAGAAAGATACCTGAATTCATGGGTGCAAGCGCCAACATGGTATGTGCATATGTAAGTTGCACATTAGGTAGGTGTGTGTGTACTGCCACTGTTAGGCAGCATGGTAGGAACATTTAGGGTTTATTAGCAAACGACATGGGTATTTATAGCATACTACATGAGCCTGTGAAAATTTGATGACTGTGTATTTGTGTAATCTAATTTTAATATTCTTAAATAGCGTTTCTTGTATTCTACCAACTTCGAGGCTCTCTAAGTCATTGAACATCTGGAACTTTGTCACGAACTAGGTGCTAGAGGTGGATAGCCGTGCTGAGAGCAAAGGTACATCAGACACACACACGAATACACACATACATGCACACACACACACACACACACACACACACACACACACACACACACACACAAAAACACACACGCACATACACACACACACACAAAAACACACACGCACGCACAGACACACTCACACAC
>Ga0307947_1001783_pt1 | contig 17163 bp, 21 predicted proteins | sample OrgLakmetagen232_FD_201840 | JGI IMG/M metagenome (GOLD analysis project Ga0307947, IMG submission 201840) | Saline water microbial communities from Organic Lake, Antarctica - #232 | ecosystem: Environmental > Aquatic > Non-marine Saline and Alkaline > Saline | place: Antarctica: Organic Lake...
TTCTTTAAGACAAAGCATCTGTGGTTTTCATGTGCAGATCACTACTCACGTGCGCAGTCTTCTTTAAGACAAAGCATCTGTGGTTTTCATGTGCAGATCACTACTCACGTGCGCAGTCTTCTTAAAGACAAAGCATCTGTGGTTTTCATGTGCGGATCACTACTCACGTGCGCAGTCTTCTTTAAGACAAAGCATCTGTGGTTTTTATGTGCAGATCACTACTCACGTGCGCAGTCTTCTTTAAGACAGAGCATCTGTGGTTTTCATGTGCAGATCACTACTCACGTGCGCAGTTTTCTTTAAGACAAAGCATCTGTGGTTTTCATGTGCAGATCACTACTCACGTGCGCAGTCTTCTTAAAGACAAAGCATCTGTGGTTTTCATGTGCAGATCACTACTCACGTGCGCAGTCTTCTTTAAGACAAAGCATCTGTGGTTTTTATGTGCAGATCACTACTCACGTGCGCAGTCTTCTTTAAGACAGAGCATCTGTGGTTTTCATGTGCAGATCACTACTCACGTGCGCAGTCTTCTTTAAGACAAAGCATCTGTGGTTTTCATGTGCAGATCACTACTCACGTGCGCCACCTCATGGAGGCAGCCACCCACGTACTGGCAGCCCGCACCCGGCTTTGGCATGTGCTGGGCGAGTGGGGCGAGCTCATGGACTTGATGTATGCCACACGGTGCTTTGGGGAGTCCGCTGGGACGCGCAGTCTAGTGGAGCGTCTGGAGATGGACTTGGAGGAGCTGGCAGAGGAGGTGGAGGGCATCACGGTGAGAGCAGATGTGTATGTGTGTGTGATTCTGTGTATGCACATATGTGTATCTGTGTGCGTGATGAATAGAGAAAGTGGCATGCAATGCTGATTTGTGAAGATAATCAGATCCGCATATCAGCTACTCAGGCAGACGAATCAAACGCCTGGCCGCTACTTCCTTGCCCATTTTGTGTTGTGTATGTGCACACCCCTGATTGCTTCTCACTGGGTGCCCTCTTCGCCTGCTACCCTACGCAGTCCTTTTTGCGGATACACACCCCTTTGACAATTTTCCACAGAGTGCCCACAATGCCCCCACACCCAAACACACACACGCACACACACACATACGAGCACACACACATACACCCAAACACACACATGCATGCGCACACATGCACAAATACGCACGCCTGCTACCCTATGCAGTCCCTGCACACGTCAGAGGAGGTGGTCAACATCGACACTGTGACTTCCGCAGAGGCCAGCCTTGGGGCACACTACTCCATAGTGGTACGCATGTTGCTCCTACCTGCAATTGTTGCTCTAACCTGCATGTTTGAATCGTGCTGTTGCTGGTACACACGCATTTGTGCATACTGCGTACACACGTGACTGCCCACACACATGTCTGTTCATGGTATAATTGCACCTTATCAGCTTCAAGGCCTGCTTGAATTGTTTGAACACCCTTGCCCACATGCACACGCACACCCCCACACCTACACTGACACCCACCCACAATTACCCGCGCACAGGTGTCTGCGTGGCAAGACATGCTGCCCTACGCACAGCAGCTCATCCACAGCTCTATCAAGCCTCGCCACTTTTGCATCCTGGTTGCGTGGCTTAGGGTATGTGTGGACCTTTCTCTGCGTCCTTAATGCTCTTAATTGTGTCTCCGCGTGTGATAGTGGGTATGTGTGTGTTTGTGTGTCCGTGTTTGTTTGTGTCCAAGAGTACATATGTGGTTTGTTTGTGCATGTGCAGGCGTGTGTGCATACATGCATTGTGTATGTGTGCATGTGCATGTGAGTGTTCAAATGTAGATTGTGGGACCATGTGCAAGCTAATGACTCCAGCTCTCCACATTGCTGTTTATGTTGTAACGCATGTGCAGGTCTGCCATACAGTAGAGGAAACATCAGAAGTAGCCATGGACGAGAGGTACGTTTAAGTCAAGTGAAACCGCAGCAAGGCAGAAGGGAGCCAGGCATCAATAGTGTAGAGGCCGACGTGAGAGTACAAAAGACGGATTGAGAGTAAATCAACCAGGCAAGCTAGTTGTGATTACTAGTACCTGTCAGGTGTTTGCTGCATCATAGCCTGCTACTGCACTCCTCCGTTGTTCCTCCTGAGTCTCAATAAAATAAACGACATAGACGCCATAGCTTAACACCCCATCCCTCCTCCTGCCTGATCTGTCACGCACATCACACGCATGCAGACTTAGCACACTACGGTTTGCACACATTCACCACAAAGTATGCACGCTCACACCACACAGGTACCCAGTGCCCCTGGTCCATGTCACCCCCCCTCCTCCTCGCTCTCCCAAGACCAGTCCTGAAACAGAGTCCTCTGCAGTGCCCATTCACAACAAGCTGGCTGCAGACCCTTCTAGCTCAGCCGCCGTGCCCGAAGCACAAGCATCAGCAGTGACACTCGCACAGCTGCTGTCACGCTGCACAGAGAGCGACGCCACACGTGCACTGACAAACAGGGTCATTGAGGTGGGTGTTTGGGCTTAGGGGTAAGATTAAATTAGACTAGCAAGCGTACCTGAAGCACAAACGTCAGCGATGATACCACGTGCGCGTGGACAAACTGTCAGGTTGTGTTTGCATTGAGGTGCTGCCACGAGTGCATGGGCAAGCAGGGCTGTGTCAGCTCATAGAACCAGCTGTCGTTCCTGACATTCAAGTAAGTAGGGCCATCACAGAGATGAGCAGGATCATTCAGATTAGAAATGGCACACCAATTTGCATCTGATTCATCTAGTTAGTTGCGTGCCTTTGTGTAGCACAAAGGATGTGAGCTGGACAGCGCGTGTTGTTTGAGTGTGGCGGCCGCCCAAGGTTGATGGAGCTTGCATGCAGCATTATGTGCGTCAGTCATTGTGTGCACCCAAAATCCGTGGCAGTCATTGTGTCACCCGAAATCCGTGGCAGTCATTGTGTGCATTCAAAATCCGTGGCAGTACCGCGTACGTAACGCAATGGCACACAGACCACACAGATCAAGAACAAGGACAGGATGGAACGCTGCAGGCATCCTGTTGCAGCCACAATCACCTTTACCTTTACTCCTGGGTGAACGTACAAAAAAAGGCCTTCCTGTGTACTCCTGCATGTATCTGTTAACAGGGCCATTTATCTGGTAACGGGGTCATTTTCAATTTGCACGCTACTGTACATTATATGCACTAGCGTGTCTGATGCAAGTTGGGTTACTACATGGTACTACCCGTTACGTGTGTGTGCAACAATCATCTTGCCTTTGCTCCTGCTCCTGCATGTGCATCCAAAATCACCTCTGTCTGTGCTCTTCTGTGTGTGTGTGTGTGTGTGTGTGCAGGTTGCTGCTGCTGAGCAGCAGCTGAACGACCTGATGGTCTCTTTGCAGCAGGAGCTATCAGGGGCCTGCATCAAGTTCTCCCAGCACCGCATCTTTGGTGTCTTCCTGATCACGAACGCCAGACAGGTGGGCCTCTATTATTTCTAGAGCGGACAGGCTGCTTTCCCTTAATTAATGTGGGGAGTGGTTTTTCACTGCCTCCGTAGTTTTTCTTTTTCTTTTTCTAGAGCGGAGTGATTGTCAGTACTCTGGAAGCTGGAATGAGTCTGGTGTCCAGGAGGAGCTCTGAACTACTAGTAGTGCGTTCACATGAACTACATAATACAAAACGCAGCAGGACAGCATATCGCCCTAATGCAGAAGGAAAAGGTTTTTGACTAGTGTGTTCACATTGAACAGAGTCCAACGAGTGCCCGCCCCTCCAGGAGACAACAAATGATTCTCACAGATGTGATTGTGCACACAAGCAAGGCTTCCAGAGCCAGCGTTTGTGGGGTTTTGTGGACAGGGGTATGCGGCGACTCCACTTTTAGGCCTCATGTGCGCAGCTACTTCAGTGGTGTCTCCGCATCCACGTGCACACTCATCCATGAGCTGCCCTTGCTTGTATCACCCTCCCTGCCCTTCCTGAGGCTGGAACATGCATCTGCAGTGTGTATATGCACAAATGCTGGAATATACGTTGTTTGCAGTATGTATGTATGTGTGTATGTGTGCACAAAAATGTGTTTTGTATATTTAGGCTAGTATATAGGGTGCAAGGCATAATACTATATTGCCCCCATATCATATGATATCATATATAATATTCTCAGGAATTTAAGAATTTAACCCAGACTGTGCACTCTGGGGTTTTTGGACCCAAGGAATTGATTGGTGAAAATTTTGCAAGGATTGGTTGTATAGAATGTTGCCAAGTGAGGAAGGGACCCACATACTTCTACCCTACCTACACCTACACCTACATTATACACACATACAAACTCACCTTCCCCCCACACACGCACATGCTCACACACAAACACCCCACACATCCACCCGCACACCCACACTAATATCCACACACCCACCCACAGCCACAGCCAAACTCACACCCACAATTACACCCCCACCCACCCCCACCCACCCACCCACCCACACTCACCCCCACCCGCACCCGCACCCACACTCACACCCAAACCCACACCCACACCCATCCCCGTATGTGGGCGAGTATGAATTCAGCCATTTCCAGTGCCCAACTACTCTAACCACCAATAAAACATTGTGATTGATGCAAAAACGTACATTAAAAGAAAGTGGGAAGCAAAGGGAGTGCTTAATCAAAGGAGTTGCAGAGGAAAACAATTTACCCCAAAGAGCAAAAAGGACTGTTCCTGCTGGGATTCGAACCTGAGTCTGGGCCAACCCGAAAAATACCATATTATGCGGGGTCTACATAATATGATATAAATATAATATAAGAGTGTGAGGGCGCCTCACACCCTACTAGTATATCACCAAGCGGTTGCAAGTCCCTATATATTCTCTCGCCAACCCAGGTTTCACAAATCCTACCCGTGCTCATACTTGCCCTGCTGCTGTCGCAAGTTCCCTATGTATTTCCACACATTCCAACCCAGGTTCCGCATTCGTCCTACCCATGCTCAGAGGCATTTTGCCCATGTGTTCAAGGGCAGGCAACGCGTCCACTTTCCTTTTGTTCTTGTCACTCACTCAGGTGCTGAACCAGGCAAGCAACTCTCAGAGGCTGCTGTCTGGTGTGCGCAACTCACTGCACTTTGGCGGCGTCATGCTGCAGTACGAGTTGACAGAGCAGCTTTTGAGGGGCGCAGCAGCTACCGTCTCTGTGAGTGTGACTGTTTGACGTAACCACATGTTTCCTCTCGAGCAAGCATGCTGGGTTGCCAAGGGCCAAGGGGCCGTATTGTAGCTCACGCTTTTCCTTGTGAGCATGCCACATGTTCCTGATGAGTCACTTTGCAAATATCTCTCTGCAATGTAGAAAGGCTGTACGAGAATGAAATTGACAAGCACCTATTTTAACAGTTTCAGGTGCACCTCACCACGCTGCCATCACATTCCTGTTTGACCTGTTTTTTTGCCAACGTCCACCTAGTCCTGATTATCAAGTGAGCAAGGGAATAAGAGCTGGTCCTGATACCGTACATAAGCTGCTGCTGGTCCTGATACCGTACATACCTGATATGATCCTGATACCGTACATACCTGATATGGTCCTGATACTGTACATACCTGATATGGTCCTGATACCATACATACCTGATATGGTCCTGATACCTTACATAAGCTGCTGGTCCTGGTACCGTACATAAGCTGCTGCTATAGCAATAGACGCTTAATCCTCGGGAAGACACACATGAGACAAAAGCGCATGCTCTCAAATAACACACGCATATACATCCACACACTACACGTCATCCACACATCGCAGTGTGCGCTGCGCTGCCAAGACTGGGTTCTGCTGCTGTCGCAGCTGTTCAGCACTGCTGAGGTTGTTGCCGCATGCAACCACATTGTGTGCGTGTGGGAGCCCCTGGCCGTGGAGTGGAGGAAGATTACGCTGGCCACACGTGATGCGGAGTTCCTGCCGCCCTGTATGCTGGTGCTGCAAGGCGTGGATGTGCTGGAAAAGGCACTGGAGCAGGTGTGCTTGTACACGTGTGTGCTTGCGTGTGTATGTGTTTGCATGTGTATGTATGTGTGCTTGTATATGTGTGTGCTTGTGTGTGTACGTTTGCTTGTGTATGTGTGAATATGTGTGTGCTAGTGTATGTGTGCTTGTGTGCGTGTGTATATGCAGCTATCAATCATTTCATTTACATCTCTGGTAGACGCGAGGTGCCACGTATAATTTTTACCGTTGCGGACTCCTGCTGAGCATGGCGTCCTGCGCAGATGCTGCACAATTTGCATGCATGTGCGTCAATGCAGATTGCTCCTGTGTGGTCACAGCCCAGCTTGCAGCGGGCATGTGCGTCAATGCAGTCCTGCCCTCGTGTTGCATGCCAGCCAGACTGTTGTGAGCAGGCTCTCAGTCCGCACTGACTGCACACAACTCCACGCAACTACAAACACAAAAATCACACACACACACACACGCGCTTGCATTTGCACACACACTCATTCACTCGCACACATACACAAGCAGAAAAACATACACACACGTGCATTCACACACACTCACACACTGACACCTATACACACCTACACACACGCCAACAGGTGTATGCGATGGTGAGTCGCCAGATGCTGCCCACCATGCGTGCCGATTACCCACGGCTTCATTTTGTGTCCGACAGAGCACTCATGGAGGGTCTCGCTGCTGCCTCTGACCTGGCTTGCCTGCCAGCTGCACTGCTTGACGGATGTTTCCAAGGCCTGCACAGCGTTGCGTGCTTGCCTGACCAGCCGGCAGCAGTGCAGGTGGGGTGTGTGTGCACTGGTTTGAGGAAGTGCATGTTGTGAGTTGCCAGTGCCATCATGAGGTTTCTCAGGAGTACTGAATCTGCACGAGCGCCTTGAGATGAAATTGTTGTGATGTTGAAGCTGTGGCATTGCTCACAAGGATGTAATTAATGTGCCTGAGCATCAACGTATTGTCCTCTTAATTGCTCTCTCGCTCCCACAACTTCACCAAGAAATAAATCAGCAGGAGCAGCAGCAGCAGCGACTAAAACCGCCTCCTGCTTTCTCACCCACACCTGTACTAAGTTACTAAAACCGCCTCAGCTACTAAAACCACCTGCTTTCTCACCCACACCTGTACTAAGCTACTAAAACCGCCTAAGCTACTAAAACCGCCTAAGCTACTAAAACCGCCTGCTTTCTCACCCACACCTGTACTAAGCTACTAAAACCGCCTAAGCTACTAAAACCGCCTGCTTTCTCACCCACACCTGTATATTAGAGTAGCATACAAATGTTCTCGCTCTCCGCATTTCACACTGTGTGCAGAGTCTCCAAGCAACAGCGCCATCCAAAGCCCACAGCAACGCTCCGTCCTCCCAACTCCCTGCTCCCCTCAATTGGCCCCCTCAGGAGGTACGGCATTCAAAGCTGACGCTGCTGATTCCTGAACGCCATACTGTGCGTGCCTGCTCTCCAATAACACCAAATCTAGGCATCTGCAGCAGTTGTACACGGCCAAGCCTGTGTTGTGTTTTACTGCAAACTGCGTATCATGCGTCGCAAAGAAAGGTGGGCGGTTGATCTTTTACAGCAAGACTTGCTCTTGATGCTGGACACTGCACTACGTCTTCGTTTAGCTTCTGTCTGCCATTGCCACGCCGTTGACAAAAATCTCAAAGGTCGTGACGCGTGAGTGGCACTGTGTTGCTGGTGCTGCGTTGCGCTCGAGCTAGTACTATTAGGCCGTTAAACCGCCATCGGCTGCAATACAATTTGCACTTTACAAACCCCCCCAATCACCCATGTCACCTCGTCAAGCTGTTCTGAGCCACACCACATCTGCAAACACACATATGAATTATTAGGTTGTGGGTGTGACAGCTTCCTCTGGGGAGCCCATGGCGCTGGCTGTGGGCCTCAGCTACTCAGCAGCTTCTCAGCCCTTGGCCCACTTCCTTGCCAACCTGGAGCTGGCGCTGCGGGTGTCGTTAAAAGCACACACAAAGAATTGCATGGAGGCGTGCGGCACCATCCAGGTGTGTGTGTGTGTGTGTGTGTGTATGTGTGTGTGTGTGTGTGTGCGTGTCGTGTGTACGCTATGTGTGCTGTATGTGTGTTGTACAATGCATGTTATACAGCCTCACTTTACTCTTTCAAACAGTTGTCATGGATCGCACTGCTCATCACAGGCACACGTGTGGGTGGCTTCCTTCCCTGCACATGCCGTGCTGCTAGTGGATGCTGTGGTGTGGACACAATCTGTGAGCTCAGCCCTGGCACGCACAGGTATGTGACTGTAGGCAGATTGGCCTGCTTTAACTTCCACTGCTGTCTTTTTGTGTGCTGTGGTGTGGACTGTGAGCTCAGCCCTGGCACGCACAGGTATGTGACCGTACAGATTGGCCTGTGTGTGTTTGTGTGTGTATGCGTGTGCATGTGTGTGTGCGTGTATGTGTGTTTGCTTTAATTTCCATTGCTGTCTTTTTGTGTGCTGTGGTGTGGACACAGTCTGTGAGCTCAGCCCTGGCACGCACAGGTATGTGACTGTAGGCAGATTGGCCTGCTTTAACTTCCACTGCTGTTTTTTTGTGCGCTGTGGTGTGGACACAGTCTGTGAGCTCAGTCCTGGCTCGCACAGGTATGTGACCGTACAGATTGGCCTGTGTGTGTTTGTGTGTGTGTGTATGTGTGTGCATGTGTGTGTGCGTGTATGTGTGTGTGTGCTATAACTTCCACTGCTGTCATTTTGTGTGCTGTGATGTGGACACAGTCTGTGAGTTCAGTCCTGGCACGCACAGGTATGTGACTGTAGGCAGATTGGCCTGCTAATAATCTCATTGCTGTCAATTTGAGCGCCGTGGTTGGGACAAAGGTCTGTGAGCGCAGCCCTGGCACAGGTGTGGTGCGTGTCTGTCCGAAAAAACTTGTTCAAATTCCAGTTGATGTCAAAGTGAGTGGCGTGGTGTGGGAACAAGGGTCTGTGAGCTCAGTCAGCCCTGGCACAGGTGTGTGGCGGGTCCGTCCAAGTTAACTTGTTCTTATTCCAGTTGATGTCAAAGTGAGTGGCGCGGTGTGGGAGCAAGGGTCTGCAAGCTCAGTCAGCCCGGAAACAGGTGTGGGTTATGCCTGTATGGAGTGGACTGTCCTTATTTCAATTGCTGTTGACGCCAAAGCAAGTGCCGCAGTGTGGACACAGCCCGTGAGAGCACATGTGCGCGGCATGCCTGCGCTCACACACCCTTAACGTCATTTTGCTAGCGTGGACACAGTCTGCAATCTTTCTGTTTTCCCACACACCTGCCTGACCTGCTAGCCTGACTTGCTAGCCTGACCTGCTTGTGTGCAGTGTTGAAGTGATCTGCCTAAATGTAAAAGGTTCTGTGTACACCAGCTTCAACGCTTGCTTCTTGTGCTACTCACAGGTGAATGCCAAGTTCAACAGACATTCACGCTACTGTCATGTACTCTCCTAATGCAACTTGAGCTCGTGCACAGAATCATATACACGCTTGAATTAAAAGAACCTGAGCAAACTCGTGGGTGCAGGAATATGCACAGCACAACACCACACACATACGCACCATGCACAAGCACAGACGCAAACACATATGCACGCCCGGACACTCACACACACGCATACACACACTCACACTCGCAGCTGCGGGCGCTCGCCCTGCGCTGCGTGCTGCACTGGATGCCAGCGTGCTGCGATTAGAGACGCTAGCGCAGCAGCTGCGCACCGCCATGGCCGCTGAGGCTGCATTGACGTCTCATGTGGCCAGTGCACGGCAGAGGGAGGTGGTGGGAGGCTGGGAAGATGGAGGTGCGGGCTAATAGTGTGGTTTAGTGTGAGTGTGCCTTGTGTGTGTGTATGTGTGTGTGTGTGTATGTGTGTGTGTATGTGTGTGTGTGTGTGTCTTGCAGACAGCAGACAGAGCCCCACCCAACAACAATAGTTGAGGACACATACACATGCGTCCATATTCCAATCCACTTTGTAACTTGCGTTGAGTTTGGAAATGCAGCATCAAGATGCGGTGGGGGAAGGAGAGAAGCACGAGGACGCTATTTTGTGCTGTGAAAAAGATGTTTTGTAGTCAAAAAAGATGGGCATGCTTTTGAGAGGACTGCCTTCTCTTGGCCAATCAACCCCCCCCCTGTCTTTTGCTATTTACGCATGACAGCAGTGCCTGTATTCATGTCCTATGGGTATAGATAAAGTACCTAGGACTAAGACGACCTATACAGGATAGCTGACCAGATTTGCGCTTGAGCACTGAATATGATTGTACATCTACCCTGCCAATGATTCCCTGCCAAAGCAACCATTTGTCCACCATGTCTGTATGGTTCTGACAGACCCTGTAGGTGCCGCAAGTCCGGCTAGCCCTGACGTCAATCATGTGGCATCCAATCATGCTGCTTATGTAAAACCTGCTGCAGACACCGATGAGGAAGAGTCATCACTGGAGGCAGCGAAACAGAGCGTGCAAGGGCTGCGGGCTCTTATAGCAGCAGGGGTAGTGCACAGACAGGTGAGCCGTAAAATACAGCACAACAATGCTGCCGCTGCTGTTTGTGATTTGAAGGAGCTGCACATCTTGCCTCATTGTTTGTGCCCCCTTACTGGCTGTGTCCCTTTATTGCCTGTGTCCCCTTATTGTCCGTGTCCCCTGTTTGTATGTGCGTGACCAAACCAGGAGTGTCCACAGTGCTCTGAATACGCATGTCAGATTGTACGCATGTCAGATTGCAGCCCCCTGTATTCACACGTTGCAGTTGTTTGAACACTCTCACGCTTCAGTTGTTGCACACCTTCCATACCTCTGATGACTCACTCATACAGACTCTGTGCGTGAGGGCTATAGTTTGCAGTGTAAGCCACTCAGCCTGGGCTTGTTTAAGGGGCGCACCAGTTGTGCACGCGTACACATACACACACGTGTATGGCAAAAAATAATGGAAAATGCACGCACTTGCATACTCACACACATCATGAGCCTTCGTTGCTCAGGTAGAGCTTTCTCGCTGCACCGTCAACACGTATGCACTCCCCCTTGTACGTGCATGATAGTGAACATGAAAAAGTCTGTGATGATGTGATGAAAGACAAGTGTCTGTGAACAATAAGGAAACAAACTTGGGTGTGTGGGTGGGTGTGTGGGTTTAGGTTTGTGTGTGTGTATGTGTGTATGTGTGTGTGTGTGTGACTTGCAGACAGGAGGCAGAGCCCCACCCAGAAACAATAGTTGAGGACACATACACATGCGTCCACAAGCGCATGCTGGATTACACTTTTGCACGCACATGTGCGCATAAGGGTGCTCAATCTAATATTTGTGTACATGTACAGATCAAAAATTGTGTACATGTACAGATCGAAACTTGTGTACATGTACAGATTGAAACTTGTGTACATGTACAGATCGTGGATGGCCTCGTGAGCTGTGAGGCTCCCAGCCTGGAATCGTTTGAGTGGCTTTGCCACGTGCGGCACTACTGGGACATTGAGACAGATGTGCTGTACGTGGCATTTGCTCAGGTGTGTGTATGTGCTTATGTGCGTATGTGTGTGCATATGTGTTTGAGTGTGTGCGTATGTGTGTGTGTGTGCGTGTGTGCGTATGTGTGTGCATATGTGTTTGAGTGTGTGCAATGTGTAATATGTGGTCAAATTGGCTTGCCAGCACCCTCTTGCCCCTGCACTTGCTTGCATGACCATGGTGCTGATGTTGCTGGTTTCTTACTGTCATCCAGCAGTTTTTTAGCCAACTTCTCCTGCACTTCTGCAAGGACTCTACTCAATCATTATTGAGTGCTGCAACATCATAATTGCAATGTGCACCCTGGTTTAACGGCAGCCGGTACCAGAATGGCTTCTTTTCCTGACTTAATGTGGGGAGTGGTCTTTTGCTGCCTGCGTAGTATAAATGTTTTTTTACACCCTGGAGGTCACTCTCCTTTTTGCAGACTCGTTCTGCTGTACAATCTTGAATACTGCAGACACAAGCACCAGCTTATTGCAAGATTTACAAACATATACGTAAAAACGAAGAGGTGGACAACTCCCCCCAATATGGGCATGTTTTTCAAATGTTCCCCGCGTATGGGCCCCCAAATTAGGTAGCTTCAGACTAGGCATCAAAATGTTCTTTTCAGAGCACTTCTGCTTGAAGCTGCCTAATTTGGGGGCACATGCCTGGTAAGCCGCGGCGTGCACTCCACTTTTTACCACAAACTCTTCATACCAGCACTGTACCAATCTGGAATATTTATAATGGTATATAATTTAACTTGCGAGAAAACGGCTGAGTAGTTGGTGTTTTATGAAGATTTGAGCCATTTTCCCATGGAAATCATCACATTAGGGTTTACATGTACCATGTGTGCTAAATCCAGTCTATCTCAACACGCAAAGCGACCCACATAAAACTGGACACATGCTCAGGTAGCTCTCAATGCCAGCTACACTTTGGTACTTTAATGGTGTCGATTGGATGAAGTGGCTGTGAGTGGCTGCCTTCTGAATGCAAAAATGCACATTTCCAGGCATTTCTCAGCTGACCCCCTCTGGTAAAAATTCTTTGACATTGAAAAGCTGCTCACAGTTCCTTTGACTTGAATGCGAGAATTGGAAACATATACGTAATGACGTTGAATTTCTTTGGCATTGAAAAGCTGCTCACAGTTCCTTTGACTTGCCTCTTTCCTCTCGCAGACCCGTTTGCCGTACGGCTTTGAGTACTGTGGCCGGCAGGTAGATGCTGCAGGCATCACCGCCCCTCTCAGTGTGCCAGGCCTGTTGGCTGCCATTAACGCCCTGCAGACCTCGCCTGTGGTGACCCTCTCAATGGGGGGAGCACAGGGAGGGGGGAGGGACACTGTGCTGGATCTTGCTTCCGTGAGTATGTGTTTGTGTTTGTGTTTGTGTTTGTGTTTGTGTTTGTGTTTGTGTTTGTGTTTGTGTTTGTGTGTGTGTATATTTGTGTGCGTACGCTCGCGTGCTTGCATGTGCCTATTTGTGTATGCGTGTTGCAACAGTGCAAAGGATTGCAAGAAATGTATGTGAAAGGGCTAGTCCTAAAGTATTTTGACACGAGGTTTAACTTGTGTTGAACTTTGTGCTTTTTTTGGTGGACTCCCATTGAATATAAAGACAGGTAATATGAAAAACGGGAGGCATGTGACCGTGGTGGGCTTGCACAATAAAGAGGAATATTTTGATCATGCAGGCTATGGCAGTCACACCCTATTTGAATAGAATTTAGTCTTGATGCCTTTTTTCTCTCGAGTGTTTTCCATGTGACAGATGCTGCAAAGCATGATATCCTTGCTGCTTCATGTTCGTTGAGGCGTGTGTCAATGGACAGGATAAATTGTTCAAAGGCAGTGCACGTCAAGTCCCAGTTAGCAGCTGAAGGGTCAGCCGTGAGGAGACTCAGATCAGATCAGCTGCTGCATTGCCAGTTTCGAGGTGACTAAAATCAGCTGAGCTGATGCGTCGTTGGTTATGAAGTGCATCAAATGAGATGATGCGCTGTCAGACATATAAAGTGACTCAAAATCAGAGTAGCTGATGCGTCATCAGGAGGTGAATCAGATGAGCTGATGCGTTGTCAGTCATAAATTGACTCAAAATCAGAGTAGCTGATGCGTCCTTTGCTTTTCTTGTGCACAGGTTGTGGGCAAGTACGCGGCATCTCTAGAGTTTGGGCCGGACACAACCGCAGAGTGCTGCGCAAGGTGAGTAGAAAGGGGGTACAGCATGCGGTTCCCCTCAACGCTGCAAGGATATAATGCAGTAATAGCTCCTGCAGAACATTCCGTTACGGATACTAGCCGCAGGGACGAAGCCCTGCACTTGCTTATTTGTCAAATGCATTGTGTGGTGTAGTAATAAACAGACATCCCTGCCAATTTTAGCGTGCAAGCATCTGGTCTTGAGCCCCAGAACAGCGCCTTCAAAACACAGTTTGGCTGTGCTGTACTGTTGTAAGTAGAGTTTTTCCTTTTTTGCTTGTATTCAAGCCGCCATGCAGCACTATTGTGCTTTTCTGACGTGTCGCTAAATCATATTTTGCAGGATGCTCACAGGAGCTGTCGCCTCTGACAGCTGGCTGGCGATCGATGGTGCCCACAAGCTCAGCTTGCAGGTGACGACATTTAGCCCTTAATCCTAGCTGAGATCCACTCTCTTATTTTCCTTTTTTCATCCGCAAAAACGTTGTAGTCGTAAGTCATTAGTCGTTGACACCTGTGGCTAGTTTTGCGGTGCTGTGATCTACTACTACTACTACTAGTGAGCTCTTTTGTAGCGCTGTGCCTTGGTGATTTTTTGCATCTTCTTGTGCTGGCAAGTAGCAGTCAGATTTCAGCTTCTTGCTAGCTCTTGAAGGTCCAGCGGCCTTTCCTTGGGTGATTCAGGAAGCAGCAATGTTGCCTAGACAAGTATTGCCTTTCCCCCAGTGCTACAAGGAAGTAGCACTGTTGCCTAGACAAGTATTGCCTTCCCCCCAGTGCTACAAGGAAGTAGCACTGTTGCTCCTTTCCCCCAGTGCTACAAGGACGTAGCACTGTTGCCTAGACAGTATTTCCTTTCCCCCCTTTCACACAGAACACCATTGATTGTTCTGAGTCCAACTTATGAGGGTTGCCATAACAGCCTGGGCGACGCTCCGTTCACAACTCACAACTTCCAGCTGTCATGTTTATTCAAGTCACGTCCTGCCATCACCACAGGTGCTTTCCTGCTTCAGCCAGCAGCTGCACGAAGTGTGGGCTGCCTTTTTCTACGGCAACACAGGCATCGTGCTTCCCACAGGAGGGGGCGGTCAAACAGACCTCATTCCTTCCCCTTGGGCGCGATCTGCTACCACTGATGCCCCTGCTCCCTGCTCCCTGTTTGTGTGCCTACCTGTTTCCTCCTACTTGTCCTCAACACACAGCATGCTCATGGTGGGTACCTCGACCGTGTTTCGCCACTTTCTTGTGCAAACATTTAATTTTGCACAGTGGCATCTGAATTACATGTGCCACGCTGCTGTCACCTCCTGACGCTGCTTTGTTGTCACACCACACAGCATGCACATGGCACCTTGTTCCATGCGCAAAGTGTGCTGCAAGCCTGTACCTTGTTACGTGCGCAAAGTGTGCTGCAAGTCTGTAGTTGTTTGTGTGAATTCAACTCTCTCGTGTGTACAGAACCCACAACCCATGTGTATGCATGTAAACCTTTTGCGCCCGCACACCGTTTTTCTGTTCACATCGCTGTTGTGTACACACAGGATGCGGGGTCAATTGGAGGCAGCCAGCTGCGCCAGAGCCTACGCCAGCTGTCGCGAGCTGTCATGGTTGCCCTGCCAGCTATTGGGCTCAGCCTGGAGGTGTGCATGAGGTCCTTGGAGCATACCTGCGTGCGCACACACATACACTCGCGCATGCACACACAAATGCAAACAGAAGCAGGTGCTTTGCCACTTGCTCACACACATAACCGCACTCTCAGTCACAAACAAAAATATCACCTTATACATACGCACCCACACACGTCAGGTTCATTTGTTCATAGTATTCATACTCGTGTGGAACATGTTAAACGTTGCTTTCAGGCGTCCCTGAGGAATATGGGGCTGAGGGATGCGGGTGAGGCTGCGCGAGCAGCGTCGTGCTGCCTACACCTTGCAGCCATGCAGCTGCCACCCAGGTGTGTGTGTGTGTGTGTGTGTGTGTGTGTGTCTGTTGCATGCAAACATGCAATTACATAAGATGCTCATCAGTCTTTCCGTTGGTTCAATTTCCTTAGGTCGACAAAAAATCATCTGATATGGACGACACCTGTTTTATACAGGCTCAAAAGTAAACCATCCCCTTATGCTCTCCTCACGCTCTCCTGGCAGGCGCCCACCCTGCTTCCACCTTCAATCCCTGTCAATCCCTTGAAGTTCCACCACGAACCTTATACATGTATATGCACGTCTTCATTTCAACATCACAGGCCCCAGTATAACTTTGGCCCCCTCCTTGTCCGCTCCCTCCTCACTTTCATTAAAGAGCAATGGCTCTCCTTCTCCTTCACCCTCCCCCCTTCGAGCCCCACAAGTCTGAGCCACAACAGCAGCGGCAGCCCCACTCACCAGCCCCCCCCTGTACGCGATCTGGGCAATGCGTTGGATGCGGTGGATGCTGCACTGCATGCTGTGCTGCTCCGGCTCGCTCACCCAGAAGACGCGCCCATGCTGTCGCGGCTGGTGCACCAGGTGTGTGTATGTATGTGTGATGTGTGAAGCGTGTATGTTTGTGCATATGCGTGTTTCAGTGGGTGTGTGTGTTTGCGTGTGTCTGTGTGTTTTTAGGCGTGAGTTTTTGTTTATTCTGGAGGCGCTTTGCTGCATGCTGGTCTATGTGCTGCACTTTGCTGCATGCATTGATGCGCATCCGCACTCAACCCACACAAACACATTTTGGTCAGCACCTCTACGATTGAAATAACCTAAACCACATAATACAGAAGCATCTTCCTTTGGTACACACATACGCCCAAATTCACATCCACACAAACCAAGCTTTGCTTTCCAGGTTACATTCGACTACAAATTAACCAGGACTGTATACATTGCAAACTTTCAAGCAAGTATGTAAATTACAAAACAATATCCGCCTGCAGGCATCCTCACTCAGAGCCAGGGAGGTGCTCATGTGTCTGCATGTGTGTAGCACACTGTGTATATCCGTATGTATGTATATGTATGAGAGATCTCCTACCCAAATACCGTTTGTACACGTAAGTACGTACATAAGTAAGATTCTGCCATCCCTACAGCTGACGGACCTAGCACTCCAACCCCCCAGACGCAATCAAGTACTCCCACCCCCCCAAAATAAACACCACACTATGCCTTCCCCCAGGTCATTCATTGCTGGTCTGCCTCGCACCCTACTACACCCCACAGGCAGGCAGCGCTTGAACAAGCATGTGCTCACACCGACAAACAGTGCATACACAGCTTACACATGCACCACACAATGCGTCTTTTTCCCAGATCATTGCTGGCCTGCCTCGCACATTCACACAGACAAACAATGCCTACACAGCTTACACATGCACCACACATTGCGTCTTTTTCCCAGGTCATTGCTGGCCTGCCTCGCACATTCACACAGACAAACAATGCC
>Ga0307947_1001786_pt1 | contig 17141 bp, 14 predicted proteins | sample OrgLakmetagen232_FD_201840 | JGI IMG/M metagenome (GOLD analysis project Ga0307947, IMG submission 201840) | Saline water microbial communities from Organic Lake, Antarctica - #232 | ecosystem: Environmental > Aquatic > Non-marine Saline and Alkaline > Saline | place: Antarctica: Organic Lake...
AGCAAGTTTCAGCAGGCTCAAACCAGAGCCCTCCATCACCACGCTCCACAACGTAGCGTGCCTGTAGCAGTTGCAGCGATGCATTGACAAAACAGTGTGAGCAGCAAGTTTCAGCAGGCTCAAACCACATCCCTCCATCACCGCGCTCCACAACATAGCGTGCCTGCAGCAGTTGCAGTAAGGCAGTAACAAAACAGTGTGAGCAGCATCTGTCCCATCACAACAACATTCACCCACCTGTTGCATGGACATGGGGCTCACAAACAAACAAGTGGTGGTGGTGCATTCCATGGAGACATCACACAAGCACAAACAAGCAGGGAGCGAGCACACACAAACACACAACTGCAGCTCGGGCACAGGGCTCAAAATAGTTGCTAGTTTGTTTAAGAGAGACCTCAGCGCAAGAACAAGCAAGGCGTGAGCAAGCATGACACACTCACACTGACACACATTTACATACGTACACAAGATACACACTTTCACGAACAAACTTTGACGTACACACTTTCACATACACACCTGCAGCTTGAACATGGAGTTCTTGGTGGTGCACTCAATGAGGGCATCATCACAGGAACCCCGCTTGTACGCCACACACGCAAGGTTAGGGTCACGCCTCTCAGCATACCTGCGTGTGCGTGCGCGTGTGTGTGTGTGTGTGTGTGCGTGTGTGTGTGTTTGTGTGTGTGTGCGCGTTTGTGCGTGTGTGCGTGTGTACGTGCGTGCGTGTGTGTGTGTGTGTTTGTGTGTGTGTGCGTGTGTTTGTGTGTGTGTGTGTGAGTGTTAGCGTGCGCGCGCAGGGGCGAGTGCACACAAACAGTACATACAAAAGACAATCAAAGGTCGACCACAGAGCCCGCAAAGCCTAATTTCGACCCAGCAAGTCACCTGTAACTGTGTCTGTGTAAGCCTGTGCCTGTGCTTTACTTGCACATGTCTGTGTATGCCTGTGCCTTACTTGCACACGTCTGTGTATGCCTGTGCCGTACTTGCACATGTCTGTGTATGCCTGTGCCGTACTTGCACACGCCTGAAAAGGCTGACCTATTGTTTTGAAGGCCTCACATTACACAGCCTATGTCGAGCACTTAACGCGACCATTGACCCTAGCCAGTCTACAAAGTACGTACTGACGGTCGACCCTGTTCAGACGTACAAAAGCACAAGTAAAGCGCGCGACCGTCAACCGTATCTCATCTAGTACCCAACAGTGTACACAGATGCAAATGTTCAGTGCGTGTGCGGTATAATGTTTGGGGCTGCAGTCTTATGTGCGCAATTTCTGGCCAAAACATTAAAACGCACTACGGCCACACTACCCTACTCTCTCTCTCTCTCTCTCTCTCTCTCTCTCTCTCTCTCCCTCCCTTTCTCTCTCTATCAATATATATTTCGCATGCAGCAGGCACCCCCCTCACACAACAGACAGCACAAAAGCAAAAAAACGTGCGAAGTTTGGCACGCATCTATCAGGGAGTCTAGAAGGGGTTCGTGCTGAGATCATGAATGTCATTATGCCGTTCAGGGGCACACGTTAGGTTTAGCCACAATCACATATATATAGGTTTAGCCATAATCACATATATATACGGAGTTTTGGCAAAGAAATCACCAAGTAAACTATTAACACACTATATATAAATAATTCTGGCCAACTCTAGGCATAACAGTAGGCATAACAGTGTGCACTCACTTGCCCACAACCAAGGAGTCGTAGAAGGGGTTGGTGCTCAAGAAGTGCTCTGGGTTGTTGTTGGTGTCAATAATGACCTTGCCTGCAAAACGCAGCGAGTGAGGTGCAGGTACGTTCAGAGGGAATACGCTGGTTGAGCAAAACACAGGTCTGCCTGTGTGAGCTACGCTCGCCTAAGTTTAGGCAAGGTTTTGAGTGAAGCACAGGCTGAGGGCGTATGTATATAGAGGGATGGTGAGGAGGGGTTGTGTAGGACGAAAGATGTCGTATTGAACGAAGGCAGTCATGTAGGGTTGGCCAGAACCAAATACATATACGTTATCAGGCCTGTGCACTGCACGGTGTACGGTACGGTACGCTTTTTACTGTACGTACCATATTTTTGTAAATTACGGCGTAATTACGATTTTGGAAGATCGTAAATTACCGTAATTACGGCAATTTACTGTACGGTGTTTGGTACGGTGCCAAGCTAACACTGCCGGTGCAAAAATGGCCTCAGAAAGGCCTCTCCACCCCAAGATCTCCCATTTTCGCTCCCCGGTGTGCTCCTCTTATGTGCCGAAGCCACACAATGCTTCCCTGAACGACCCAGAGGCTGGGTTGGGTCTGCATCAGCTCAGGGGATGGGCCCAGCAGTGGATTGCATGGAAACTCAAAGTCGGACGCAGTACTTGATTCCTGGTTGGTAATTTGTGTTTTATTCATAGAAACTTGTTGCAGAAAGAAAAAAATTATTTTGGGCCGAAATTGGAGCCAAACGGCCAAATTACGGTAAAAATCGTACTGTACGGTGGCACCGTCCTTGTACGGTCTGACACCGTGATTTTGGCCGACCGTAATTTCGACCGTACTGTACGGGGTAATTACGGTCGGTACCATAATAACGATCCAAAATCCAACATTACGGCGTATGTGCACAGGCCTGTACAGTATACATACAAATTTTTTTTGCAGGGATTTCATGAAATATGCGGTAAAACATGACGAGTTTATACGGTTCTGGCCAACTCTAGTCGTATGCTGTGGGGTAACTAACTATGTAGCAAAGGCCCTCACACCACATAAAATGCGACTTCCTCAGCACAGCTGCCATATCTGTAGGGTCGGCCAGAACTGTATATATACACCGTATATGACCGTATATTCGGTGATTTCCCTGCCAAAAATACCTCTGTATATACACCGTATATATATGGTACTGGCCAACCCTACATATCTGCACAGCACAGCTCCTACAAACACCTGAGCCGTGATTGCAGGCAACATAACTCGCCCGCAAACTCAGTCCCTGCATCAGTGATAACCGGCAGCTGTGCAGAAGTCGTAACTGAAGGAGGGACGGAGTTTGCGGGCGGGTTTGATGGACAATACTGTAATGTGATAGGTTTAGGAGCAGAGGTCCAGCACTGTAATGTGAATCAGGTTCAGGTTCAGGAGCAGAGGAGTGTGTGACAGGTTCAGGAGCAGAGGGGTGTGTGGTAGGTTCAGGAGCAGAGGTTCAACACTGTAGTGTGACAGGTTCAGGAGCAGAGGACAACGAGGGCGCAGACTTATCCGCACAGTGTGCATTTTTAGGGTTTGGCTAGAACCGTATATGCACACCGTATATGACCGTATGTATGGTAATATCCCTGCCTAAAATACCGTACATACACCGTGAGTACGAGTGTATGTATGGTTTTGGCCAATTCTATGTATTTTGTAGGATGAATGCTCCTTGCCCTACACCCTATCCATGCGCGCGATGGCTGCCTTGATATGCAAAAGGCAGCCGATGCACAAAACAGTCGCGCCCAAACGACGTGGCTTGCATGTTGCTAGGGGCAACTACACCAGCTGAAAATAACAAGGGGCGCAGACGACAGCTGTCCGAGCAAAACAGTCGTGCTGGTGCGATGGGGTTTACGCAGTGCACATCTTGAAAGCTAGGGGTGTACCACATTTCTGTGGCCGCAGCTGCTAGGATCGGGCCTTCAGTCCCGACTAGTAAGGAGGGGTCAGGCCCGGATAGCTGGGCATGATTGAGTGCGTGCACATACGTGGCTCGATTTTTGTGGACAAAGGAAATTTATGAGACGGATAGCTGGGCATGACTGAACCAATGAAACCTGAGATTTCTTGACCGGTTCCGGCCGCGAGTTCAAGGGCTCTCAAACTTCTAGGGCATCAAAATAAACAGGCAAGGAAGCATGCAAAAGGTTATTCCTACGGTCGTCCGGAACGGTATGTTCTATACGTCATGTACGGCCGTGGAGGAAGCCCTGCCTAACAGCATACTTGGCAGCTGCACATTCGTAAGCGCACCCTGCCTAACAGCATACTTGGCAGCTGCACATTCGTAAGCGCACCCTGCCTAACAGCATACTTGGCAGCTGCACATTCGTAAGCGCACCCTGCCTAACAGCATACTTGGCAGCTACACATTCGTAAGCGCACCCTGCCTAAAAGCATACTTGGCAGCTGCACATCCGTAAGCGCACCCTGCCTAACAGCATACTTGGCAGCTGCACATTCGTAAGCGCAATGTTCTGACAGCTGGAACAGTACAACAACAAGGCTGTTAAGAACTCTTAATGGGGTTTTGGCCAAGCCAAAACGCTGCCTTTCCCAACCGCATGGGTGTCATACGTCACACCATGGGTGTCATACGTCACATGGGTGATACGTCACACGTCACACGTCACACGTCACATGGGTGATACGTCACATGGGTGTCATACGTCACATGTCATACGTCACAGGGGTCGAGGGTCATGACAGGCACTATGAAGGAGGGACACACGAGCAAAGGGAATACAGTGGGATCCGGTTTTCAGTTGAGGTGTGGCTAGCCTTTTTATGAAAATTATTGAGCTAAAAAAGAAATGTAAAATCTTTTGTTGTTGTGACTAAGCAGGGACACACTTCAGATGAGGCGTGGCTAGCCTTCCCATGAAAACCATTGAGTTAAAGAAGAATGTAAACAGTCTGTTGTTGTCATGACCAAGCAGGGACACACTAACACAGCGACGGGACAAGAAGGGGCTGCAAAGCAACTTTGGTTTGTGCCAGCGAAATAGTCATGTCATGCAGATGGGGGAGCTGCATTGCACGTTTGATGTCTACTGCTTTACTTTGGCCAAGCTGCTTGGTCGGATCCTTCTTGCCTCCTCCTAGTAAGGAGAGGTCAGGCCGCCCGGATAGCTAGGCACACTTCACATAAAAACGCTTTTTGTGAATTTGATATTTATAGGTTTTTGCCTGCCGTAACGTCTTTGATACGTCATGATCAGAAACATAGACAATTTCACTACAATGTGTCAGCGACCATTTGTTGCGTAAAGTGGTAACATGAAGGCATTGCCCCGTCAAGTGTGCTCAAAGGGGTCTCCGAGGCATCATGTGATGCTCCGCAACTAAATGACGTACACGCAAACAAACTCTGTCAAATCTATTTGACGATGCTGTTGCTGCTCAGTCAGGTCTTTCTTGCCTCGGTTTTAGGCTGAGGCAAACCAATGAGAAGGCGCTGCAGTACAGGTACAGCCACAAGGGGGGCTGTATGGGTGCACTTGCAAGGTGGACTATCCACGCTGCTCTCACACACAACTCACCTCCAAGGTGTCAAAGTTCGACCCCTCCTTGGAGGTGAGTCTTTGCACGCAGCAATAAAGACAGATAATAATCAGATTGTATGCAGGGTACTTAATCAATTGCGTGTTCTCAAGCTCTTTGAATTTCAGTCATTTAAAACGACCGTGCCATTTATTTTGTACCAGCGAAATAGTCGTGTCATGCAGATGGGGGAGCTGCATTGCACGTTTGATGTCTACTGCTTTACTTTGGCCGAGCTGCTTGGTCGGATCCTTCTTGCCTCCCCCTAGTAAGGAGAGGTCAGGCCGCCCGGATAGCTAGGCACACTTCACATAAAGACGCTTTTTGTGAATTTGATATTTCTAGGTTTTTGCCTGCCGTAACGTCTTTGTTGCTTTATAAATACAAACAGACAATTTTGCTACAATGTGTCAGCGACCATTTGTTGCGTACAACGGAATTAGGAAGGCATCGCCTCATCGAGTGTGCTAGAAAAATTCGCCGAGGCATCATGTGATGCTCCACAACTATATGACGTACACGGAAACAAACTCTGTTAAATCTGTTTGACGATGATGTTGCTGCTCAGTCAGGTCTTTCTTGCCTCGGTTTTAGGCTGAGGCAAAAAAATGAGAATTACAGCCACAAAGGGGTCTGTATGGGTGCACTTGCAAGGTGGACTATCCACGCTGCTCTCACACACAACTCACCTCCACAAAGGTGTCAAAGTTCGACACCTCCTTGGGGGTGATCCGTTAATGGCAGCATTTAAGACGGATAACAATCGGATTGTATGCAGGGTACTTATTCATTTGCGTGTCCTCAAGCTCTCTGAATCTCAGTCAATCGAAAGGGCAGTGCCATTATTTTGTGCCAGCGAAATAGTCGTGTCATGCAGATGGGGAAGCTGCATTGCACGTTTGATGTCTACTGCTTTACTTTGGCCGAGCTGCTTGGTCAGATCCTTCTTGCCTCCCCCTAGTAAGGAGAGGTCAGGCCGCCCGGATAGCTAGGCACAATTCACATTAAGACGCTTTTTGTAAATACATACAAGACGATAACACATTTACAACGCTTCACATTTAGACCCTTTTTGAGAATTGAGACCCCTAGGTACCCGTCTGTACTGTAACGTTTTTGTTGTTCAAGCTGACACATCTTGGCATGCGCACACATACAGAATGTGCCAGCATGTCAGTGTGCAGCAGACAGCAGACGCACATCTTAGCGTGCGCACATATACAGAATGTGCCAGCATGTCAGTGTGCAGGGGCAGACACACAGCACCACCCTGCATGTCAGTCACTGAGCCTTCCTTGCGTTCCTCTTGCCTCAGCTGGACTAGACTAGGCAGTGAGTCAAGCCCCGTTTTGGAGGTCACGCTGCCTGGTAAGCTGCGCTAGCTCAAACTCAGTTTCATGTGTACAATCTGGCCACATGTGAAGGCTTGGCCAAAACCAAATGTATACGGTGTGTACACAATATCTTTGGCAGGGAAATCACCAGATATATGGTCATATACGGTGTATATGTACGGTTCTGGCCAACCCTACACATGTGAGTTAAGCTGTGTTGCAGTAGAGGTTTACGATAGTTACTTTTGACAACCCCTAACCCTAACTCACCTTAGAGGTGACCCTCTTTGGAGGTGAGTCTTTGCACGCAGCAATAAAGACAAATAACAATCGGACTGTATGCAAGGTGCCTAATCACTTGCGTGTTCTCAAGCTCTCTGAATCTTAGTCAATCGAAACGGCTGTGCAATTTATTTTGTGCCAGCGAAATAGTCGTGTCATGCAGATGGGGGAGCTGCATTGCACGTTTGATGTCTACTGCATTACTTTGGCCGAGCTGCTTGGTCGGATCCTTCTTGCCTCCCCCTAGTAAGGAGAAGTCAGGCCGCCCGGATAGCTAGGCATACTTAACATAAAGACGCTTTTTGTGAATTTGACATTTACAGGTTTTTGCCTGCCGTAACGTCTTTGTTGCTTTATAAATACAAACAAAGACAATTTTGCTAAAATGCGTCAGCAACCATTTGTTGCGTACAACGGAAATAGGAAGGCATCGCCCCGTCAAGTGTGCTTGAAAAATCCGCTGAGGCATCATGTGATGCTCCGCAACTATATGACGTACATGGAAACAAACTCTGTCAAATCTGTTTAACGATGCTGTTGCTGCTCAGTCAGGTCTTTCTTGCCTCGGTTTTAGGCTGAGGCAAAGCAATGAGAAGTACAGCCACAAGGGGGGCTGTATGGGTGCACTTGCAAGGTGGACTATCCACGCTGCTCTCACACACAACTCACCTCCACAAAGGTGTGAAAGATCGACCCCTCCTTGGAGGTGATTCCGTTACAGGCAGCAATTAAGACAGATAACAATCAGATTGTATGCAGGGTATTTAATTAATTGCGTGTTCTTAAGCTCTTTGAATCTCAGTCAATTGAAAGGGCAGTGCCATTATTTTGTGCCAGCGAAATAGTCGTGTCATGCAGATGAGGGAGCTGCATTGCACGTTTGATGTCTACTGCTTTATTTTGGCCGAGCTGCTTGGTCAGATCCTTCTTGCCTCCCCCTAGTAAGGAGAGGTCAGGCCGCCCGGATAGCTAGGCACACTTTACATTAAAACGCTTTTTGTGAATTCGACATTTATAGTTTTTTGCCTGCCGTACATCTTTATACTTCATGATTAGAAACAGAGACAATTTGGCTAAAATGTGTCAGAAACCATTTGTTGCGTAAAGTGGTAACATGAAGGCATTGCCCCGTCAAGTGTGCTCAAAGGGGTCGCCGAGGCATCATGTGATGCTCCGCAACTATATGACGTACACGGAAACAAACTCTGTCGAATTTGTTTGACGATGCTGTTGCTGTTCAGTCAGGTCTTTCTTGCCTCGGTTTTAGGCTGAGGCAAAGCAATGAGAAGTACAGGCACAAGGGGGTCTGTATGGGTGCACTTGCAAGGTGGACTATCCACGCTGCTCTCACACACAACTCACCTCCACAAAGGTGTCAAAGTTCGACCCCTCCTTGGAGGTGAGTCTTTGCACGCAGCAATAAAGACAGATGACAATCGGATTGTATGTAGGGTATTTAATTAATTGCGTGTTCTTAAGCTCTCTGAATCTCAGTCAATCGAAAGGGCAGTGCCAATTATTTTGTGCCAGCGAAATAGTCGTGTCATGCAGATGGGGGAGCTGCATTGCACGTTTGATGTCTACTGCTTTACTTTGGCCGAGCTGCTTGGTCGGATCCTTCTTGCCTCCCCCTAGTAAGGAGAGGTCAGGCCGCCCGGATAGCTAGGCATAATCGAGTGCGTGCTCATACGTGGCTTGATTTTAGTGGACAAAGAACATTTATGAGACGGGATAAGAAGGACTGTTTAGCTGGGCTGGTGGGTGCTCAAGCCCATCACTGTCAATACTAGGGATGGCCAGAATCATATAAATAGAGTGAACTTATGGCAGGAAAAAACACAAAATATAAGGCCAACACGGTGTAGATATACGGTTCTGGCCAACCTTAGCCAATACGTTGTAGGTACAAACGAGATGCAGATACTGCCTTTGATACTGTGTGCTTGCATTGGTAGCATGTCATAAACCTGCACGCCTTGCACAACACGACAAGGATTGAGAGGAACGACAGCGATGCTGGCAGGGGCCGTGGCCCAGGGCGTGGATTGATTCACGCTGATCACCGTTTTTTTTATCACAGTCCCTCTTATTACAGCCCCTGCCGATCCGGCTGGCAGGGCTGTGGCCCAGGGCGTGGATTGATTCACGCTGATCATTAGATTTATCACAGTCCCTCTTTTTACAGCCCCTGCCGGTCTGGCTGGCAGGGTCTGTGGCCCAGGGCGTGGATTGATTCACACTGACCACCAGTGGCTGCTAGTGGCATGCTGTGAGCTGCCCTTGACAACAAACAACGGCACCACAGCGAGGTGATCCCCACGTGCTGCCAGATCAACCCCCCCCTCCCCCTCCCACCCACACACACACCCACCCACCCACCCACACACACACGCACACGCACACGCACACACACACACACACACGCACACACACACACACAAGCACACAAACACACACAGCTGACTCACCCAGGGCGTTGTGCACGTGTGGGTCCGTGGTGCCTTCCCCAATCAGGTGCTCCAAAAAGGGGGTGAGCAGCTTCAAACGGTGGCGGGATTCTACCACCTGCAAACGATGGAGCAGTGTGAAAATCAGTGTTGTGCAAGTACGGTCAGACCAATCAGGTGCTCCAAAAAGGGGGTGAGCAGCTTCAAACGGTGGCGGGATTCTACCACCTGCAAACGATGGAACAGTTTGAACAGACAAGGGTTTAGGGTTTAGGGGTTAGAGGGTTTGGGTTTAGGGCGAGCTTCCACCACCGGACCATAAGACACAAAAGGAAACACAACAGGGTTTAGGGCGAACTTCCACCACCACCGGACCATAAGACACAAAGGGAACACAACAGGGTTTATGGCGAGCTTCCACCACCGGACCATAAGACACAATAGGGTTAAAAGTAGGGACTGTACACGAGCAAGTTTTACATACACAGACGTGTGTTGTCACTGTAGCGTGGCACCAAGGTAGCTTGGTGTATGTTTGTGAGCACATGCGCATAAACCCACGAGATGTGAATCATGCAGTGTTCCTTGCACACTGGGGCGTTGAATAATGCAAATGGGAAGTTGTGTCGTGTGATATAGTAGCACTTGCAAATAGCACAAGCGCATTTCCTCCCCCCGCACACATACAAACACAAGCACGGACACACACACACACACACACACACACACACACACACCATGACCGACTGAACAGCTGCAAACAAAGGAATGTGCCAGGTCTGAATGACCCATGGGCTGGCTGTTGTGAGCAGCACCACGGGCAAAGTGAGAGATGGGCGTTGCTGTGGGGCAGCCCATCAGCCCTGTGTGAATGTGTGGGGTCACACAGGGCGACCGACCATGGTGTACCACCCCTGTTTTGTCACACTATGCTCATTGTTGGAACTTTACAGATCACAACACACACATACACAAGAGGACCGGTCATGATGAACCACCCCTGTTTTGTCACTTGCATTGTCGATGAATACAAGCCCACTTCCCCAAGGCCCTTAGCAAAAACCACCACACAAAAAGAGTGGTAAACAATTTTGGATTCCCGCAGGAGGCTGCAGGAAGCATAACTTTTCGACGACACGTGTCAAATTGATTAAAAATTATATAAAATCCTGCCGTCAAGAGCTATCGATTGGTACTATATGGGTCAAATTGGGGAGGGGGGGGGTGGTCCCCCGACGGGTTTTTAATTTTGTGCGGGGGGTCTCCAGTTTTTTTCTGGGACACTTACGCGAAATGTAAAATTTATCATCGGAATCCTTATCTCAAGCCCAGTCGATTGCCACCCTTTTTGGGCGAATTGGGTAAAAGGGGGGGTCTGTGGACTCGTCCAAAAGTCAGAGGCACACATGCTCGGGTGCAGGCCGCGGGGTGAGTCAAGCCAATGGAGCAGCAATTCACTCCAAACTTCCAGGATTGTGCCAGCATGAGATAGTCAGTAGAATTTTGAAAATAAGGAAGCAATGTGGAGTTGTGCAAGCCAGTTATGGGTGCCTGGTGAGTCATGTGGGCATGGGCGTCCGTATATCAGTGTTGCCCCATAACCCTGCGGCATTATAGTTTCAGGTCTTGATGAGTATGCAGATGGATGCAGAACTCAAAAAGGAGCAGATTGGTACCCTTTTGTTTGGGTGGGGACACTGGAAGGGTTTGGGGGGTGGTTGGTCCCTCAGAGGTGTCCACCCCAAAAAGTATACGTGTCGTCAAAAAAAAAAAACTCCTGATTCCTGTCTCAAATTATCAAGGAGATGTCGGATGACTTGGTAATGTGGAAATAATATTCATTGTCCGTGTACTGAATTACTGCGCCCAATTCGTTCCCACCACACGGAGGAAAAGGTACTTTGTATCAGCTCTCTCGCCCATTGAACTTGTTGTGAAATTGTCAATTTGCTCATATAAACCAGCACGTTTACATTATGCCCTGAAGTTCAGTGAAATAATGGACACCACCTTGTCATATCACTAAGCAAACTGTTTCACCATCTTGTCATATCACTAAGCAATCTATTTCACCGCCTTGTCATATCACTAAGCAAACTGTTTCAGGGCAAAGCTTCCGATGCAGTTTTACTTATAGGGAAATAATATAAGGGACGGAGTGATAACCTTCATTGCTGCTCGCTGCTGGGCATTTAGGCACGAACCTTAGCTACGCCATATACAAATGACCGTTAATATGATTACACAGACACATGGACAAACACAAGGAAACACACACACATTATAACTGACTGAACAGCTGCAAACAAAAGAGTGTGCCAGGTCTGAATGACCCATGGGCTGGCTGTTGTGAGCAGCACCACGGGCAAAGTGAGAGATGGGCGTTGCTGTGGGGGAGCACGTCAGCCCTGTGTGAATGTGTGGGGTCACACAGGGCGACCGACCATGGTGTACCACCCCTGTTTTGTCACACTATGCTCATTGTTGGAATTTTACAGATCACCACACACACAAACACACACACACACACACACACATACACACACAAGAGGACCAGCCGTGGTGAACGCACCCATTTTACCACTTGCATTGTTATTACAACCACCCCAGATGTGGGCATGCCCCCAAGGCATAAATAAATCATCACACAAAAACATAGAGGTGATTTGTTTAGATTCCCTAAACTGACAACATTGTAGCTTAACTCGTTGATGTGGGGTGTGGGTCGTTTCAAGTCCTGCTCTGTTATGTCTCAGTCCCGTTTCCCAAAAATAGCAATGCATCTGATAATTCACTCTGAAACAGTCTTAGTGCTTTAGCAACGACAATTCATATCGTCATAGCACTGGAAAAGATGTTTCAGGGCAAAGTTCCTGACGCATCGTTACTTTCCAACAAACTGCCAAAAGAGAGGAAGGAAAGGGAGAAGGGAAGGGAGCGAGAGAAGGTGCTCAGTCCAGAGCCAATTCACACAACAAGGAACCACCAAGAGTGCTTTACAAATGAATGCATGTTATTTATAAAAACGAATGGCTGTATTTGGCGTAACGAAGGTCCATGCCTAAGTGCCCAGTAGCAAACGGCAAGGGGTCTTATTGCTTCTGTAAAACGTTCACTGCAGCTTTGTACTTGCACACTGCTATGTAGCAGCACAGAAAGGGGTCACTGTGTCTTGATTGGTCTCGGTGAATACGAGGGCTGTGCTCTATTTTTAAAAGCTGGGGGTTGAACATGAGCGGTGTACCATAAGGAAAAAAAGGTATGGGCAACCTTGCTGACTTTTCAAGAAAGCTTAAACGGTGCACGCGAGGCACACATTTCCTTCCTGCTCTTTTTGTTTTGACGGTTGTGTGGTGCACAATGGGCGTATTCAAAACGGGAAGGTCAAGCATGTTAAGCCAACCCTCCTCATCAAACGCTGCAGTACAGCGCATAAGGCAAACATGTCCTCCCCGCTCTCTGCCTTTTGGCAGCTGTGTGGTGCGCAAAAGGCATGTTAGAGGCAAGGAGGTATTGCTGTGGGGCAACATCCCTGTCTTACCAGGGTGGGGTTTATGGCCCTGTACGCAAGACACTTGGTTGCCCGTGACTTCACAAAGTATGAAGTATGATATGTTGGCTAGAACTGTTTATATTATATACACACCCCGTATATGACCGTATATTTGGTGATTTCCCAGCCAAAAGTACCGTATATACACCGTATATATAGGGGTTCTGGCCAACCCTATATGTATGATACATGTATGTATGATACATGAGTTTGAAGCACGGAATGTAACTCAAGCTGACTAGGGGGCACAAGCAGAGGTAAGGCATGCCGTCCTTGAAAGGAGGATACTACGTCACAATTTGCACATTGCAAACAGTCTCCCTTGTAGACTGCAGCCAGGAAGTTATACAAGGGCATTGTCATCCGTGCCAGCATTTTGTGAAACCCAGAGAGCCAACACAACTACGCCTGCCTCCAATGCATTCACAACCAGCTTTGTTTGAATTTGTTAACTGTGTTTGTGTGCCTGATCTGCAACCGCCTGAACCATACCAGCACATCTCTGCCCACCTACATACACACCCACATGCAGCACGCACACGCAAACGCAGATTTGCACACACTCACCTCCACCAGTTCATCCACAGTCAGCTACAAGCACACACACACACAACCACACATGCATGCATGCACGCACACGCACACACTCGCACACACTTACGTACATACACCCACCTCCACCCATTTGTCCACAGCAGCAACAAGCAAACACACAACCACGCATGCATGCACGCACACACACACTCACACGCATGTACATACACACCCACCTCCACCAGTTTGTCCACAGGCAGCAACGAGCGCACACACAACCATGCACGCATGCACGCACGCACGCACACACACTCACACACTCACACGCACGTACATACACACCCACCTCCACCAGTTTGTCCACAGGCAGCAACGAGTGCACAGACAGCAGCAGGTTGTTGATGAACTCGTCAGGCGCCTCCGCGTCAAGCAGCGCCCCCACCACCTACACACAAACACAATGCACTTCATGTAGGTCGAATGAAAGAGAGCAGCAGTTCTTTTGGGAGCAAGGGTTTGATAAATTTCGAGAAAGTTCTGGAACCCTTGAACCGTTCGAAGGGTTTGATGTGCAAATTTGGGAAACGAGCCCTTGGGCTCCTCCCCCCACCTTCAAAATTTCCCAATTAGTTGTGTACGTATAAATCATTATAGGGGGAAAAAAGGGGCCGGAATGGGACCATCTCATCATTGTAGAGCAGAAAAAGGAGAACCTTCAGGTGTAGTGCAAGTGCCGCGTTGTACAATTATTTAGCAGTTCAGAAATGTGTGACAAGTTTGGCCTAAAAACCAAGGAAACCTCCTAGCCTGATACAGATTACAGATCATATTCCATATGTAAATCATTGGACATGTTACTTTTACTGCAAGGAAAGGGTGGGACTGAACTGAGGGGGGCTGCTGTCCCTTGCAGTTTGGACAGACGCATGCTGTAAGGTTTGACTAACTCTAAAAAGTTTGTCGAACTTTGACCGAACTCCAAACAGCACTTTTCAAACTTGTTAAAATGCGTGAAAGTTTTGCGAACCTGAACTTTTGGCCTAACCTCGAACTGAACCCTGGTGTGCGGTATGGAATTATTGGGTTACCAGTCAAAGGCCTGGATGAAAATGTATTTTAGCACTACACTGGAGGTGGGGTCAGTGTTGTATGCCGTATGGAGTTCTTGATTTACCAGTCCAAAGCCCGGATGGAAATGTACCTTAGCACTACACTGGAGGTGGGGTCACTGATGTATGCTGTATGGAAGGAGACACCACTAAGAAGGGATTCAAATACCAAACTATCTGCCATGTTTAGACAACGGGGAAATACTTTACACATTAGGAGTTACACACACACATTCTAAGGCACAACAATGGCGCACCTCAGTTGTCAATGTAAACAAGAAACAACTTCACATGCAAACACTCGCACACGGATACAAACATGCACCACATACACAAACATGCAAGCACGCATCCACAAACACACACACACACTTACGCACCACGTAAACACACATGCACACACACACGCATGCACAGACACACACACAGAAATACACACACACACACAAGCGCGCACACACTGTCACAACTCCACACACGCACCTGGGGCGACTTCCCAGGTGACACTTTCTGCACGTAGCCCTCAATGTAACGCAGCAGGTTGTTGTTGTACAGGTATGTGGTAAGGTCCTCTACCATGTCAAATCTGCGCAGGCAGTGCGAGTGAGTGAGTGAGGACACATTAGTGTTTAGGTTGCCTATTACGTAAGCACCTATGCAACTTGCCCGTGTGTGAATGTGTGAGAGTGTTGGCCTTCTACCATGTCAAACTTGCACAGGCGGTGCGAGTGAGTGAAGACACATTAGTATTTAGGTCGCCTTTTACATATGCAGATATGGAACTTGCTCGTGTGTGAATGTGTGAGAGAATTGGCCCTCTACCATGTCAAACTTGCACAGGCAGTGCGAGTGAGTGAGGACACATTAGTGTTTAGGTTGCCTATTACATATGCAGATATGCAACTTGCCCGTGTGTGAATGTGTGAGAGTGTTGGCCCTCTACCATGTCAAACATGCGCAGGTAGTGCGAGTGAGTGAGGACACACTGATGTTTGGGTAAACCTGTGCAGCTTGCTCGTGTGTGAATGTGTGAGAGGGTTGGCCCTCTACCATGTCACACTTGCGCAGGTAGTGTGAGTGCGTGAAGACACGAAAGTGTTTTTGTCGACCAGTGCAATTTGCATGTGTGTGTATGTGTGCCAGTTTCAGCCCTCCACAATGTCAAACCTGTACATATTGCGAGTGCATGTCTTTTGCATGCGCGTTTGTACTTATACTTGCAAAATTGCATAAGGGAGAGCTGTGAGGCGTAGAAAGGGTACACAAGGAAACCCAGGACACTCTTGTGGGGTACACCCAAAAGCAGACTCGCGGTGTTATTATATGCAAAGAGGAAGACACACACACACACAGACACACACACCCACACATTTACACAGGCTGCCCTGCAGCAGGAGGCAGCCGGTTAGAGAAGTCCACACACCATTAATGCCAGGGAGGCATGCACCAAAGGTGGAACATTCTCAGGAGGTAGTGCATGCTTTCACACTCTGTTGGAGTTGAGTGAAGGCACGCACCATTAATTTTTTAAGAGGCATGCACCAAAGCAGAACATTCTCAGGAGAGGTGGTGCATGCTTTCACACTCTGTTGGAGTTAAGTGAAGGCACACACCATTAATTTTTAGAGAGGCATGCACCAAAGTGGAACATTCTCAAGAGGTGGTGCATGCTTTCGCACTCTGCATTAATATTTAGAGAGGCATGCACCAAAGTGGAACATTCTCAGGAGAGGTGGTGCATGCTTTCACACTCTGTTGGAGTTAAGTGAAGGCACACACCATTAATTTTTAGAGAGGCATGCACCAAAGTGGAACATTCTCAAGAGGTGGTGCATGCTTTCGCACTCTGCATTAATATTTAGAGAGGCATGCACCAAAGTGGAACATTCTCAGGAGAGGTGGTGCATGCTTTCACACTCTGTTGGAGTTAAGTGAAGGCACACACCATTAATTTTTAGAGAGGCATGCACCAAAGTGGAACATTCTCAAGAGGTAGTGCATGCTTTCGCACTCTGCATTAATTTTTAGAGAGGCATGCACCAAAGCGGAACATTCTCAGGAGAGGTGGTGCATGCTTTCACACTCTGTTGGATTTGAGTGAAGGCACACACCACTTTGTCCCCTTCCCCCTCCTTTCTCTTCCTTTCCCCATCTTTTCGTGATTAGAACCTCCTGATGCTCAAAGAAAAAGGCTTTTTGCTTATTTGCCCAGCCAAATAGAGGGCTGCGTTTAATGAGAAACAGGGAAGCCTGCACCACACTTATACCATACATAAAACACACACAACACCTCTCATTTGTTACATACATTGATCAGGGAAGCAGGCGTTCATGGTAAAAACCAACTTCTACACTGCTAAACAATGCTTGCGCCATACCAGAAAACACATACAACACCTCTCATTTGTTGCACACGTTGATCAGGGAAACAAGCGTTCATGGTAAAAAACAATTTTTACACTGCTAAACAACGCTTGCGCCATACCAGAAAACACACACATCACCTCTCATTTGTTGCACACGTTGATCAGGGAAACAGGCGTTCATGGTAAAAACCAATTTTTACACTGCTAAACAACAAACAACGCT
>Ga0307947_1001788_pt1 | contig 17123 bp, 20 predicted proteins | sample OrgLakmetagen232_FD_201840 | JGI IMG/M metagenome (GOLD analysis project Ga0307947, IMG submission 201840) | Saline water microbial communities from Organic Lake, Antarctica - #232 | ecosystem: Environmental > Aquatic > Non-marine Saline and Alkaline > Saline | place: Antarctica: Organic Lake...
GAAGCATTGTGTGGCGTCAGCACATGGGAGGAGCACACCGAGGAGCGAAAATGGGAGGTTTTGGGGGCGGAGAGGCCATTCTGAGGCCATTTTTGCACTGGCAGTGCCAGCTTGGCACCGTACCGTATTTTACCGTAATTACGGTAAAGTACGGTGTGATAATTACGGTAGTACGCCGTAATTTAACAAGTACGGTGCGTACCGTACAGACCGTCATCGTACCGTACCGTACAACTCAACAAGCCTGTGCTCAACACATCACGCGTCTAACCGTATAAGGGTAGCTTTCATAATCAGGGGCATCAGCTGGGTTCATTTCAAATGGTAGCTGCTCATCTACCTTCCCAGCAGGCTTATTGGGAGCATCAGATGTAGATCACGCCTAATAATGAGCGATACCTTCCCAGCAGGCTTATTGAGAGCATCAGATGTAGATCATGCCTTATGATGAGCGATACCAGAATGTAAAGGCTAGGGGAGAGAATTGGAGCTGAGGCATTTTTTAGTTTTATCCTTACAAAGGCCCAGGGACAAATGCTCGCCACTCTTGACCACTGTACATGGGGGACAGCCTGACATGCATGCATGCTACACACAATTAAAAAAGCAAAGGCAAAAACACAATTTTACGCAGCTAGCAATCAGCGTGCAATAAATAAAACACATTGCTCACACTAGCCAGAGCCACACAAAAAATCTAACACAGCGATAAGAAAGGCCAATGCAGATCCAGCGGGTCGTCGGCCATGCATTGCGGCCTGCGTCCTCTTGAATTCAGCCGTTTACCAGGTACCCCCCATTACATCCCATCAGATCCCCCATTAATGATTTTGTCAGTGTGTCGTGGCTTGCTTTTGTGATCTTTATAAAAGCTTCCACAGCAGCTTTACAGCTCGTAGCAAGTTCGCGACTTATCTTTCTCTCATCAGTTCAAAGTGTAAAATTCGTACACCTTTGACCCTCAAAGAGGTATTGAGCTTGTAATAATGCAAGATTGCAGGCACAAGCTCATTGAACTAAGCAAAAGCTGCTTTTGTTACCAAATTGGTAAAAATTTTGTGCAGGGGCTTTGCACAGCCACAAAGTAGTGACGAGACTGCCTGCTTCCCAATAAAGCAGCACTGTCTCAACATCCCCACACAACCTCAAGGCATTTCTCAACAATAACACTAGGTCGCACCTGTGCCTTTTTCAGCATTTCCCATGCTGCCGTTGCTGCCGTTGAAACGCTCCACATAAGCCAGCTTGTCTTCAGGCTTGAGCTCAGCTTCAAAGTGTGAGATGCCCACAACATTAGCCACCTGGGCTGCGACCTTGGAGTTGTCACCTAAACGGCAGAGCAAGCATAACGGCTTGTGGTGTATGCTATGTTTGTGTTTGCAGTTGCTCGCGTGGATGGGCATAAACCACCCAGGCACATGCCCGTGGGGGTTTCCACCCTAAAATGAGCAAACATTGCTTTGTTTGTATGTTGTGAGATCCATTTTATAAAAGAATGCTAGCCATTTCCAGGAAAGGCTACAGATAGCTAACAAGTAACGAGCGAGGTGTCATAGCAATGATGCTGTGACTCAATAAAGAGATCTGATTACAAAAGGTAGAAAGGCATGAAGCACCTTGGTAGGTACAGGTCTTAGAAGGAGCAAGATAATGACATGGCTGGACATAGGTCTGCTAGCAGCAGCAGCACCACCACAACTGCCACCACCACCACCACCACCACCACCACCACCACCACCACCATCACCACCACCACCACCACCACCACCACCACCACCACCACCACCACCACCACCACCACCACCACCACCACCACCACCACCACCACCACCACACAAGTTGCTAGCATAAAGTCACCTGTCAGCATGATCACATCCTTTCTGGCCTGCTTCCTCCCGCTTTTGTCGCCTTTTGCGCTTCCCTGTAGCCCCTGAGGCTTGCCTGCTATGGCAAGGTCTGGCCACGTGCCTTGCTGCAGCATTTGGACAGCCCGTCTGTTCAAAAATGTGGTGTGTGTGTACACGTGAGTTTGTGTGCGAGTGTGTGTGTGTGTGTGTGTGTGAAGGCGGAACTGTTCAGTACTTCAGTTCTCCAAGGATTAAATGATGCTAGGCAACGGTCATCGAGACAACTCTGAAAAAGAAGACTCAACATCTAAAAAGCAGGAGGCCACGCAAAGCCTTCCCTCTTATATTGAATTGAATTAAGCAGTCTAGGACTCAGTCGCGCAGCCTCACCTCGCCCCAGGCTGCACTTCATCTTCAAAACACAGCACCGCCACCTGCTGCTGCGGCTGCTGCAGGCCTGCTGCCGGACTGTATGTGTGGGCTTCACTCGTAGCATGACCATAGTTATGCCCAAACAAGGCACCCTCACCCTGCGTCCCATTCGAATGTGGCCTTTCTGCGTTCGACTCCATCGATGCTGCTTTTTTATGAGGAGCCTCGTCATCCAGGCTCGACCAGTGTACGGTTTCAATTGAGCTTGGAGCTGCGGTGGCAAGCAGGTATGACTGGGCACGCACGTTGGAGGAGGTGCTGTGCTCTTGGGCGACCCTGTGTGATTGAAGGGTAGCAGGAGGGTGAGGTGGTGCTGCCAGCGGGGATGATTGGGCACATGTTTGCGATGAAATTTACTTTGTGGGGTACGGTGTTGGCACAGTGCAAGGATACGAGGCGGTATGCCCTTGGACTGCCTTGTGTGAGTGAAGACAAGTAGGGTAGAGGTGGATCGGAAATGCTGCTTGAAGGAATGACTGGACGTGATTGCCAGAGAGGGGGGTGCTTTGTTTGGTAACAGCAACAAGAGAGTCATGGATGAAAACCAGGAGGAAGAAAAGCCACCAAGGACGCTCCATAATAATCGATATTGTGCATTAGATAATCAATAACTCTACGCAGAGTATGCTTTATCGTTTCACGCACCACCACGTGCAAGTATGTTTATCGTTTCACGCTTTATAGTTTCAAGCACCACCACCACGTGCATGTATGTTTATTGTTTCACACACCACCACGTGCATGTATGTGCAAACGACAGTGAAATGTCCTCACTTAATGGCTTTATTATTGCGGGAAAGATAGAGGAGCCCTCATTATACAAATCCTGCCTACAAACCTGAACAAAACATGTGAACTATCAAGGTCACCTGTCCAACTGCTCTCTTGCCAGTCCTGGGGGCAAGCAGCCGCGGATGAAGCTGAGGGAGCCAAAGCTCACAAACTCCGGTGCCGACCCTGCTCCGAGCCCCCCCTCACAAAGGCCCTGCACTCCTGCTCCCGGAACCTGAAGCATGCAGCACGCGCAGTTCTGCCAGCTTGTGTTTGCCATGAAGTGGGTGTGAGACGAAAAGGGGAGGCGTCTGCACAGCAGTTCAAGCCTACAGCAAAGGAAAGGCGCTCCAGGCTCTGGGTCGGCATTGAATTGTTGCTCACTCACTGCATTGCACACTTACACACACACTCACTCACACACACAGACACATACACACACACTCTCACACACGCAGACACATACACACACTCACACACAATCGCATGCGCTCACGCCATTTGATACAATGCCGTTGTTGTGGTTTTTACACATTACGGGCAATAAGGATAAACCAGACACACACATACGTATTGCGTGTATAATCTAGTGCTACATTTGATGTAGAGGCTGCCACAGCAATTAATGAAGGGACGCTCTGCAACTGGGTTTGTTTTGGTCACACGCATTTGATTAAGTCTTGTGTGAGCGTAGCAATATCATACCTGCAGGACATTGGTGGTGGTGGTGTCACAGTGTACTGCCTATGCTGCACCACGTGCAGCATTTGATTTATAGATACCTACAACACACGTACCTGGCGCACGTGGTGCACTGCAAGGTTTTGGGTCCCTACTAGGGGACCTAGCTGAGCTACCACAGCATTCGACACTGGGTGGTTGGAAAAGCGAGATAGGGCCACCGCGTACTGCGTATGTGTTTGGGGACATGAAAAGGTGACTTTTTGAAATGATCACAGAGCTATGATAAAGTGGTGTTATGACGGGAAGGCAGCAAAAAGGAGCACGTGAAAATTTGTGCAAGCTTTGGACGCCGTGCAAAATGAAATGTCATTTGCTTTTCACTTGGTCTGTCTTGTTCAGTTAGTGAGGCAAGCTCTTGCCCTGTTACATGTACACAAAAGGAATTCCATCAACACATTTGCAGACAGCACACACACACACACACATTCACAGTGACACATCCACAACGGCACATTGACAGCAGCACACTCACTTCGTTCAACAAAAACACACACGTGGCCACATACTCAAGACAGCTTGTTCACAGCAGCGGACACTGCCCAAGCTGTCAGCAACCCATACCCAACATACCGCAACACATTCACAGCTTTTTGCTCTCTGCAATACACATCACACACGCCCTCAGCACTCTCAGTGGCAAGGCACGCTGCACGGAGCCCTTACCGCCCCCACCCTGTTGCAACATATTAACACAACCTTCACCATGCTCCTTACACTAACAGGAACGCATTCACGAATGCAGTGAAATCACGGAAAAATTCCTGATTTTGTACATTCACTAAAAAACGCACGATCCCAGCATTACATTCACCACAACACACGATCTCAGCATTACATTCACCACAACGCACGATCTCAGCATTACATTCACCACAACGCACGATCTCAGCATTACATTCACCACAACGCACGATCTCAGCATTACATTCACCACAACGCACGATCTCAGCATTACATTCACCACAACGCACAAGCTCAGCATTACATTCACACACCACAACACACGATCTTGGCATTACATTCACCACAACACACGATCTCAGCATTACATTCACCACAACGCACGATCTCAGCATTACATTTACCACAACACACGATCTCAGCATTACATTCACACACCACAACACACAACACACGACGCACCCCACACATTCTCCTGCAATGCACGCTGTTCACGGCTCTTACCACTCTCACACCATTCCTCGCAACACAGCAACACGTACGCTTTTTAAACATTAAGGGATGAAATTCACAAAAGCACCTCACAGCATCTCACACACACATATACACACACCAACAACACGCTCACCTGCAAGGCACGCTGCTCAAACCCCTCTGCCACCCCTGAAGCCACCAGGCCCCTGCCACCCTCAACCCCATCCCCCCCACCACCACCTTTCGTGTGAAAACCCGCATCCCCCCCCTTACCCAAAACACTGCTACCAGAGCTGAAGGTGCTACTACTACCCTCACTGCTCTCGCTTTCACTCTCCCTGTCTGACTCGCTCCTTTGCCCCCTTTCCCCCCTCACACTCTTTCCATGATGCACCAGAGTCCTGTTGATGCTGTTCCCAATCCTGGTGCCACTGCTGCCGGCGCCATGGAAGGAGATGCCGCTGCTGCCACCCACGCTGCTGCCACCCGCGCTGCTGCCACCCACGCTGTTGCTATACTTGCTGCTACTCACACTGCCGCTGCCAACAGAACCGGCTCTGCCCCATGTACTGCTGCTATTTACGCTGCTGCGACTACGGCCACTAGCACCCTGCCCATCACCCCCGGCCACCCCATTATGCGAGGGGCTGCCACTACCACTTCTGGGCTCGCCACTGCTGCCTTTACTACCAGCACTAGCCCAGGGCTGGGCGCCTGATCTAGATAGCCTGCCAGGGATGTGCAAGGGCCGTGGCCCAAAGGAGCGTCCCTCCCCCACGGCATTCCCAGAGACACCTGCGTTTGTAAATTTGTTAAGTTGCACACACTAGGTTTAATGCTCTGCCTCGTGTTCTTTGGCAATTTTGGGAGAGAAACATCAGCTTTTGTGGTCAGCAAAACTGTGCCTATTAGTCACGATACTTTGTGGCTTAAAGCCGTGGCAACTCTAGAAACGCTGCACTTGTCATTCAGTGGGGTTGCACACATTTTTCACCAGGGGCTTTTCTGCATGCAGCATGGGTAGCACAGCAGCCCTGTGCCGTGTGCATGTCAAACAAAAATGAGGATATCAGGGTACCTCCCAGCTTTCTACGCCACCTAAGAACCACTTTTGATGTGTATTTGAGGTTAGCAAGCTTTAGCCCTTCAGTTTCCTCTCCCGTACACCTACAGCAGGTATTGAGAACAAAGACACAAGCACTAAACAGATAACCATCTGCACATGCCTACGGACTTGCCAACACACAACTTGGTAAGAACACTTAGACACATATGCACACATGCACACATGCACATATACATACCAGCCGTGGCATGGGAGTGCTTTCGCTCCTCCAGGCCATCTCTATCCTCTGTCACTGCAGTTGTTGCTGCTGGTGATGGTGACAGGGCTGGGGCCGCTGCATTGGATGTCAAGACGCTGAAAATGCTGGCATCAACCAGAGTGAGGGCGCCGCTGGTGATGGTACCTACGCAGCAAGGTGCACACAAAAATTGTAAGAGATGAGCGGAAAAATGATAAAACGCTGCCGTGCACATGTGAGACATTCTTTACGAGGGTAAGGTATTGCTGAAGATGGTGCCTACGAAGCCAAGGCGCGCACACGGAAATAGCACGTTACTGTGCATGAGGTGCGAGACATTATTTACGAGGGTGAGGGCGATGCTGTACTAAAGTGATGATGGCTGCGAGAGTCACCTAGTTGATAAGGGTGCAAAGCTGGAAAAAAGGCATCGGTATCTTTCCAAGAACCTTAGCAAAAATCCAGGATTATACAGGAATTGGTATTTTACAATTTGAAAGGAAAGCCACACTTCAGAGGTAGGAACTGCAACGGCAAATGCACGAAACATACCTTGGAAATACTCATCAACCCTAAGATGGTGCAACTGACACAGATATTCATTGCCAAGCCACCTGACCAGGTCAACATCGTGCTGCGTGCCCACCTGACCAGGTCAACATCGTCCCGACTCACACAGATAATCATTGCTAGGCCCACCTGACCAGGTCAACATCGTCGTGCTGCGTGCCCACCTGACCAGGTCAACATCGTGCTGCATTTCATTGCGCACACATACAGAGACTGGCACACACAACGATCTAAAATACCAGGCATCTATTTCTTGACGCCCCCCTCCAAACACCCTACCAGCCAGTACCTGTTTTGTCTAGGGCAATTGTGGTGCACGTCAGCAGCGCATCAATGGCTGCAGCTGACTTCACAAGCACGCCCTTGCGCGTTATGGTAGCAATGGCACACACGTAAGCGAGGGGGACCAGGATCACTGCACAGGGGGAGCCAGCTGTCAGCACGCCCATGGCCCTGTGTGCGTGTGTTTGCGTGTGTGTGTGTGTGTGTATGTGCAAGTGCATGTGTATGTGTGCATGTGTGTGTGCATGTGCATGTGTGTGTGCGTGTGTGTATGTATGTGCAAGTGCATGTGTATGTGTATGTGTATGTGTGTGCATGTGCATGTGTGTGTTGTGTGTGGTGACATGATGAGTCACTTGTGATCACACACGTGCCCTTGTCAAATACACCCACACCCACACATGCATGCAAACATGCAGACCCCCCAAACAGCTTTTTCATAGGTCTCATCAAATGCACAAGCATTTTTACCAACACAATCAAACCCATGCGCACGCACATGCACACAGACACACACACACATTTTACCGCACATACACACACACTTTTTACCAGGATACACACTCTCACCTGTACAGAGCTCCTCTGGGTCCCATCAGAGGCACACCCACTGCCAGCAGCCCTACTAGAGCAGCCAGGGTGGCAGCAATAACCGCCTTAGACCACACCTGTATTAGTAAATATTAAATTGTTGCGTCATACATATCAAGTTGTTGTGTCAAGTGACGGGTAGTAAGATGGAATTGTAGGAGGGACAGTAATGCATTGTTTCACAATGAAAGTGGCGTGCGTGCTGCTGACCGGATTCTGCTTTCAAGTCACTGACCGCACAATCTAGAACAAACACATCTGGATTGCAACAACCACAAGTACTGGTTGAAATTAATCCTTATCTTTAGTTCATAAAAGCAAAAAAGATTTGTTAGTATTAACACGTCCACCGTTAGTAAGGGCTTGATACACACAAAAATTCCGATGTCGCAACTCTTCGCACGGATTGCCAACTTCAGATGATACTTTGGAATTGGGAATTCCATAAGGCCACATGTATCTCGTAATTCGTCAAATATAGGCGCACACTGTTTTATGACAGCGGAAATTAGAAGGTTTGCAGGTCCTAACCAGTCACCTGTCCTAACAGTGTGATTGTTTCTGCAAGCACGCTCTTTATTAACCCTACCCAATTCCAAACCCTGCTCCTCCTCTCCTTTTTCCTGCTTCCAAATGACTGATCTTTTATTGTTGTTTTTAGGAAGGTTTTTCACTGTCAAAGCCCTCACCTCACCCACGGTGTCCAGCGTGCGCTGCAGCTTTGGCTTGTTTGCCTGCAGCGAACAGGTGCACAAGCAGAGGTAGTTAGTGGCATGATCCATGCAGTCATAGAACCTAGGTGGCTGGTCCACCTAGGGTCACACACACGCAAATACACACACGCACACGCACACACATACATACACACACACACGCACACACACACATTCTTGAATTTCAATGGATGCATTTGCTTGTGAGAGCACAGATCATGTTGTGTGCACTTGAGCGAATCATCTCATTTTTCCCCTCCATTCAAAGATCGAAACCAACCTGCGCTTTTGTCGCCATGCGCGCAATGCGCGCGGGTGTGGAGTCTTCCATGCTGGCAGTCACTCGGAGTACTAGAGAGCCTTCTAGACTGACAGATCCTGCAGGGACCTGCATGTTTGTGTGTACAAGCATGCGTGCGTCTGTGTGTGTGCCTGTGTGTATATGTGCATGTGCGCGTGTGTGTATGAGTGTGTGCGTGCTACCTATGTCTGCGCGTACATACATGCTGTGATCAGAGTGTGTTTGTCTGTAACGCTTGATAAAGGTTGGCCTGAACCATACTCATATATGTATGTATCATGTATGCATATATGTGCACGGTATTATAGTGGGGAAATGATCAAACCTTCCGTTATGTACAGTATGTATAAACACGGTTCTGGCCAGCCTTACACTTGATGTTTTATATGAATAGATTGCCGCTTGCTGCACGCAAGCATCTTGACTTGTGCGGCATGGCAAAAAGCCTGAGCGCGGAAGAATAAGCACCTGAGAACCGAAGGTTGCTCGTAGGGGTGCACTCTCTCCACTTATGTGCTGCAGGGACACGCTGGCGGTGCCCCACACCACTACGCCATCCAAGGGCACCTGCAAAAAGAGTGACTGGATGGGTGAGTGTGCGGACCAGCAGATTCTGGCAGCGCTGCAGGGACGTCCTGGCCACCGAACCCGGTGTATAACCACAGCAGCATATGAAATATGATGGATGGGTCGTTTGTAGTTGTTTGAGCGAAGAAATGTGAAGTCATAAGGTGCAGCTATTCCTGGTAATGTGTTGTAGGGACCTCCGGGCCACCTGCCTACCGACCCTGGTGTCTTACCCACACCCAGGTATTCAAGGCAGTGCTTCAGTCCTTTTTCCTTGTTTTTAATTGATTGAGCAAAAGCATGTCAAGTCATAAGGTGCAGCTGTGCCTGGTGATGTGCTGCACGGACCTCCGGGCCACCTGCTTACTGACCCTGGTGTCTTACCCACACCCAGTACGTATGAAAGACGGTAGTTTGGTCATTGTTAGCTGTTTGAGCACTGCTGCAGCAAAAGCTGGCTATATGCCACCCCACCCAATCGTTCAAGCACACTTGCGTGGCACTATGAGCGACGAGCAGGATACGGTGTTAAGCAGGGGGATCTGGGGATAATGTATGGAAGGCAATAAGGCTCACAGAGCAGCTGCTAAAAATAATAACAGGCTGTGAGTGAGGATCAGAGAGGAATTACAGAGCACAGAGTTTTGTACTTTGTCTAACAACTGCTGTTTTGATGGTGAAATAAACCCCCTTCATTGTGGTGAGCAGTGGTCTACGTAACACAAAATATACAAGCTGAGTGCCATGCAGAGGGAGCGGTTACAGGAGCAGCCGTGCCACAAATAGGTAGCAAGATCATGCTTTGCTGCACGGAGTAATGACAAGCAGGAAATGCAACATACAAGTCAACGGGCAACAACAAGCCCTGCAGTCAGGGACTTAGATGTCTGTATGAAGAGGCTCTGTGTGAGTGAGCCTCACTAATTTGGCAGGAAACAGATGGTTCTGGTACAGCCATGGTGTGGTGTGCTAGTATGTTTAATAGAGTGCGCTGGACCTTATCAAGAGCAAACCAGCCCAAGCCCATTAGATTTATCAGGAACTCAGATCTGCCACTGCCCCCCACATCCAAACCTTGAGGGTGCACATCATTAGCTTGCCTCATTGCAAGCCACTGACAAAACACACACTCTTGTGCCGCCTATGGGTTGCAGCGCGCAACTTTTCTCATCCATATCCACAAACTCAAAGGAGTAAATTTGTGCACTGTTTCAAAATTGAAGATAAGTCTCACGCTCTTGTGCCTGCCTTGCCGATTACGGTTTACAACTACTAAGGCCCATTACTTCACATGTGACACGACATCACATGTACAGGCTCTCTCACATGTACAGACTCTCTTTGTACAGCGTATGAACAAAGCACCCCCGGCACCCCAATATACACACGCGAAAAGCCACCCACGTTTTCGCCTGAGTTGACGAGCACGTACTGGCCAAGGCCTACATTCCGTGCCAGGCTTTGCTGTTGGCTATGGAGGAGCGGCTGCGTCTTGTCAGGGCTCATTTCTACAACTCTGGCCTGCAGGGTTCATGCAGATCAGTGTGCGTGTGTGTGTGTGCGTGTGCGTTTGTGCAAGAGTGTACAGTTGAAGGCAGATGCAGGAATAAGGCAAAAAAATCAGTGACAATGGCAAGTGTCATGATGACTGAGGGTGGGTAGACATGACGATAGCAGAATAATATGACAATGAAGGCAGATAGAAGGCAGGCCTGAGGGCAGGTCTGAAGGCAATTAAGCGTCTGGTTCAAATCCCACTGCAGTAGTGGGATGAATGCAGTTGAGTGTGAAGCCGAGTGCGAGGTGTTGAATGCGGTTTTAGTTTACCAGTAAATGGCAATCAAAGAGAAAAATAAGAGGGACTGGGTGTGTAGTATAGAATTGAAATGAACACTGCCAAGTGCATAAATAGACGGGTTGTGAAAGGCAGGTTGAAGACAAGTAATCTTGAGTGTGCGAAGCAAATGCTAAGGAGTGCCACCTACTTTGTCAGGCACATTGGCAAACAAACGGGCTAGACTGCCTCGAGCCTTGGAGGTGAAGTGCTCTTCAAGCGTGTGCGACAGTTGGAAAAGGAGGAGAAGAAGGGCACCCTGCACATGTGTGTGTATGCGTGTGTATGTGTGCAACGTATTAAGCTCGTATTCCGTGCCTGACAAGTCAAACGAAAGCAACAGCTATAGAGACATACGTACTTGAGCGACAAGTACAGTTAAGACATACGTACTTATAAGACATATGTACTTATAAGACATAAGACATACGTACTTAAGCGACAAGTACACAAAAGTGTGAGCGTGCAAAACAGAAAAAACATAAATGCAGAAAGAAAAAGGCTCTCACACGCCACACAAAAAGGTACACCATGTACCCACGCTTTCACACAAACACCCACACCTACACCCAAACCCACACCCACCTCTTGAGGCATCCCCATGTACAGGGTGCCCAGCGCCGCCAGTGCCATGAGGACGTGTGTGTTCAGCACCCCACTTGCTGCTGTGCACAAGGACTCCAGGATTTGGGGTGCCCCCGACAGCACCCACGGCACACACAGGCAGGCCCCTGCATGCACACACGTCACGCACATCTGCTTGATTTTCATGTTTCTCGCAACCACACACAGAGTTGTCTGAAAGGCACACACAGGCAGGCAGCTGTATGCATACACGTCGTACATTCCTGTCTGCGGTTATGTTTTTTATCACATGCACACATAGAGTTGTGTGATAAAGTGTCTTCCTCTCTGGCAGCTCGTTTAAACACAGGCAGCAGTCAAAACGAAAGCAAGCAGAAATTGCGAATAAGAAGAGGGGCAACAAAGACCCAACAGAACACCCAAACCAACTAAACAGCTGTTTGGGATATTGGACCATACATGTGAAAAGTTTGCAAGGTAGCCTTTGCGCCACACACCCACCCGAAATGACCTTGGCTTGCCCCAAGGGCAGCATGGCAGCCAGGGCAGGCAGCTCAAGCAAAGAGGCCAGGACAAAGCCAACGAGGGAGGCCCTCAGGCAGGCGCTGCTGTGCGCAACCCTGCGCGAATGAGTGTATTTGAATGTGTGTGTGCGTGTGTGTGTGTGTATGAGTGTGTGTGTGTATGTGCGCGCGTGTGTGTACATGTGTACATGTGTGTACATGCATGTACATGTGTGTGTGTGCGTATGAGTGTGTGTGTGTATGTGCGCGCGTGTGTGTACATGTGTACATGCATGTACGTGTGTGTGTGTGTGTGTGTGTGTGTGTGTGTGTGTGTGAACAGGAGTGTAACACATGCCTGTTTTGTGCGGAGCAACCCGATGCGAGTAATAATTATCCACCCAGACGTTGTATGGTGCTTGAAAATGGCCAAAGGAGGTTCAATAACACAGCGTATTGTGCAAGACACAAGTAACATGTGTGTGTCTTAGTTGACTGAAGAGTCGTGGCAAGCAAGCTAGCCACGCTTCCACGCTGTGTCACGCCTAGGTCACCAGCGCACCTTTCAGCCACAGAGACCAGACCCAATTGAGTGGCCCATTGTGTGAGAATTGATTCAGGGAAATGCCCGTGGGCATGCCCAGCATGGTCGTCTGCAACTGGTTGCGAGCAACAACTTGACCCCTGGATTACAGGTGGCCCCCTCCTCCGTCTTCCTCGTGGCAAAAGGGGTCCGCATTGTTTTGTGGCTCTTTGGGAACCAGGAGGGTGGGGATTACGGGTCTGGCTCATCTTCTTCCCTGTCTGGGCCAGGACAGGACTGTAGGGACGATAATGGCATGCATTGTTCATGATCATTGTTTCAATTTCCTCAAGTGTTATATGGTAAAATTTTGTGTTAACGAGGCTGACCGTACCATTTCGTACCAGTCCGTCGAGTACGCAATTTTAATTGCACTTGGCCACGAGTCCTTTAGCGAATTTTTATCCCCCTTCTTTCTTTCTAGCAGGTAGGATGGCACAAATCCAGCTCCCTCTTTATGCAGAAGAGTTATGCCTGAGGAAATGGATCTTGATTGTTAAAGAGTCCATTTGCCATGCTAAATCAGTTAGCATGAAGATATCGTGTGATTTCCCCTGGAAAATATTTAGTGACTGACTGGTGCTTTGAAGCTTCTCTGATCCAGAACGCTGCTGGGGAAAACAGGGAAGCAGTACGACATTTGGGTCATATTGTTTCATCTCTGTATACCTGCTGCAACTCTTCATGACAGACTTGATGTTGTGCTCCTGGGCAAAAGCATACACATCCTGCAATACATCCTGCATACATACATCCTGCATACATCCTGCATACACATCCTGGAAGACACCATAAAAAGTGGCACGTTTTATTCATCCATTTAAATTATGGCTCACGGGTCGCAAGCAAATTTACAGAGTTACAGAGTTACAGATAAAGCCATCAGTCAAAACGTGCGACTGCTAGGCTGCGCATGTAAAACCGTGTAAAAACTGTGATGATTGTTTTTGTAGCACCAGACTTGTAGCACCTACAAAAAAAACCTTGTAAAAGAGGAAAAAAGGCACAACGACATTGCAGCACTGAATAAAACCAGTTAAAACAATCAAGCAACTACCAGGACCAGCCGACCGCATAAAATTAAAGAGGGGATATCATGAAAACATGGACTGTCACACTGAGGATACCAAAAATGAGGGGGAGGAAAATATGATCATACATTAAACCCATGTGTGAAGAGCAGCACATGCACAACGAGAGGGTCTGGAACATCAAACATGGTCTGGTTCATCACTCTTTTGCTGCGGGCCCTGCTGCTAGATGAACTCTGAACCAAAGCCAATACAACTCTTCAACACACCTTACGCAGCCTAATAAGGCGCCATTGTGCCAGTTAATAGTAGCTTGCACTGAGCATTGCAATTGAGAGTGAGAAAGGCTCAGCACTACGTCTCTCTCAGTAAAGTATCAAGCACTGTTTGGAGAGAAGCTCATGGCAAAAAAACAATTTGGGGGCGGGGATAGTTAAGTTGGAGGGGGAGTTACCAGGGCCTTTTTTGTGTCTGCTGGTAAAGGAATTATACGGTACGCGGTACAATGTAGCTTTCTTTTCCCTAATCCAATGTGGGGAGTGGTTATCACTGCCTGCAGTTTTTCTTTTTCTTTTTCTTGGAACATGACATGTAAACTTGTCGTCTACAACAGAGGCGACTGTACAGGGCGACTGTGCTCCAGCCTGAGAGCACCAAGCAAACTCAGGCATCACAAACTTTCCTTCCCCTCTAGGAGTCGTGCCACGCAGTGCTGTATAGGAGTGCTGTCGCAGCCAAACCCAGGTCTAAACGCCCATCTTTGGAAAAAAGGTTAAGTAAGTTTCTTAAAAGGTGCATTGCATACATTTGGCATACATCTGGCAATATGGCAATTCATTTCAAAGTACTGGTCCTTGCTATGCCAGTGGCTATCTATACCAGTGCCCTTTTTTACTTGGTTTGTTTTGAGGTTTACCTCGTTCTCATAGGTTGAGCAGCCATTCCAGGTTGAATGCCTTTGTAATCCAAACTAAACTAAACTATACTATACCAGTGCCAGGAGGGTAGATCTTCACGCACTCCATCTCGACATGGAATTCGGGGTGCTGAATTTTTATGTTTCTGAACAGGTCATTGAAGAGTGGTGACACTTGCTCCTGATGAACGGGACACACCACATTCCTCCGAATTAGGGTGTGAGCCGTGAATTCAGAAATGTAGGAAACCTCCATTAAATCGGAAACCTCCTAAAACATAACATATGGCCATATACTATGGCACATACAATAACCCGTTCTGTGCTGACCACATCGCATGGGTCGTGGAAAACTAAACAGCTGGTCCCGTGGCTGACTGATTTGCATGATAACTAGTTGAATTCTCCTTTGTTCATTTTTTACACGACTGGCTCACTGGCTATTTATACTGTACTTTTATGTACTTTTAGTAATGCTGAGGGCTTTCGTTAGGCAGAAGCAGTTCGTGGCAAAGGCGCCACTCAGCCATCCACACATTCACTCGTTGACTGCACGCTGCCTTGCGTGAATAGTGTCGCCAGTACGTGCCTTCAATCATTGCTGACCCTTTCCAACAGAATGCTTTTGATCTCTGATATAATGCCGTACATGCATGAATATAAATTATGGAAGCAGCAACACGGCTTGATGCTCTTGAATCGAGTTATGCAAATGCTACTTGGCTTGGCTTCTTGCAAGATCGTAGGTTCCTTCTCCTCCTGTAGATGCACCAGGCAGGCTGTCTTGCAGTGTTCAATCAACCCCAGCATGCAAGGAATACCCCCCCTGTGCCTCTTGGTTATAGCCAGAGGCACGTCTGCAAGGGTTCAGCGGCGTGTATGGTGTATTTATGTATGAATCCATATCTTGTACATAATTGTTATTGAACTGGGCTCCAAAACTGCCAAAACCGTACATGTCAATTCACTGTCACATAGGGCTTCCTTTGTAAGCAGCCAGTTCAGTACTGCTGCATTGTATTGCATTTATCCGTTGATAGTTTAACAAAAATTGTCTGCAGCGTCTATTTCACTGTACATTCTATCAAATGTGTCTGTACCAATTGCTTTGTATGTCTTGATGTGTGAGAGCCCTCGGTTTTTATGCTGCCTTGCATTTAGAGAACGCAATTAAAAAAACGCAACTTCAGGCAATTAAAGAAACACAACTTTCGGAAATTATAGGAGGGGGGGTGAGGACATGATGTCTTTACAGCCTCGTGCAGAACAATTTCAGCTGAGGAGCGTTGCCGCTGATCCTCTTGTTCTCAATTAACAGGACACAAAAATAGACATGCTTGTCGTACGGGAAACATAAAATGACCAACACAACGTTTACGACAGAAAGCAATGAGCTCGATTAAACACCAGGCAAGGTGGATAACTGGTATATGATGTCCGTGAGTGCACCTCTGTACGCACTTATGGTGTGGTCTGTCAAGCCGGACTGCTTGATCAGCAGGCGATCAAATTCGCTCTTCTTAACGTTCTTGAAGAGATGGCACATCTTGCCTGCAGGCAAGAAACGAAGAAGAAGCTTAAGCAATGCTTATTTACATACTCTCTTTGCAAGAAGAAAAAGTTGTGCAGTGACCCAGAACTGTACCAAGTTTGATGAGTGGTCCCTCTCTATTATGATCCTCAATACGTCAGTTACTAGCGGAGCAACTACTTGTGACCCACGCGAACAATGGCATCAGCAAGATATATAGTGTTCCCACCACAACGAAATTAAGTTTTGCGTAATCAGAACTGAGAACAAGCTTATGGCCAAACAAAGGCCAGAGGATACCCTTTCAACAACCTCGCAAAGCCTCCATCACTCCCTACACTGCCCTAGATGCATACAACACCACCTACAAAACTCAAGCCTTGTAACAATTTGAGTCTATGTCATTAGAGAACTGAGAAAGACCCCGTCATGTGTACTCTGTCATCATTGCTAGTGAGCAATTGTCTATATGAGATTTGCACTTGATAGATTCGCTCACCACACAAGCGAAGTAACAGGATCAGGCTGTTACCAACCTTCATGATTGTCCTTACCCACCAGAACACCAGAAATCACCCAGGAATTGTGCAGTCCTTAAATACCAGTGCACTTTTGCTGGCGTGGGGAGCTGCTCCAGTCTTATTTCTCCCTTGCCTCTTTTTGTTCCGGATAAGTGGACAATCGTGCACTTAGAGATTGTCTGTATAGCCAACCTTTAAGTGGCAACAGCCAGGAGGCCTCAAGGATCATAAACTTTTGAAGTCACGTGTCAATTGAAATATAAATTACATATTCGGAATCCTGACGTCAATAGCTATCGATTGGTATATAAATGAGTCAATTCTGAGGGGGTCGGAGGGGGG